>Ga0307509_10012189_pt1 | contig 10313 bp, 15 predicted proteins | sample 10_EM_MG_FD_202245 | JGI IMG/M metagenome (GOLD analysis project Ga0307509, IMG submission 202245) | Populus trichocarpa ectomycorrhiza microbial communities from riparian zone in the Pacific Northwest, United States - 10_EM | ecosystem: Host-associated > Plants > Roots > Unclassified | place...
TCGAGATCGAGCTAGAGAGTTTGAAGGTGGAGACTGATGTGTTCAGCATTGAGAGGAGGGGGAAGATCGAGAAGGATTTGAAGGAGAGAAAGGAAAAGGCGGAGGAATTAACGGCCATTTGGCAGAATGGTGCACCTCCCCCTCAGGACGTGTTTCTGAGAGCTAATGCGAACGCATGTGTACAGAGCGGGCTCGCCTCGACCGCACCAAAGATCTCAAGCTACGACTTGAAGAGGCCAAACATGAGCTTGACGTTGCCCAACGCCACGGGAACTACGAGCGGGCGAGCCAGCTTAGGTTCTCAACCATACCAGACCTTGAACACCAACTCCCGAAGGAATCGGAGTTCGTGAGGGATGGCGAAGAAGCCAACAGCCCACGAGCCATGGTGCACGAGAGGGTCACTTCAAATGATATCGCGAGGGTTGTCGCAAAGGCAACTGGCATTCCGGTTCAAAATTTGATGAAAGGGGTAAGCGTGAGGTAGAACGTTTCCGGTAGTTGATCCACTGACCCGTTCCAGGAAAAGGAAAAGTTGGTCCACGTAGGTCCCCCTGCTGCCTTGTGTGTTACCGCTACTGATTGCCCTGGAAGATGGAAGATGATTTGAGGAGGCGCGTAGTTGGACAAGACCATGTTGTGGAGGCGGTCAGTGATGCTGTTCGTATTTCTCGTGCGGGCCTGCAAGCTCCCAATCGACCTGTGGCGTCGATGATGTTCTTGGGACCCACCGGCGTTGGAAAGGTAATGCGTCTGGTGACTTCCTCTAAATTAAACGCTGACCCCTGCACCGCCCAGACCGAGCTGTGTAAAGCGCTTGCGGCTTTCTTGTTTAGCGATGAACAGAGAGGATTGTGAGCGCTCTGTGCCGGGTTTCATTCCGTATCTCAACCAACGATCCCCGTTTTAGGATCAACATTAACATGTCCGAGGTGAGGGGGGGAGAAACCTATGGGATTCTACCGAACCTCATCGTTTCTCTAGTTCCACGACCGGCATACCATTTCTAGGCTCATCGGGTCCCCACCTGGATATGTAGGGTTCGAAGAGGGAGGTCAGTTGACGGAGGCTGTGAGGAGAAAACCATATGGTACGTCGACCTTTGCCGTTAGCTTCCTTCATCGGTTATTGACACCTGCTGCAGCTGTCATTCTGTTGGATGAGTTAGAAAAGGCGCACAAGGTGGGTGTTTTCGAGTGTCCCCACAACCATCCCTCACACCCACGTGATGAAGGACGTGTCGATGATCTTACTGCAAATCTTGGACGAGGGAAGTATTACAGATAGTCAAGGACGCAAGGTCGACTTCAAGGTACGGACCTCTCCGTATCATTCTATATCTCTAACCTCGTACGCTCCTAGAATACCATCATCTGCCTGACGAGTAATCTGGGAAACACCATCCTTGCCCACCCTTCATCTTGCGATGAGAACGGTGTTGTCTCCAAAGAAGCCCGCGACCTAGTTTTGGAACGTACATCAGAATACTTTGCCCCAGAACTTCTCAACCGACTGGATTCTATCCTCGTCTTCAACAAACTATCTAAAGAATCCATTCTCGAGGTGGTTTCTCTGCGGCTCAAAGATGTTGCCGACCGACTGCAGGATCGACGGATTACCCTGGACGTCGATGATGGCGCCAAAGACTGGCTCGCGAAGCAGGGGTATTCTGATGTGTATGGCGCACGAGCGATCGCCAGAATTGTTAGGACCAAGGCGAGCTCGGTTGTGGCGGATTTACCGTTGATTGGCGACTCATGACGCGACTCCAGGTTCTGTTTCCGTTGGCCCAAAAGATGCTGAGTGGCACAATACGGTGAGTATTTATTTCCGGCTCACAGAGTAGCGCTAGAAATCTAATCCCGCGCTGTACTGACACTCTTGTCCAGTGACGGGGACGTTGTGGCCATTCGAGCGTCTGCAGATGGCGAGGACCTGACGATCGAGGACAATCACCCATTGGATGCATCCGCCCCTCCAAAATCAGCGGTTTCCGAAGTCGCTACCCTCGGTTTGTAGGACGCCTTGAATACATTATTTACTTATAAGAGCACAACCACCACTCACACCTGCACCTGTAATATAACCCCGCATGCCCTCTCTCCCCCCACGCCATACAAGATCACTTGCTGCGCCGCATTTTCTGTACGTTTCCCGAGTTGTGACGGAGGAACCGTGACAACCGTGACACTCTCCCACCTCTGTCTTCCGACCGGCAGCTCCGCCTCCCTTGACTTTTGCGAATCGGATTTCCTGGAAGCCTGGAAAGTTTTGAGGACGAACAGGCCCGAATCCGACTCCATCTCTCAGGCTTCGTTTCGACCAATACTGATGCCAGGAGTCACTGTACTTACCCCACCACCAATCGGACTGCCCACATCGCATTCATCAAGTCAGTATCCCAATTGTATCGTAGGCTTTTAAGACACCCAAGCCTCGGTGCATATACCCTTTGTCCTTGCTCATCACTTGTTGTTATTTCAAGATTCCGCGATGCAAAATGGATACTCAAATAACGACGAAACCGTCGCAGATATCAAGGAACGGGCCAAGGAAAAGGCGTTTTCGGTTACCAGAGGAAAAGGGATCTCTGCACAGTCCCTCATGCGCGTTGCGCAGGACTTAGCGTCCGAAGCTCAGAGGGCCGAAGATTCGGGCGATTTGAAGAAGAGTTTGGAGTTGTGGGTGCAAGCTAGCGGCCTCCTCTCCGCGTTGTTCGATACTGCGGACTACAAGGCGGAGGCACAACCGGGGAAGAGAAAGGAGGTCAAGGAATGGATGCAGGTGAGTGCTTTGATTGTGCATTGCTTTGAGTAGTTGAGGTCGTAACCCGCGTTTGACGGGAAGGGTCACGCACAAGATATCATCGACAAGACGAACAGGGTTGAATCGAAATTGAAACAACTCGAAACCTCTGGAACTGCATTATCCACAAGGTGAGCAGGCTCTCGCGTTCGCGCTTTGATACCGCACCGGCGAAATGACGCTCGCATAGCTCCTCCGGGAACAAGTCGATCGCCGGCCGAATTGCTTCTTTGCAGAGCGCAGGATTGTCTTTAGCGTCAACGAAACGCCCCCCACGGGAGGGAACGAATGGAATCAACGGAGCAACTCAGCCTACTTCGTCGTCGGCTTCATCAACGTTTCCGCCAGTAACATTACCGTTGTCACCGATTTCCCCAACGCCAGCGCGACCTCCGAACCGGTTGTCTCTCCAGACTTCGATGATGTCCCCGATGCAACCGACACTCACTCCTATCGCGATGACACCGCATGCGCTTATTCCGGCTTCGAGTTTCGGCCCACCATCTCCCGTGTCCTCAACGTCGGACTCCCCGAAAATTACGCCTGCATCACCGTTCAGTGCGCCGAGTATGTCTGAATTCCAACAACAGTTTCCGACAATAGACGAGCTAGAAGAAATGGGAACCCCTGGGATAACCGACAACGAACACAGTCCCAGCACACCACAACACCCACCCCCTCACGCCATCCCAAATGACACCCTATCACCGATTCCTATCCCAATCCCCACCAAACCGTTCCCCGCCTTGCCCTTTGACCTCGCCCAGCGTCCGTCAAGCACCCCCATTCCTCCAACCCATGACGTGTTGATGGGCAGCAGGCCCACCTCACCAGTCCCCAGATTGCCACTATCCCCCACCGTATCCCGGCCTTCCATCCTCTCCCTCTCCTCTCCCATGAAACCACTCCTTGCCTCTTCAACACCTCTGAGCAACATTCCCAGCCCTGGGTCATCGCCACGGACGGACAAGCCAGAACTCCCGAAACTGCCGAAGTCAACCGTCTGTACGCCCAGGGAGCTGTATGACTACATGCACAATATCCGCTACGAGGTGCTCATACTCGACGTACGTCCACGAGAGGAGTTCGAAAAGGAACACGTAAAGACTTCGGCAATTGTTTGTCTGGAACCTCTGGTGCTGAAGCGTGAAAAGTGCGTCCCCGCCCGCTTGTGTTGGTCCGCACTATTAACTCCCCCGAAGCATTACTGGTGACGTCATTGAGGACTCCCTTCATGTCGCACCCCGTGTTGAACGAACCCTCTTTTCCAACCGAGACAAATTTGACGTGATTGTCATCGCCGACAAGTCGAGTGAAACTTATGCCGCGAACGCAGCTTTGCCAGCATTAGTCCAGACTATCTACGAGACTGCGTTCAAGAAGTGTCTCAGGCATGCTCCAATGCTCTTAGTTGGCGGTTTGGATGCTTGGAAGCTGGAGTTCGACGATGGTGGGGTTGATCGGGGTGTCTCATCCAGCGGATCACTAACACCTGTGCTGAATGGTGGCATTTCAAGCAGTTCGAGCAGCTCGTCGATGCGTTATACCAGCCCTCCCTACGTTCGCAACAGGTCCGGTACGGAATCCTCGCTGTCTTCGAGTTTCACTAGCAGTGATTTGGGTGCCCTGAACGAGAGTCCGCGGTCACCACCCTCAACGGAGCCCTCTCCAGGACTCTCATACACCCTCACTCGACCACCCGAAGGGACCAACGGTTCCGGAAGTAACCCGGAATTTTTCAATCGCCAAGTGATGGAGAACGGTCGCCCTCCACCTTTACATAGAACCGACCTCGTATGTGTTTCATCCTGCCACCGTTGGAACTCGTCGCTGAGGTTCGTCTAGGTCACATCGGGCTACGTAAACGGATCCACATCCATTCAATACCCCTCATACCCCAAACCCGCCGTCACGTCTTTCCCCTCTACCCATGCGATCAACGAGCCCGCGATACCCCCAACCGCGTCCATCAATTCGTATCCCTTCTCACGGAGGAGGAGCGACTACCCCGACCAAACGCAAGAGGCGTTATCCACTTTTTCGTCTCGACCTGTTGACTATCCAGATCTGTCATCGAGCTCTATTCTTCGACCTCCTCCTGTGGCGGCCGCTCCAGCGTTGGAGAGGCAAGAGAACCGCCCGCGTCTCCCACATCATCCCCATTCGTTCTCGTTGACTGGACCAAGACCGCCAATGATCCACTCGGATTATCCGGTCACCTATTGGTCCGGTGTACAGATCGGAATTTCAGGTCTGAAGAATCTCGGGAACACGTGTTACATGAATTCTACGATCCAGTGTCTGAGTGCGACGGTGCCGTTTTCCAGATTTTTCACAGGTTTGTAGGAGACGCGAATTGGGGCAATTCACACCCACTGACATTTCCGTACGCAGATGGACGGTGGAAGAGCGCAGTCAATATGGTAAACCCCCTCGGTACGAAGGGAAACCTGGCGCGTTCCTTCTCTGTGATCCTCCATGAGATGTGGCAGGCGGATATGCCTTACCTGATACCAGTGAACTTCAGGGTGAGGTCCTTGTCAAAACCACATTGTGGTCATTCTCACCAATACCACCTTAGAAATCAATATGCTCCCACGCGCCTCAATTCTCTGGATCGGATCAACACGACGCTCAAGAGTTCCTGAGTTTTCTACTGGATGGTCTGCACGAGGATCTGAACCGAGTGTTGCAAAGGCCGCAAACCCAGGTTACACCTGAGCGTGAGGCTGAGCTTGAAAGGCTCCCGCTACAGATCGCGAGTCAACAGGAATGGGAAACCTATAAGAGCAGGAACGACAGTTTAGTCGTGGACTTCTTTCAAGGCCAGTTTAGGAATAGAATGGAGTGCATGACCTGCCACAAGGTTCGCCATTGAAACGGCAACTTCCTCGTTGATCTACTTGTTAACGCCTTTTTTTAGACATCGACAACGTACAACCCATTCATGTACCTGTCGCTGCCGATCCCCCCTCCCTCTCGTGGGGGCAAGGTTGCACTACAGGCCTGCTTGGACGCCCTGGTGAACAAGGAGGTCATGACTGGCTCCGAGGCTTGGTAGGTGTTCCATATTGACCCTTCGCTCCGACTCCCGCTGAGGAACAATACTCCAGGAACTGCCCTAACTGCAAGGCCTTACGCCAAGCCACTAAACAACTATCCCTCTCCCGACTTCCGCCCGTTCTTATGATCCACCTCAAGAGGTTCTCGTTTAAAGGCCCCTTCACGGACAAGATTGAATCATTTGTCGATTTCCCGATGAAAGACCTGGACCTGACGAATTATATGCCTTTTGTGGACGCCAACTTGGAAGCGGATTTGCCTCCGGATGATGCTCGCGCCCAGATTCCGCCGTTCAAGTACGATCTGTATGCTGTGACCAACCATTTCGGAAGTCTGAGTAGTGGTCATTGTACGCTTTTTGCTTTTTCCCCCAATGAGATAACTGACTTTCGATTCCAGATACCGCTTTCATCGCCTCGAGAGGCGGATGGATGTACTGCGACGATAGCCGGGTTACCCAGGTGGAGGCCAAGGAAGTTGTCGTAAGTCTACTATACGACCTCCTGCCATTATATGAGCTCACACCGCTTGCTCCCTAGGGGAAACCCGCTTACATCTTATATTACAAGAGAGTCAAAACATAAACTATACGTTCATATATCTACCCATATCCCCTTCTTTCTTGCCTGCTTCTCTCACCCTGAACACCCCATCCTCGTCATCGTGTTGTATATTATTCAACCCCTACAACTATACAGCCAGCTTATGCGTAACTACTGAAGAAACCAATCACGGAATGCGGATATGTGTATAAATGATCTCTCTCTTCATCCCCCCTGCTTTCTTCCCTTTCGAGACACTTCTATAGTATTCCCGCCATCCAGGTTTATGCCGTCGCCCGCGCAACATCCGCCACAGTGGTACCGTTCATGTGTTTCCCTGGCTCCTTGCTTTCATAATGACATTTATGACACATCCACTGGTTCGCCCCGCTTGGGTAGAACATAGGAGAGTAGTTGGATTTGCAGCGTGAGCATTGGGTATGGCTTGTTGTGGGAGTCGTGCGTGAGGAAGCTAAGACATCCGCAACTGAGCCTAGGACTTGGTCGAGACGACGAGCCTTGCGGAGGAGGGCATGGGTGTGCGCGAGGGCTGGAGATTTGTATTGTTGGCAGTATACCTGGAGCGCAGTCTGTGGTAAAGGCAAGGTCAGCTTTCGGTCGGTACCTCCTGAGAGAAGGAGGGTTGGGCCGGAGAACACCTACCTCTCCTACATCGTTCGCCTCACACATCTCGTGAATCACTCTCCTCGAAGGGTGCTCTCTGCACGATATGACCGGAACCATATTCCCAGAATCCCCGTTCCAGTTCACGATCGTCGTCTGGTCTCGCTTGCTCTGTCTCACCGGCTGGATTTCGAAACCGAACCTGTGGCCGGCGGTCCAGGCGCAAGAGACGTGGAATTCCTTGGTACAATCGCAGCAACGGACAACAGCGCCGCCTCTTTCGCAACAGAGGCTGCAGGGCTAGAAGTCCACCGATGTTTAGCAACGAAGGAGCGGTGAGTGTGGGTTGGGGGACTTACCGTCAGCCATCGGTGGGGGTTTATCACGCTAATACCCTCAACCAACCGTAACCTCGTGGTATCACTGAACGTGAGCTCTGGTATGAACACCGAGCAAAGCACGTGCACCCATCCCTGTCCTTCCGTGGGCTTCTGCGCACGCAAGAACGTATCCGCAGGCGGATAGATCCCATTCTTAGGATCGTGCCTGACCTTGGGACAAAGCAAACAAGACGAATCCAACGACGCCTCTTGCACTTTGTCGTTCTGGCAGAGCTCACATAACCAGTTATCAACGTCCAACGATTCGGCGATGACGCCAAACGTTCCCGCGTGGGTTTTGAAACCGCATTCTTGGCATTTGACGATCTTCCCGAGGGGACCATAGCGGTGGCATGCGAGGCACATTTCCTGAGGAACGGTCGAGGCTGGGGGCGTGACGGACTTCGTTGTCTGTGGGGTTTGATTGTTAGGAACGCCCGAAGGGGAGGGATAGATTTAGTTCATACCTTGCTCCGCTTAGCAGTGGGTCCATTGAGAGGGGTTCCTTCGCGCTTCTCGGGCACTTTGCCCTTGGCAGATGCTGGTAGGGATTCCTCCCGGATAACAGGTTTCGTGAAATCGGCATACTTCCTCCAACTGGTCCCACAGTCGTCGCACAGGACACTGCTGGAGAGCCCCTTGGGCGCTTTCCACCATTGCACCGACTCCCGAGTCTTACACGACGCGCACACCACGTTACTTCGCGGTTGCTTCACGATAGAACCTTCAGGATCGTCGTCGACCATGGGTGGGGATGGGGTTTTCGTCTTCCTGTTAGAGGTACGTTCCTTCCTGATCTGGGCGTTGACTTCCTTGAGTTTTGAGCTGGCGGTTCGTCAATCAGTCAGCGGTTTTGATAGCCAACGCAATGACAACACGCACCTCTTCCAATGGCCGTAGTATCTGACAACCTCGTAGACAGACCTAGTACCAATCTCTTCGCGGACGAGGCGTAGTTCAGCACCATGTTGTTGGATGGCATCTTCAAAAATAGTTTTCTCCTCGGTGTTCCAGTCTCGGTCGATCCAGCGAGTCTCGTTCTTCTTCCACTGGAGAAGGGTCAGCCAACGTTGAGCGGCCAACGAACTCGTCCTACCTTCTCTTGACGGTTAAGTTTCATCTTCACGGAAACCATATCCTCGCCTTTGTGCCAGGCAGTGGATAACAGCTTCGTCGCTTCCGTCAAGAAGTCAACGTTGTACTTCTGCTCTGCTTTCACTGGGAGTATGCTCTTGGCCGTCTCGACTGCAAAAGTGTCAGGTGGCTTCTCACAAAATTCCGAGACGCGACGCACACTTCTCCACTGTCAAAACGCATCAGAATATCAACTCTGTGAGGGAGCTCGATCTCACGTACCATCCTCTGGGGACATCTGGGAAACATAGCTGAGAACTTCCAAGGTAGAATCTCCCCCGCGCTCCTCCCCATCTGTAATCCAATCAGTTTTACGTATGGCGAATTACTCAGTCCCCCGTACCTGGTATCGGTGTTGGGTCAGGGCCCGCAGGCACGGTCGCTTGGAACTTGAGCCCGGTTCGAGTGGCGATCCGCGGAAAGATGAAATCATTCGGATCTGTGATAAGCCCAATTAGGAAGGTGGCCGGTCACTCAGTTCGAATCCGAAAATGAACAGACCAAGGGTGTCTTCCGGAACAGTGTGGGTTCTGTGAAGGGGACGGACACATCAGACATCAGCACAGTCGTCAAGAGAATCAGCCGGGGATTGAACTCACCCAAAATATCTGAACGGCCACATTCCAAAATGTTTGATAGGCGCGTTCTCCTCCTGTTCCGCCAGCTTGCGATCCTTTCGCGGTCGACCCGGTCCTCTCGCGCGACTCGGCGCTTTGGGCTTATTGCCCGAAGGAGTGGAGTGGCGAATGACTTCGTGGCTGTCCACCTCTTCTTCGTGTCTCTTGGAACATGGTGCACAGGTCCAACCGTAACCACGCGAAGGCTTGGCTGACAACGGTGGTTGAACACACCCCATGTGGAAGAAGTTCTGGCACCGATCGCATTTCACGGTATCCTGACTGTTGGTGAGAGTCAGTTCAGAGCCCGAAGGAATGCGAAAACACGAGGGAAAAAGACTTACGGGGCGCACCATTTCTGACAAGTGTCACAAAGGCGGATGTTCGCTGTTAAATCGGGGACGATTTCCTTCTCCGCCACAATATACTCGTATCTCGACACCAAAGTTTCGCATACGTTCTCCGGGACTAAGAAATCACGCCGTTGATCGTCTGTGCCCAAACGCGACAAGGCCGATCACTTACGGTTCTTGACCTCACTGGTCAGTATTACCTCGAACTCCTTGCGGATGTAGGGATCGAACAAGCGGTTGAAATAAAACCTGTCCGGTCGCTTCTTCCAACCAGCCAAGTCCGAGATTTTGTCCCTGTGCAACACGAAACATTTCGCCCGTAGTTGGCTGGTTTCGCAGATTTCGGAGTAAATCGCGGCCAACAGAAGCCGGTTGTCGACAACCACACGATCGGAGACGTCCCCCGGACGGTAATACCAGGCTAAACGCACACGGGACCAAAACGCTGAGTCTTTGCCCGTCGTGCCCTTGGGTGTACCCTCCGCTGGTAAAAACTCCATAATTCGAGCTATTGAGTACGGTGTGCCGTCCCTGGCTGCCCAGGAAGGTGAACAGTAAACGTGATCTGAAAATTCGAAATCGTTCATAAACGTGTGGAAAGAGATTGGATTGAGAGGAATGACCATTTACTGTGACGATTTCGCCATTCTTGAGGGCGACTTCCACGGCCATGAGGGGTGGTGAAGCGAGTGGGTGTCGAGTGGAAAGGTGAGAGATAAAAACTCAAGGTGAGTCAAATGGGTGCTAGGAAGGGTGTGAGAGGCGTTTGAGATTATTCGAAGGGAGATAAAGAAG
>Ga0307509_10012190_pt1 | contig 10311 bp, 12 predicted proteins | sample 10_EM_MG_FD_202245 | JGI IMG/M metagenome (GOLD analysis project Ga0307509, IMG submission 202245) | Populus trichocarpa ectomycorrhiza microbial communities from riparian zone in the Pacific Northwest, United States - 10_EM | ecosystem: Host-associated > Plants > Roots > Unclassified | place...
GGAAGACAGCGATCGCAACAAGCTTCTAGAGATGACCCCTGCAGAAATGTCTGTATCACACGACGATCATTTCATCAGCTACTGACTGTTTTCACAGGCGCGACGCTGCAACCTTTGTAAATTCCTATCCCTATTTACATCCAGGTTCGCTAGTGAACCCGAGAAGTAATAAAAGTAGGTTTGTGCGATACTCCTTTGATTTTCTAGGCCACCTCATGATTAATATGAAACGAATCCGTATTCTTAGTGCCTCGATGATTCGAATTTCTGTGATTCTCATATATGTATGTATTATCTTTCCTATGCACCGTAATTAAATAAGATTTAAGATTTACTTAATGTTAACCAAAGATTTCTCTCATCGCGCATCGCGTGCAGCTTTACGAGCCAACAGTAGCTATGACGTAACTTGCCGGTCGTTGGGTTGTGGATTAACTGGGAGTAGTAAGTACTGGAATATTATATTAAATTAAATTACGAATACCCACAAAGAACTCCTGTAGACTCCAGCTGTCTACTGACGAAAATCAGGCTGGTCGGGTCGAATGCCCTCCTCGTCTTGAAGCTTCACCTTCATGTTATCGATGGTGTCGGAGGACTCGACCTCCAACGTTATCGTCGTGCCGGTGAGCACCTTCACAAATATTTGCATGGAGACGAAGGACGAGAAGGCTGAGGGTTGATTCTTGGCGCTGTAGTCCGAAGAAGTGTGGCCTTAGGGAGATACTTTCCTTATCACATTGATGGTGTTGATGTGGAATTGAAAGGGATCGTAGATAGTGATGAGGTGGAGAAACTGGGCGGGTTGAAGAAGCATGCGGCAAGGGTTCCCACCGCCGAGCGTTGTTCGTCCCCTTCCCCGCGTCGAAACGAAATAACTAACGTGAAGGGGGAACCCTCTCTCTAAGGGAAATCCTCCACTTCAAAGAGTATCTACACCGAAAATCAAGGTTAGTATACCAAATGAATAATATTTGCAAAACGAAAATGTACCACGAGATGACGAGGCCTCCTCATCAACTGCATCCCCCTCTAGTACGTGTCGACACGGTGGGTGATAATGTGCCACGAAGATTTTGATGCGCGGGATGTCAGAGGTGGCGGAAAGGTGTGATTGTGGATGGAAGTCATCTGCGGCATGGATTTCCGATGGGAGATGGTCAAATCACGAGCAGGAGGTTGGTGGCAGGTGGCAGCCAGAGACGGGTGGTGGTGGCAAGAAAACACCTCTCGGCTCGCGATTTCCATGACGGGGGGAGTTGGTCGCAGCCAGAGGTGGCATTGCGTCCTGTGGCACGCCCTCGATCAGGTCCCGGTCATGTCGACATCGGCGGGTGGTAATGGTCTGCGGTAACTTTGACGGCGTATCAGTCATGCCGGAAGGAAGCGGTTGTGGTTGAAACTTACCTGGGCCGTAGATTTCAGACGGGAGGGTTGATCATGGAACGTTCATGAACACACACAAATGTGACTCTGCATGTCAAACGAAGTCGTCGACGCGGCAACGGGCTTCCCACGTCGACAAAAGGTTGGCGGTGAGAGGGTAAGGGGGGCTTAGGCGTCCGGTTGGCGTCCTGAATGGGTCGTCGCCTTTCATAGCGACTAAATAGTTAGCATTTTAAAATAAATGGTGAAAGAAAGTAACGTACCGTACGGCACATACGTGAGGGCTGCTCTCCATCAAACGTGACCTCGATTTGGGGCACACCATGAGGGGCAGGAGGATTTCCGGAGAGTTCAAATTTGCCGAGCAAAAGTACTTCGAAGCCCTTCTTCTTGACCACTTCAATGAAGGGCAAGTCCTTGGTAGTGGCAAGAGATTCACAGGTCAGATGATAGATCGTCTTCTGGTGTTCGGGCATACGCATGATGTAGCCTATATTGGTAATCAGCATTAAAGAGAAATGAGCGAAATTTGGCACATGCCTTTGAGTGAAGTGATCTCATCGACAGACTTGGTAGAGTAGAAGTGCAGGCCCTACTCAGCGAGTTTGCTGTGGTTCTGGGCGTCCTCATGGATACAGAGCCTAATTTTCTTGCCGAAAACTTCATAAAACTTGTTGAAGTTTTCCTTGTCTTCCGCGATCTCGATGATGAGGACGAGGGACTTCTTGACAGAGGTCCTTGCGGATAGCCTTCAGAATCTTGTTCAAGGTTTCTCGTGAGATGTTGAGAGGAAGATCCTCAGAGTCGACGACACCCTTTACGAAGTTAGATACTCGGGAATGAGATCTTCGCAAGCACCCATGATGATAACCTACTGGTACCACACCACGTTCTGAGATTTTTTTTTCGACTCCGAGCACACTCATATCTTAGATGTGTTTTGTCACCAAGCATCGATTCATGCATTCCTCACTAAACGTTGCTTCCTACTTATATTTGTCAAGAAATCTGCCACAACTAATAGTCTAGAAAAAACTAGACCATCGCATAGAAAAATTGTAAAATCAATAAAATGATTAATTCCAGTGATGAATCGCTGTTTCACAAAGCGCCTTTGTGAATTTGTCGCCAGCCTCAAACATGCTGAAAGGGGGGTCAGCTCTCCAGCGGCCTTTGGACTGCATCCACAGTCGATGGACTTTTTGGCCCATGACTAGATAAGCACAAAGGTTTTCACTGTGCCCTGGAAGCTCCCAAGCGCGTTGGAGGTACTTTGCAACTTGCTTCAACGCCTCAGTTTCTGATACTTTGTCATTCCGTTTAACCTCCACAATAGCCACCATAAGGTGTTGGCGAGGCTTTCCTGGCAGCTGTGGTGTGACCTTGACAGTAATGAAATCAGGGAAGAATTTCTCATCCTCTGCGCCAGCTGCCAGAGGAATAATTAGCAAATAAACCACTATAGGTGCCAATAACATACGGTGATTCCTCGATCGATGAATGCCACCAGTTGATCCAAAGGATACCTCCTCCATATACTCGTCCTCTGATTCATCAAACTCCAGCACCTTTCTCAGGAGACCTTGGGGCTTCGTCATAAATCGTCGTCGTACTGGGAATATAGCTTCAAGAAATGAGTTCAGAGGCCCATAGAGTTGATGCTCAAAGTGGACATTTTCCATTATCGTTGATTTTAGGTCGTATATGACCCATGGCTCAATCCCAGCCATGTGATCTGGGATTGATGGTGGGGTTTCTTGCTGAATAGATGACGGGAGCTTAAGAGGTTGGTCGAGAGGCATTTCTGATTGCATAACTGAGCAAGTGGTGGTGAACTACTTGGAAACACTCACTTGGGGAATAGACGTTGTGGTCCAGTGAATGGCAACCTTCTAACAGCCTCTTTATAATAATACTTATGATCTGTGAAATTTGCACAACATGCGTTTCATCCGCATGGTGCCACAGAGATAGTGGACCACTAAATAATTCAAATGTAACTTTTTGAGAAGGTTTTGAATGAAACAGCGCAGTGGGCGCGAGCGCCCATAATTATATGAACTATTTTTAATAATGCTTATCAACGTTTCCGAAATTAGCATCTTTCTTCTTTTGAATCACGCGTGTTGGATTTGAGTGATGTCCATGCCGCGGAATGTGTTCTCATTCTAGGCCTCCACATCCTTGACAAACAACAATCGGAAGCTCAGCGCTCAATGTCTACCACCATTTCCCCAGCAGTCGCTCGAAGGCGTGCAGCCCGCCGTCATCTATTGGGTGGATTTGTGATTGAACCGCCTACTGCGGGAGCATGGGCGTCACGCTTAGCGGGTGAGGCCTTGGATCCGATTGCCGACTTCACCACTATCTGCGAGGTCATTCTCAACAAAGTACGCCAGCATCAGCTTAACTTTGAACTCATCGGAGAGGTCTGGCCACGCGACGCCAAATATATTGTCATTACACGTTCTGCGAAGTTTAGCGGGTACAAGGATATGGATCCTAGTGATATTCCGAGATATGAGGAAGGTGAGAGGGAGGCCAAGGTTCGAACTCTCTTAAAGGAGGAAGGTGTGTCCTGCATTTAACTTGGATTTGAATCCCATCTCCGATGCCATTTCAGGGGTTCAGGAATACGAATTCAAAACAGTCCTTTACGACTGAATACATATCTTCTCAAACACTGGACCTGAACCAAGCTTTGCCACTAGGTGTTCGGATGGAGCAAGTGGAATCACAGGGAAAGTAGCAGCTGCAGTTTACTTAATATTGCTGTGTGAACGCCAGGTTGTAAAATAGTTGTAAAGTTGTACGAGTATGTATATTGTTCTTTCGAATCCTATAGTGTTCCCGATAGCGATTACTACGTAGGTGTTGCATTAAGGCAGGTTGTAGACACAATGGCAGCAATACGTGAGGATATATACAAGTAGAATAAGACATAGCAATATGCAATGAGAGAGTGGCCAATGAAGTCCCAATGTTCCTGGCAGAGGAGCACCACAGCGATCTTCCGACTGCAACAGAAGAGACAAGCCAACTTAGCCAAGGGAGGTCTTTTCTTGAACCGCCATTTGTTGGTGGAAAGCAGGCTAAGGCGCATAGTCAGTGCTGCCACCACTAGGGCCCGTCACGGGTTTGGAAACCCGCGCGGGTAGCCAGGTATGGGTGGGGCGGGTACAGGTACGGGTCGACTCAGAGTCACCCGCCGAAAACCCACACCCGTGGCCCGGCCAGGACATCCAAGCTGGCGCGTTATCTCGGTACCCATTGGTTATCCGATAACAACGTCGATATGATGATGGAGGAGCTGGCTAGGGAGCTGCCAGCCACAAACAGCAGCATTCGAGTATCTGCCCTAGAGTTTGCAAGACAGATCAGCGAAATCGATAAGATGAAGTTACCAAGGAAGAACACAGTTGCTTATACATATGTTCACAAGGTGTTGAAGAAATTATACTTCCCTCTTCATGTTCGAGAGAATCATTGGGTTGCGGGAGTGATTGATTTTGAGGAGAGAAGCTTCTGTTTTGGTAAGGACAAAGTAGCACTTCCATTCAAGCAAAAGACTAACTACCCTGCTAGCCGATTCTTCAACGGAGATAAATCAAGGATTAGGCGCTCCAGCAAAATTTGTTTCTGCCCTTCAGAAATGGTTGAAGTCAGCATTTCCAGCTCACCGTTTCACAAACAAAGGAAATTCACTTCACCATACCGATGGATACTCATGTGGCCTCATCACTGCGAATACGATTTTATATGCAATATTTGACTGCCCACTTTGGCATCCGAACATGGCATTTGAAGACAGGCTCTATTGGTTTCTTCGACTTGGAGCCATTATCGTAAAAGTGGAAAATGTACCCCATTCGGAAGCTGTTTCCAACCAGAAGCGCCTCACTTTGAGGGATCTCCTTGATCCTATGGAAGTAGAAGAACCACGATACACAAATTATGATTCGGACGCAGACTCCCTCGGCAGTACACCTAGTACAGAATTAGATCGTGGTGTCGACACTTGGCCTGAGGATGGGGTGACGTACCACAGGTCCGGCTCAGAGTCCTCCACATTCACCGCTCCCATACCCTCTGCATCGTCAGTCAGTTCGCTGTCCTCAATAGCCAACTCGGAACTCGAACCTTCGAATATGATGGAAGTGGATGACATCGAAGCTTCCGGTACTATTAGGGCTTCAAACCACTCATCTCCATCATCGGAAAATTACTCACAAGCTGTACGGTTCACACAAAAGCGACATCGCCAAAGTGACTCCGAGGACGATTTCCAATCCGATTCAAGTTTCGATTGAATCTGGTAAACGGTACGAAAGCCTGTCAGGGCAGGAGAAGGAACCAGTCGTTCAGCCATTATTACCGCTCGCAAAACACTGCAAAAGGTGAAAGGAGGAACCTTTGCTGAGAATGAGCGGAAATATCGAAGTTGGCAAGAGAAAGTTCTTGAGACAGATGTGAAGGCGGAATTTGACGAGTGGAATATTCGAGAGCACGACACTCTATCTGTGGGAAATTCGTAACGATGAAATTACCATATGAAATAGGACGATGGGACGAACACCTGTGTCGTTGCAAAGCGAGCGAAGATAAGCCAAAAAAGGCTCGAGACACCCACACACTTCGCTGAGATCCGGTCTCCAACTGTACTAAATCCAGGCGCTTGACGTGCACATGAGCTATTAATAAGTTAGCCGTAAATAATTTGAATTAATTAAGTACTTAATATTTTTAATAAAGTATCACACATGATAAAGTGTAGAGCAAAGACTTCCAACTTTGAAATCCGTCCCATAGACGGATTTCAGTGCTTGGGTGGCACCCGTAGCCGCTTCTATCTGATCTTCAGCGTCCTTCGAAATCCACTTACAAGAGAAAGAAAAAGGCGAGGACACTTTGAAATAAGATCGGTAGTATTAGTAAACGCAGCGCTTGGTCAGAAATGAAGTACATACGCGTCTGTCCGTAGCTCCTCAAATCGATGAAGCCTGCGAGATTGGGAAGAGACCTAACCCAATTTGCTATGCTGTTCACTTCGTACAACTCAAAGGGTCTAGTACTTAGTTCCTGGATTCCAATGCGAGCAAGGGTCTCAAGGACCCGCTGTTGATTTCCATTTGTAACCCTGTTGAAATTCGATCATTTTGGTGTTCACTAATTTGATTGATTGGCTAACCCAGTTTCTGGAGGCGACACATGAGTGAGATGAATTAGTTGACAGTTGTAGGAGAAAAACGTTACCAATTCATGTCAAGACCTATGCATCTCGTATAAGGTCCCAGGATTTGACGATTTTTATACCAATATCGATCAGTTTTCCAAGCGTACTGGTACCCATCCGAGTTTGGAACCGGAACAAAGTAGAAATCCTGCAACAGAGTTCAGGGGGGTGGAATAAAACGTCGCGTGATAGATCTAGTCGCACGAAATGATCAAGGAGCCGCCTCAGCGAGTTGGGTTCAGATGTATACGTGACTAGTGCGTGGGCAAGGTAGAGGGAGGTTGAAGTAGCAATCCACTTGAGACGAGCTATGAGGCAGATTTTCGACAGCAAAGGTTTAATGGACTGCACCTCTCGAGCATGTTGAGCTCCAATAATGACGACCCCAAGTTTCTCTCCCTCCTGCAAAGGCGGTCTCACCTTCTTTTTTTTCTTCTGTTTACTACCACCCCCCTTCTTCTTGTTAACGTATCCACCAGAAGAGATTGTCAGCGCAATCATGCTCCGGCCTTCTGCAGACTGGCCCACATTCGAAAGATGTGCAGAGTCCGGAAATATAGCAGCTGAGTGAGAAACGACTGAACCTCTTCCAGGGGATGATACACATCGTGAAACGTTGAGTTTTTCAAGGACGGTAAGTTCTAATCTGTGTCAATGGTCGGCGTTGGCCTGGATTTCTCCAAGCGATGCAATGGGATGAGAGTGTGATGAATGTTCGCAAGTTCCGGCGGCACCTAAGCTCAATTTTGGACACCGCTCCCGTATCGTCTGATGAGGGTAATGACCAAAAGTGTTGGCAGTGAGCATCGTATGATGGATATTTCGCCTTGCAAGAGCTTTCGAGTTGACATGGGCAAACACAATTGGAGAACGTACCGAAATCTGATGACGGTGGGATTTCGAAGCAAACGTCCTTAGCATCAAAAGTGAAAGTTTGAATTCCTCCGTCTCTGGGTGAATACGGCCCTGTAACGGGATCAGGCTGGGACACGCTATCGAAGAGTTCCTTACAAATTCAAGCTTGTCTCGCCAACTTAGTCATCCGATGAGAATTTGTCCTAATCAAGGATGGTGAATCGGAAAATTCTTCTCGTAACAACGACTTGGAAGAGTAATCATACACTATTGTGTAAGTGGCGAATAACACCGGTATAAAAACCTTTCTTCCCGAAGGAGACGATGATACCGGCACGAAATTATTACTCACTATTCGTCCACATTGGTAAATCGTTGGCTCCTTTGATCTCTAATATCTTGGCCGGTCTTGTATTCGTAAGTGCTTCTACAGCGACTTACCTGTATCGGATATGAGAAGACTGTTTCTCTGAAAAATGTCATAACAAACCTAGATATCAGCAACCCTTTCGACTCTGCTTCTAATGGCTTTGACGTTAAATTGGCGTTCCTCCACTGGTCATTCACAGATCCAACAGAGATCTAGAAGGCGATGAGAACTAACTAGCACGTACTGACGAATCTAATTACAACATTTCACCCAATCAACAGGTGGGTCATCGTCTTCCTAGGTACCAAAGGAGATAGCGGAATAACGGTTGCATTAGGCGATAGGAGCAGCAGGACCGTTGATAATTTGAAGAATGTTATGACTGGTGATTGTTCCAGCACCCTTAGTGGCTTGTCGTCAAAAGTCGTTGAGAACGGTGATGACAGGATCAGCCTCGGCAGTCTTCTTCATCCTTAGAAGGACCGGTCTTGTTGTAGAAGAGGAAGTACTTGATGTCGGATTGAACGTCAGAGTCACAGACACTATACGGGAATATAAATATTAAATACAAAGAACAAAAGATAAATGCTCATAAGGTTATTGCAGCATGATTCTTTGTGGCATTTTTTAGATACCTTACATAACAACGTTAGACCAGGGAATTCCACATTCTGGCTAGCTCACCTGCTGAATTTCTTATACAGATTTGAGGGTGATTGTATTGAAGACGGCATCCCTTGAAAGCGATCATGTTTGCATTTGTTGGAACTTGAACCTCTAACACGGTTAAGTTAATCATTTCCTCAACACTGCCATGGCACCATCCAAAAAGCGCAAGTTCTCGGACCTAACTGCCGAGCAAACCTCTCGAGTGAGAGAAATTCTCCTGTCATGCCGCAACGAGTGTGACCAACTTGACGTTGACCAAAACGATGAAGACGTGAAAGAACTCAATCGCATCATTGACAAGTTGACTGATATGAAGGTGTGTTAGTTCTGGCCTGAATAATTACCGCGGAATGACAGTTTTTAAGCATATGTCGTTTTCTGCGGTCAATATCCTTACTTTCGCCAAAATGGGCATTAAGATTCAACCAATGGAGTGGCGCCGCGACGGAGAGACAGAAGCTGAGAAATATGGAAGTGCGACACTACCCGGAGCCTTGACGGTCGAGGATACAAAGAAGAAGATCCACGATGTTCTCAAATATGTGTCGCTTGATGTGTGTCCTGATTCCATTCCTCTTTGTTGGGAATTTGCTCATCGTGCCGCAGTCAGAAGCTGGCTGTCGTATCCTGATCAATACCCTCTTAATACATGTCGCCTCAAACCTCGAGACAGATACTTCCGGTGCTGTAATTGCCCCTGAATTTCGTGTTGACGACACGTTGCTTGGATCTACCGAAATTTCATTTGGAGGAGTGGTGGATTATATGCTCATTTATGGTGACAGACATGTACGAGGTGACTCGGTGTGTACCACGGCTGCCTAACTTTCTGTCTAACCTCGCGCATAGATCGGATTGTTAAATCGAAAGCGTTCGCTTTCAGCGATCCCGAAATATACAAATTGCTTAAGTGCAACATTTACGAAGCAAAACCCGAGGAGCTTTTCACACCCACGACATCACTCCCTCAAGCCGCGATGGCTGCTATCATTAAGGCTCAGCAGCTGCAGTGCGTTGAATCTTCTCTAATGAAAGTATGACATCACAAACTCAATCATATAGACTAAAAACTTTCCGAGGTTGTGTCACTAGCGGCAAGCGGTGGGTATTTTTCATCTACAATTCGGAGAATGTTGGACATGGTCAAGGCAAAACTGTCTACTGGTTGGAGGCAATTCCTCTGGGAGAGCGTCACAATTTGACTGTGAACCTGGCATTGATTCTCGGTATACTGCGTGATTGGGTAAGTTCAGGTGCCAGATTGTAGTGTCCGATGTTCAGAGACTTCATGATCATGTTAGGTTGAATGCGGCCACGACAAATCCCTACGATTTTTTGAATACTCAAATTGATGTAATCTTTCTTTTCTCTCCCAAGATGAAAAGGTAGAGACGGGGTTGATGGACCGACTGATTTTGTTAGTATAATTCCGGTGCAGTAACTCAGAACCCCATTCTTAAATATCAATCTATTGAATACAGAACCAAGATCCTATTCTGTATTGATACCGATTCCTTGTTTTGAATTGTACTAAATGCTACGCATGTGCTGAACTTTCTCAAGGTTCTGCCTACTTCTATTCGTTTCCGGGTTGGGCACTTAACCCATAGAGATATCCAATCGACATTGGACACAATGACTTCAAGGCGCTTTTCCAGGAAGAGAATGTTAGGGGCAAGAACTCGGACGCGACGTTATTCGAGACCCGTCAAGTTGACCGAGACGGGACGCTTCCGGGTGTCCGCACCCCGAAAACATGTACGGAGCTTAACGTCCCAGGGAACATCCTAAAGCCATT
>Ga0307509_10012191_pt1 | contig 10311 bp, 10 predicted proteins | sample 10_EM_MG_FD_202245 | JGI IMG/M metagenome (GOLD analysis project Ga0307509, IMG submission 202245) | Populus trichocarpa ectomycorrhiza microbial communities from riparian zone in the Pacific Northwest, United States - 10_EM | ecosystem: Host-associated > Plants > Roots > Unclassified | place...
TGCAGAGTCAGATGTCTAGACGGCCCCCCCACGGGCAACTCCTCGGATTCCGACACGCCCAACTCCACGCATTCAGACACGTCCAACTTCACAGATTGAGAGTCAAACTCCCGGCAACCTGCGTATTCGAGCCCTGGCTGGAGCCCCGGATAACCGAAACGATTCACAGGAAACTGTCACGTCTTTCGATTTCACCCAGGTGTCTGCAACCCGGTTACTCAACTTCCTCGATTCGGACCTACAGACTCCGAACAGCTCACAGGAGGTGGCTGGGGGGCTAACTTTGGACAATACTGTGACTCCGACTACATTGCGACAGCTCGCGCTCAGCCTTGATGATCTAGAGCCGGCGGAGGAGACTACTGATCCGTGGAATATGGAGCAGGGGGAAAGTGCGAGCATAGATGCGGGTAGTTAGAATGCTGAGCATGTGTAGTGTAGTGGTTTTGGGATGCGTTCTCACATATAGGAAAGTGTGCGAGGAGCATAGTCATATTAAGATAAGGACTTCTGGCCAACTCAGGAAATTCAGAATAGAATTAATAGAAGCAACGCTTAACAGGTGCATCTTGGCGATCAGGATAGTAAAACACATCGTGACAGCGTTTGAAAGAAGAGAAGTGCCTAGGCGTAGGATCAGAATGGCATTAGACTGAGTACACGATGCGTCTGGATGAAAACGCGGCGTCAGATATAGTCACGATCGGATTTTTTTTTTTTTTTTTTTTTTTTATATCATGTATTCGTTGTTAAGGTACAAGAAACAGTATGGAGCGCTAGCTATGACCGAAACAAAACCATGAAACAATCCAACGGCCCGCTTCACCTCGTCATGGGACAAACCAAATACCCCCCGCCCGTAGGCAAGCAATCAAACATGAAGACCGAAACCGTACCCCCAAGACCCTATGGTACGGGCCTAACCGCACACCAGCCACCAGCCTAAACTAATGGGGAGGAAAGCATAGGAAAGCCAAACACGAAGAAAACCAACATAAAGACGTACAGGAGCAAGGAAACCCTTCAGCAGGCCCCCCTGAACAAAAGAAAAGAATCTTACGGCCCAAGGCCGATGGAGCGGAGAGGATAAACTACTGTAGCCGGTTGCCCAATGCGATTCCCCTAGCCGGCTGGGCCGCGGGGCAAGGCGGAGGCACGGGTGGAGTGCCCGTCAATCGGCACGCGCCAGACTTTAGGAACATCCAAGGAAATAGTGCAATACCATGGAATACCGTAACCAGCACGAGGTGCGACCGTAGAGTAAATCGCGGAGAAGGGTGAAGAAGGCGAGGGGAGCCACCCGGCGAGGAGAGCCACTCAGCAGAGGGGATGCCAGCCACAACGGATAGACCTAGGGCCGACCGGACGATATTACCGCGTCTCTCACGTGGTCCCTTGTTACAAGAGAGAGAGCGTCACTACCGGAAAGGATCCCGGACGAGGGGGAGACCCACGGAGGAGGAAGAAGGGTAGGGGAGGGGGCAGTGAGGTGCCAGCTAGTTGTAGCAGTACGGTGCCAGCGGATCTAACGCGTGGGAAGCGGGAGAGGGAAGGTTCGCCGAGGACCAAGAAGTACGAACACGGAGGACCGAAGCGAGGTCACGATTTTTCGAATGCCGACCGTACCGACCAAGCAACTCAGGAGAGAGTGCAATACCAGAGAGCAGGGCCACCAGGGCAACTACTTCACCGATGACTCGAGACTGCGACCGTGCATTGACGAAGGAAGGAGGCTAGCCGACCGTGCAAATCGCTAAGCGAGACGCGTCGCGAAGTGCGGGGTAAGGGGGAGAAACATCAACGCAAGCGAACGAACGAAGACAGGATCGAGAACCCCGTGGGAGGGGAGGCCAAAGGCCCCAGAGAGAGGAAGGGAGAAGACGGGTGCGTGGCACTCCTAGGCAGAAGCCATCAAGGGAGTCCAGAGGCGGAGGACACTCTCACGATGATTTCCCATGGTGTTGAGATTTCAATCGCTGGAGGTGGAGCGGACGAGAAAGATGGAGTCACGATCGGATTAGGACGCGGCATATATAGGGCGTAAGATTAGGAAGAAGTGAGCAGGCGTCAGGAAGGGAGAGATGCGAATCGCGGGATCCGGACGAGGTCGGCAGAGTGTGAAAACATTAGGACGCGAGATCTGAAGATGAGTGAAGCCCTGACGTTCGCTGAGAAGGAACCGGCATCATGGTGGGAGAGTCATAGATCCGACGCAGTCAGAACACAATAGCGGAGGACCCGACGCAGTAGGAACGGAAGAGTCGTAGATCAGGGGGAGTCAGGAGGTAATAGAGGAGCACTAGATGCAGTCGGGACGCACAAGACGTAGGGGTCCGTGTCCGGATAGCGTCAGGACGGATGGCGCTAGGTGACGCAAGGTCAGGACGCGACGTCGATCTCACGTTACGTCCTGATTCGTGATTAGCATTCCGACGTCCCGGGCGTCAGACGCACGGGGGCACAGGACACAATGTATCATTTTTACTCATGTGGAGGAATGTTCCTACCTTGCGGTTGAGTGAGATGGCCTTGATCGATTCCATGGTGGTAAGAGTGACTGTATTCACCCGGAGGGAGACAGTCTGAACGTAGGTCGCACATAGTGCCAAGTTGATATCCTCTCTTAGGTCTAGGGCAGTGGTGGGAAGTGGCTCACCCTCTCGCTTGACAATGAGGCAGCATTCTCTGGCAGTGAGACCCTTCTTCAGTTGGGGTCTATTGACGGTGTTCGGCTTTGTAGACGCGTCAGCAGCCCTACCGGCCATGGTAGTTTTCTCTTTCGTGCTCGTCCTTGCTACCGTAGCCCATGATCTGGGTAGTGCAGCTGTGGGGAGGGTGAGTGGGCGGCTGTCAGGGGCAGTAGCCCTCGCAGGGGCTACCGCTGGAAGTGGGAATAGTATCGGGGTGGGAGTGTCAGGCTGGAGTGTAGCATTCTTGAGGGTGCTAACTTCCTCAGTAAGGGCTTCGATCTGTTCGCTAAGTGCATCGATGGCCGTCCTGTACTCTTTATGGATCTGATAGATTATTTCTATCATGACCATGTTTTCTTTGCTGGTGGTGGTAGCCCCAATTTCCAGTTCCTGGTTTATCTTATGAAAGAGGTTCAGGAAATAGGCGCTGGGAGGTGCCTTCTTCAAGAACCTCTCATCAATAGGCAGGAGGCTTGAGACTGTGGTGCTTCTGTGTCACTTACGCGAGGGGGGGCCTTGTGGCAGAAAAATCGGGGACAGGGTAGGGGCGCCCTCCTGAGTGGAGGAGCTCCTAGCACCTGTGGGTGGTAGGGTGGGGTCAACCGCTTTGCCTTTCCCCTTGCCACGACGACGCGAGCCAAAGGGTGGGACAGTGGGATCTATGTGGTATTTGTGTAACCTGACAGGTCACGTTATGTGGAAATCTTGAGATAGTGTACGTGGTGTTTCTGAAAGTGCAAATTGCACTTGGAGGGAAAATAGGGGAGTTCAATCTCTTTTATTTATAACTATATAGCTAATGGAGCGACTACCTATCCGGGCTTGCACAACCATACAGCAGTACGTTCCAAGGAGTACGCCAGTCCCAACCCCACCTAGCCCGCAGTACATCTGGAAAAGTACCACCCATGCGATTCGTAAACCGAAGTCCGAGTATCCAGCCAGCACATGGGAATCACAAAATAAACCACCCAACTAGGGTACTGTTAGGCGCATGGACTCCCCGTATGGATTTACAGGGCAAAGTTACCCTACCTTGACGCATACCAACTTCGAAGGAAAAAGATAACAGCCCCCTCCAGCCCCGGCGTTGGGACGGCACGTCATTACTGGCCGCCTGGGTAGTGGCGTCCCAACACCAAAGACCACTATCAATGGAACACATCTTATGACACCGTATACGTCGCGGCCGTCCGTCCGACCGGATCCTGTTCGCAGGATATATGAGGGGAGACCTTCGGGCGCCATATGCAAGTGCAAGCGGGTGAATCGGACGACGGCGCATAAAGTTACAGACACTTGAAGACAGGTAGTCGGAAGAGTGGGTCGAAGGTAACGGGACGTTTTGCACGAAAGTTAGTCCCCTCGTACCTACAAAGTCGTGTAGAGTATGAAGGCGGTAACTATGCCCAGTAAGTGGATCGGGTGAATCCACAGAGGACAAGTTGGTAAAAGATGGAGTCCGAGGGAAAAAGCCTATAGGTACGATCCCGAGGACAAGTCGTATAATGCCAGAAGACCAGAATACAACATTCAGTTGCAGGTTGAATTCTCGACGGAACCAACCAAAGAAGATTCAAGTTGGCCATCTTCTGTCCAGCGAGTTAGACTACCTTCAGAGAGCACGAGGGCAAGATAATTCGTAACCATCGTTGTCAACGGATAAACAGATGAGCTGACACCTGACGTGGTCTCCACACCATCAGGAATAATCAAAGCGCAGACAGATAAGTTGACCATGGGAGCAGAAGGTGTGGTAGAGAGTTTTCAGGGTGTACGAGTGTTCGCACTCAGGTGATGTTCGCAGAGTTGCGGGCAAGGTACTTAGTTAGTATAGAGTTAGCATGTATACGGCGATTGCTCAGACGCGGAATATAAATATCGAAGCATCTTCGCTGCTATTAGACACCACAAGCACGGAGAAGAGATCTTATCAATATAATAAGTTATCTACACTTTTATATCATTACCAACACTTCGACTATCTATCCCGAAGTGAACCATTATATCTAGCCTACATTACTCGTGTCTTCTTAACGAGTTCTCCGATATAATTACAATTAGGGTCCTAGCTGTCGGAATACCTCACGCCGAAGCTACCACCTAACAGGTACGAACAAAGTAAATCCACCTCCCATAGCCATCCATCAAACACTACTGTAAGCCAGGTCATAGCCACAACCAAGCCCACATTCCGGCAAACCTGTCACCCAAACACGACAAAAGAAATCCAACACAATCTCAATGGCGCCCACCACGCCCTTTCCGACCCCGACCCCGACCACAGCCGACGGTAATAGAACCAGGATCACGAGCATGATGATCGGATCCTTCCCCCCCAGCAGCCGAAGCCACCAGAGACCTGGTATGACCAGCGGGAACCGGAGGAGGCGACGAGGAAACCTCAACCACCCGAGCCTTCCGAGAAGCCACACCAGCCTCATCGTCCACCCAACGCACACGACGCGGGTGACGTGTGGCAACAGCCCGATCCGCCGACGGCGACCGTTCCACTTGTACCACCACCGGTAACCCTGGCTCAGCCACACCGGGCTCAGGCTCCTGTGCCATGACAGCGGAAGCCACAGTAGTCACCGTCAACGCCTCCACATGCACCCCGAGGGACGCCACTGTAAGCGCAGCAGGCTCAGCCACCGGGGCGAGCACCGCCACTTCATCAGCCACTTCCTCACGAAGAGGAGAGGCTTCAGCACCGTCACCCTCACGAGAGAGGGGAGCGACCGAACGAAGAGCGTCGAGCTCGCGACGGAGAGACTCACTCTCCAAAGCCAACAGATGTAGCCGATGGGAGAGGACGGAAATGTGATAGCGGAGGGGGGAAACCTCAGCCTCGAGGGCCAAAGTTTTCTCGACCGTCCGACCAAGAGCCAGACCCGATCTTGCGACCGTGGCGGCAGAAAAGGTTGAGGAACCGCGCTTAACCATAACGATCAACCTGACCGAAGGAAGACCGACCGTAACGACTAACCGACCGATGGGAAGAAAACCACCGACCTTTCGACCGAACCGAAGGGAGGAAACCGCCAGCACTCAACCAAAGGAGGAAGAAGCAGGTGCGTTAACCACCAAAGGAGGGAAGAAGCAGAGGGCAAGCCGACCGAAGGAAGAAGAAAGCAAAGGGGAAAGATGAGGAACCTCAGGATTCCAAACGATTGTAATCGAAAGGAAAGAATTAAAATCAAGCAGAGCCCAACGGACTACTTGAAGTTAAAGACTTGAAAACTATCGCGAGAGGGGGCGATAAGGAATCAAGGACGCTAACTCGTTGAAAACCAGAATGTGACTGATCACAAGGAGGTTACGTGGCCAATTTTCAGAAAGTGAGGAAAATAGGGGAGAGGAAGCATGATAATTTGAATCCCCTAATACCACTAATATTATACTCGCCCAACAAGACTCAGATTTCGGTGTGTTTTCATTTTTATTAATCAGCGCCATAACTCTCTTTATCCCCCCGTATAAAATTACCATAATATTAAGCAAACCCCAGTTACAATAGATCCGGATAACGAAGTGATAGACTCGGCACCGTCAGAGTCCATTAGCGCCATGTACGTTGGCACTCCCCCCCTCCGGGAGCACCTCCTGACAACTTCCCTATTCTGTACTCACGGACAGCATCTTACTCAAGTGATTTCCCGTCCTCTCCTCTTCCCTTCGCTCGTCCTCCTCTTCTGATTTTTCGTTTTTCCTCCCTCGTCCCGCGCCGTATCACTCGACACCTGTGGTGCGTTCACCACGGCCTACGGTTCAGATGCCGAGTCTCCGGTATTTGAGGAGCGCCCAGATGGGGAGGATTCGATGACCATGCATCAAGCGCATCATCGGCTTATGATGAGATCCCGAATGATCTTTATTTCAACGGCGCTGTTGCAGCCTGTCGGAATCTGGATACTTCACACACGCCTTTGGCCATCTTGATTGGAGAAGAGATCTCTCGCATGGAGCCGAATGCGGATTCGAACTCTTCCTTCGGCCCCGTCGAAATACGGACTGGTCTCTCGAGACCTCTGTTTTGAAGGGTACGAGGCCATTCACAGGATGGTTTGAAGGAAGATTCTCTTCGGCCACGCGTGGTGAAGAATCTGGTGTCTTTGGCAAATATGTTCAAAGGGAGGGTTCTGGAGGTAAGATTAGAGAACATTGAATATTTCATTATAATGAGTGCTGACCCCTAATCTGGGCATGCCCGGCGAAGACCCGGCTCCTTGATGGGGTTCGGGGTAATGGTGAGGCACCATAGATATATTGCGGTGGCGGGGGAGAAGTTGACTACCGGTAGGTCAGGTATGTCGGAGGATAACTATCATAATAAAAGGCGGAACAATCGAACGCTCGAACTAGACTAGGGCTAAACCATATTGTTGGTATTATATCTTCAGAAATTTCATTCACTTGTCCTTATAACTAGCTAGCCAAATATAAGTATATATCAAATAATAATGCCATCTCAATCATTCCATCCCTTCTCAAACTTTCGATTTCTCTCCGTATATCCAGTCATTTACCTACATCCGTATTGGTAATAAAGGAAAAACATAAGTTAACCATAAACCCTTTCCTCAATCCTTTCCACTCCTGAACAAATGATATCACTAAAGCCACTATCTATCCTTGACCGTCAACTATACCCCTTTTTTATCCCCAACAGCTACCCGCCTCCGTCAACTCTGGCATGATAATAGGTTGCGCCCTAAGGTATAAAATCTGCCAACAAGTTAATCTCAAGAGGTGCCCCGAACACTCGTGATTGCCCGAGCGAGGCAGGTTAAGAAATATTGTGCCTAGCACACAATATGGAATTTTGACGTCACTCCAACCAACCCATTAAACTGTGGGAAAGAGAGAGGAAACCCCCAAAAGGGTAATATTGATCACATACAAGTCAAGTGAAGGAGCCTGCAACTCATTATCCTATCCCAACAGCAACGAATTCTAACCCTCAGATTTTCAAATTATCTCAGCTGGGTTCTTTAATAGGCTTACTCCTCATATTTCAATTGCTCTACTCTTGAGCCTATGTATACCTCGCAGGCTAATAGAGGAAATAGATGAAGGATATAGACCTAAGTGGAGGAGTTGGTGTAACAGTCGCTCCTGGAGAGCAGGGCCATGAAAAATGTGTGAAAGATAGCCAAATGGAATCAGGGAGATATTATCGCAATAGTAGGCATCATACTGTAGTACCGTGCAGGCTATGAGGACTGTTCGGGTTACGGTCACTAATAGGGAGCAGGGGCATAACGAATGTGTCAAAGCTGACGGAAGTAGATATTTGTCCGAGATAAGGAAAGCGGATAGATGAGGGACGGGGAGCGATGATAACATTAGTGATTCCGTTTGTTCTGGAGATGGAAGGATTGACGGAAGGATTTATGATCATGTCTTTCCTTTTTATTATTATCACTAAGGCACGCAGGCAAACGGGGCCATTCATAGAGAGTGATCGATAGGTATGAGAAGCGATAGAATGGCTGAGATGGTTTTATTATTCTCATATTATTATAGACCTATGCTTGGTTGGTTAGTTTTACCATACAATGAGGGCGAAGAAATAAAGTTTCCGATTATATCTATCCTATGGTTTAGCCCTAGTCTAGTTCGACCGTTCGACCGTTAAGCCATTTATCTCCCGCTACAGAATGCCCATCAGTGACGAACAGGGGTGTTTGGCAAGCAGAAAGCGAATCCGCCAAAACGACAGTTACCCTTCAACTACAAGATTATTTAGGCTAAAACAGATCCAGAGCTCTGACACAGATACATGCCAAGTGATTGAATATAGCAGATATAAAAGAGAGCGAAAAATAACTTATCAAAGAAAGAAACAAGTGCAAAGCGATCGACAGCAATTAAGTATAAGGAAAAACAAAATGGATGGAAATGGAACGGGATAGGCTGGTTGGTGGTGAAAAAATAAAGGGAAGAACGGGCTGCCTTATATCTTTCTTGAGACTGAACCATCCTCGATGGCATGCCTCCTGCACATGCCTACTCTCTCATAAGTTTCTCCTACTCAGTCGTTTCTGCTCCTGCATGACTGAGCCACTTCCGAGGTGGGACCAGAATGCTTGGGGATAGTTAAGCGGCAGTTGTCGGTTGAGTACCGGTATGTAGCCGAGGGTGAGGTTGTCCGGTTATCGTGAGTGATTGTGCTTTAGGTTAGTGCAGGGCATGGGTACCGGTATTTGGCGCTACTGCATTGAGCATGCAGGGTTAATGTCAGTCGGTATGAAGCTAACAGTACTACAATAGTGGAATGCCGTAGGCCTCGAGCAACGGTATAACAGATAATAATGCAGGTTGCGTTCCTCGTCAAGGGCGAACGGGAAAATATGCAGGTGGTGACCAGCCAAATTTGCAACTGCTATGATACTACTGACCCCTGTTTGTGACCAGCTGGTTTTCATCATGCCAGTTGAAGACTGCGGTGCTGCACAAACGTCGCGACGAAGCCTCCCCACCAGTACTTGGGCGGTGCGCAAGGCTGGGCGGGAGCCCCCGCTTTTCCTCTGCGTTGAAGAATATCATCAACACCCCCAACGGAGGAATCTGTGCGCTCAGCATCAGCACCAACGAAGAGAACGAAAATGTCTATGCCATTCACAGATAATACCAACTCTTTCAATGTGTCGAATGTATCGAATGTATCGAATGTCTCTAATCACTATACCCTTGCCGAAGATCTGTCGGAAATCCTAACATGGCTCTCACCACTAGAGCCCCGCATCCGACACCAGGACCTTCGAACCCGCCGCGCAGATAACGTCGGGGAATGGCTGCTGGAAACAGACGAATTTGAAAGCTGGTGCGATGTTGCTCAACGGGAGGGACCTGATCGTGCAATTTTATTCTGCTGCGGTGGTCCGGGTGTCGGTAAGACCTATTTGAGGTGAGAGATAATCTGCAGTGAAAAAGTCCAAGAGATAGCAGTACTGACGTGCAGCGATACTAGCTCACTAGTGGTGGACAAGTTGTGCGATACGGCGGGAGAGCGAAATATTGCTGTATCATGTTTCTACGTAGATTTTGCTGCGCGGGAAGAGCAGACTCCAACAAACATACTCGGTTCACTGCTGAAACAGATCGTCGGCGGATTGGAGAAGGTCCCGGATGAGATCAGTCGGAAATTCCAAGACTACAAAAAGGTTATTGGTGGAAGGGGGCTACGAGTGGCCGAAATTGTGAAGATGCTGCAGACTGTCACATCTTTGAAGCCAACATTTATATGTGTTGATGCTCTAGATGAATGTGTGGAAAAGCATCGACCGGAGGTTCTAGATTCGTTGAGACAAATACTCGAGAAGTCCCCAAATACGCGAATACTCTTAACTGGGAGGCAGCACATTCGTGGCGAGATCGAAACTCATCTTGGTGGGAGATCTGCAGTTTTGTTCATAAAACCCAACAGTGATGATATCGTGGGATATGTCCGGATGAGATTGAGTAAGGACACCTCTCTACGGGCGAACGATACCGTAAAAACTGAAATATAAGAGAAATGTGCTAAGCGGTTGAAATAAGCTTAGCCGCTAAAAAAAGGGGGAATGTCGCAAGCAGTGAGGTTATGACTGGTTTGAGACATCTGCTTTGACCTCCA
>Ga0307509_10012193_pt1 | contig 10311 bp, 8 predicted proteins | sample 10_EM_MG_FD_202245 | JGI IMG/M metagenome (GOLD analysis project Ga0307509, IMG submission 202245) | Populus trichocarpa ectomycorrhiza microbial communities from riparian zone in the Pacific Northwest, United States - 10_EM | ecosystem: Host-associated > Plants > Roots > Unclassified | place...
ACCCCGAGATGCTGCTGCGCGAAGACCACATCGCGGTGTTCCAGGCCAACTGGAACGACAAGGCGACCAACATCAAGGCCATCGCCGAGGAGCTCTCGCTCGGGCTCGATTCGATGGTGTTCCTGGACGACAACCCGGTCGAGCGCGGCCTGGTGCGGCAGATGCTGCCGCAGGTCGCGGTGCCCGAGCTGCCGTCCGACCCGGCGCTGTATGTGCGCACGCTGCTGGCGGCGGGCTACTTCGAGGCGATCGCGTATTCAGGCGAAGACCGCCAGCGTGCCGAGTTCTACCAAGACAACGCGCGCCGCGTCACCTTGCAGAAGCAGGCCGGCGACGTCGATGCCTACCTCGTGTCGCTGAACATGCAGATGACGCTGCAGCCCTTCGACGACACCGGGCGAGCGCGCATCGCGCAGCTGATCAACAAGTCGAACCAGTTCAACCTGACGACACGCCGCTACACCGAGGCCGAGGTGGCTGCCGCGCAGGACGACCCGGACGCCTTCACGCTGCAGGTGCGGCTGGCCGATGCCTTCGGCGACAACGGCATGATCAGCGTGATCGTCTGCCGCCGCGAGCAGCACGACTGGGCGATCGACACCTGGCTGATGAGCTGCCGCGTGCTCGGCCGCAAGGTCGAGACCGCGGTGCTGCAGGAGCTGGTCGAGCAGGCGCGCCTGCGCGGCATTCGGCGCCTGGTCGGCAACTACCTGCCGACCGAGAAGAACAAGCTGGTCGAGGACCACTACGCGAAGCTCGGCTTCACGCTGCTGGAACGGCAGGCCGATGGCAGCTCGCGGTGGGAGTTGCAGGTCGAGGGCGCGCCGATGACAAGTTTGCCGATCGCCGTTCAGCGCCTCGGCTTCGAGCCGGCGATCGCGGCCCCGGCCGAAGCGCCTGCGCTTACAGCGAGCGCTCGATGAAGTAGCGCGGCCGGCGTTTCGTCTCCATGTAGATCTTCGAGACGTATTCGCCGAGCACGCCGATGCTCAGCAGCTGGATGCCGCCCAGCAGGTACACCGGGATCACCGACGATGCCCAGCCCGGGATCACCGTGCCCATCACGAGGCGGCCGTACAGCACATAGAGCGTCATCAGAAAGCTCAGCAGCGACACCACGATGCCGCCGAACGTGATGAGCCGCAGCGGCACCACGCTGAACGACGTGATGCCGTTGATCGCGAACGCGAGCATCTTGCGCAACGGGTACTTCGACTCACCGGCGAAGCGCTCGGCGCGGTCGTACTTGACGCTGCCGGTCTTGAAGCCGATCAGCGGAACGATGCCGCGCAGGAACAGGTTGACCTCGTCGTACTGGCGCAGCGCGTCGACGCTGCGGCGGCTCATCAGGCGAAAGTCGGCGTGGTTGTAGATCAGGTCGACGCCCATGCGGCGCATCAACCGGTAGTAGAGGTGCGCGGTCTCGCGCTTGAAGAAGGTGTCGGTGGCACGCGAGTCGCGCACGCCGTAGACGATCTCGGTGCCGTCGAGAAAGGCCTGGACCATAGCCTCGATGACGCCGAGGTCGTCCTGCAAATCGGCATCGATGCTGACCAGCGCGTCGCCCTCGGCGGACATCAGGCCCGCCATCAGCGCGTTCTGGTGCCCGCGGTTTTGCGCGAGCTTGATGCCGTGGACGCGCGCGTCGCTCTTCGCCAGCGATTCGATCAGCGGCCAGGTACCGTCCTTGCTGCCGTCGTCGACGAAGTAGACGCTGCTGTCGTGCGAGACGACGGCCGCTGCCTGCAGCCGCGAGAGCAGCGCCATCAGCCGCCGGTGGGTCTCGGGCAGCACCTCTTCTTCGTTGTAGCAAGGCACGACGATGGCGATTCGGATGGTCATGGTGGGTTCAGCCGGAAGGTTTCCCGCGCACGGCCGATGGCGGGCGACCGAACACCGCGAACTTCAGGACGACATAAGAAACCAGCGTCACCGGCACGGTCGCGATCGCGCCGGCCAGGTAGGTGTCTATCGAGGCCCGCCGCATCATCGCGATGAGCGCGATGTTGAACAGGTACATGAAACCCCAGGCGACGACGAACTTGACGAAGGTGATGCGCGTCGCGCCGCGAAAGACGATCGTGCCCTGCGTCGTGAAGCTGAAGACGATGCCCAGCAGCAGCGCCAGCAAGCTGGCCAATCGGTAGTCGAGCCCGGCGTAGAAGAGCAGCGCGAACACGCCATAGCCGAAGGCCGTGTTGCAGATGCCCACCAGCACGTACCGGACGAATTGATGGCGCAAGAACACGCTGTGCAGGCTCTCAGGCATCGCGCCGCCTATCGAAGATGGACCGCATAAAAGGCCAGGCGCAGCCACATGTTCAGCTTGGCGGAGACGCGCGCAGCGAGCAGGTCGATGGTCGACAGCGGCGGCCGTAACCCCGCCGCGATGCGCCGCACGAAATCGAGAAAATCGCGGTCCTGGGCGTTGCCGATCGCCACGCTCCACGAGCCACCCGAGACGCGGAACGCCGACAGCACGTCGGTGCAGATGAAGGCGTCGCCGTGGGCCAGCAAGCGGAACCAGTAGTCGAGGTCGATCACATACGCGTCGGTGGCATCGAACGGGCCGACCCGATCGGCCAGCGACTTGCGGAACATCACGGCCCCCGGCTCGCCGAGCAGGTTGGTGCCGCGCCGCACGCACGATCGCATCACCGCGGCACCAGCAACGCGGCTGTCGCCCGCGCCGGGATAGCCGCGGCGCATCAGGATGCGGCCATCGGGCCCGAGCACGTTGCGCGCGCCCGATACCAGCGCGATGCGCTCCTCGCCGTCAGCCTGCAGCACGCCGACCTGGCGCTCGAGGCACTGCGGCATCAGCAGGTCATCGTGCGGCAGGAGCTTGAAGTAGCGGCCGCGGGCTTCGTCGAGGCAGCGGTTCCAGTTGCCCTGCGGGCCGAGGTTGTGGGCGTTTCGAAGATAGCGAATGCGCGGATCGCTGAAGCTGCGAACCACGCGTTCGGTGTCGTCCGGAGAGTTGTCGTCGATGACCACCAGCTCGAAGTCGCCGAAGGTCTGCGCCAACACCGATTGAATGGCCGCGCCGATGAACGCGGCGCCGCGGTAGGTCGGAACGGCGACGGTCAGCGCGGGGGCGTCGGCAGCCATTCAGCGCTCAAGAGAGGGAGGGGCTGTGAGTTTTTTCACGCAAAAAGTCTACCATCGCCTTGACACTTGAATGTTTATTACGGGCGTTGCAATCGGTTTTTTCCCGCAGAGCATGTGACCGGTCTATAAACGCGACATCGGCGGCCCGGCCCGTCAGCACCCCAAGGAGTTGCCCTTGTCGCGCGCACGCCAGCTGTTCCTGCTTCGCTTCGCCGTCCTGTTCGCCGGCCTGGTGCTGCTGCAGCTTCCGTTCCTGCATGCCGACGCGGACGGGGGGCTCGGCTTCAGCCGCGGGCCTTACACCGATGAAGGACTCTACTCGGCGCAGGTGCGCAATGCGATGGTCACCGGCCACCTCGACCTCGCTGAATCCGACGGTGTCCTGAAGACGCCGTTGTTCGCGGTGGGCGCGTGGCTCGCGCTGGAAGGCTTCGGCGATTCGATGGGAACGCTGCGTGCCGCCGTGGTGCTGTGCTGCGGCCTGTTTCTCGCGCTGATGGCCTCGGGCAACGGCGCGTTCTCGAGGATGCTGCGGCTGGCGATCCCGCTCGGGTTCTTGTCTTACTTCCCGTTTCACTACGGTCACCTGGCGCTCGCCGAGATGCCCAGTTGCATCGCGATCGTCGCGGCGCTGTTTCTCGTTCACCTGCGCTTGCAAGGCGCAGGCGCATGGACGCTGGCGGCGAGCGGGCTGCTGGCGTTCGTGGCGTATGCGCTGAAGGTCCAGTTCGTCTATGCGGCGGTGATCCCGGCGGCGGCCTTCGCGGTGGTCATCGCCTTGCGCTGGCTGTCCGGCATGGCCGTGCCGCGACGCGCATGGATCGACGTGCTCGCATCGGCCGCGATCGCCGCGGCGTTCGCGGCGTTGTATGCGGTCGCCTGGGTGCTGCCCAACCGCGATCTGTTTGCCGCCATCAGCGGCCAGGTGAGCGGGCATTCGTCGAGCCTGGCCGACATCCCGCGCACGGCGATCGGCAACGTCCGCGAGATCTTGCGCGAACGCGGTGTCTGGCCCTTGCTGCTGCTGGTCGGGCTCGGTGCGGTTTGGGCCACGCGCGAATGGCGTGCCTCGGCGAACGATCCGCAGGCCAGGCTGGCGTGGATCGGCCTGATGGCGCCGCCGCTCGCCTGGGCGATCGTCGAGATGCACAAGCTCAGCCTGAACTACCTGCCGAGCCGCTACGTCGTCTCGCTGCTGGTCGCTGTGGCGCTGCTCGGCGCCGCTGCGATCTGCACCCGGCAGCGCCCGCTGTTCAAGCGACCCGTCAACCTGCGGCACGCGGCGGGCTTGGCCGTGCTGGCGATGGCGGTGGCGCTCAATGCGGTGCTCTATGTCAAGTCGCTGCGCGACCGGCGCTACGTGATCGATGGCGTCCAGACGGCCTTGGCGGCCGAGGGCCGCTGGCGCGGCAAGCTCGCGATGGGCCCGTGGGCGCCGACCCTGTTCTGGGGCACGGGCGCGGTCACGAAACCGATCTGGCATGGCGCCTACAACGACCGCAACATCGTGGCCCGCTTCAACCCTGCTGCCATCGTCACCGAGCCCGACCAGAAAGACTCGTCGCAAGCCCTGTCCGCAGACGGCCTGCTCCTGCCGGCACAGCCGGACCTGAGCCTGCGCGTGCAGTCGTGGAACCTGCAGATCTACCAGTGGCCGCCGCGCTAGCGCCCTCTACTGCCGCGAGACGAACTTTCGGATCGCATCCACCAAGATCGGCGGCATCAGCCGGCCGAACACGTGGCGCAGTCGTTTCGACCGATGGGCGAACAGGAACACCGAGGTGACGCGCCTGAACCGCTGCTGCACCCCATGCGGGTTGTGATAGTAGTAGGTGGCGACCGAGCGGCGCGTCTTCCCGGCCGGTGCGGTCATCGGTGTCGGGTGCCCGTGGAAACTGTTCGGCCCGTGGATCATCAGCACCGACGTGCCGAACTGAGGCTGGATGACCTTGGCGCACGCTGGCGGATTGTTGACATCCCACAGCTCGAGCGCCGAGCCCCAGGCCGGGTCCCAATCCTTGTTCAGGTAGGTGAGGAACACCATCTTGTTGGCCAGGCCGTTGCGGATGTGCACGTCGAAGTCGCGGTGTATGCCGAAGGCGCCGCCGGTCGGCGTTTCATGCAGGCCGCCACCGAAGAGCTTCGGGTCGGGCAGCAAGTCTTCGATGCCGGTCACCTCCGACAGCAGATCGATGAACCAGCCCGAGTTGACGATGCCGAAGTAGATCTCGGACGCCGGCCCGAGGCGGCTGTGCGCGACCGATCGCCGCGTCAATTCGTGGTCGCCGCGGATCAGCTTCCAGTTCGACTCGTCGAGCAGATCGAACTCTTCGGCGACGAGCTCGAGCAGCACCGGGTTGAACCAGTCGTCGAGCACCAGGTGCGGAAACGGGCGCGCTTCCTGTAGCGCACGCCGCAGCCCGTTCACGTATTCGCGGTCGAACAGCTTCGGATGGACGTGGCTGCTCAGGTCGAGTCGCCGGCCCCGGACCATGACGTGATCGACGGCCATCATGTCCTGGTCCATGGCCGTGTCTCAGTTTGCCAGCGGGACCTTGATCCCGGTCGGACGGCCGATGCTGCTGTATTCGATGCCCATGCTGTCCATCAGGGCCAGGTCGTAGAGGTTGCGGCCGTCGATGATGATGGGTTGCTTCAGCTTCTGCTTGATCTGGTCGAAGTCCGGGCTCTTGAATTGCCGCCACTCGGTGACGATGAGCAGCGCATCGGACCGCGTCAGCGCGCTCGCCGGGCTGTCGACGAACTGCAGGCGCGGCACGTCGCCGAGGACGCGCTTGGCCTCGCCCATCGCGACCGGGTCATAGGCCAGGATGGTCGCGCCGCGCCGGCTCAACTCGTGGATCAGGGCGCAGCTCGGTGCCTCGCGCATGTCGTCGGTGTTGGGCTTGAACGCCAGGCCCCAGATCGCGAACTGACGGCCGGTGAGGTCTTCGCCGAAGCGCGCGACGACCTTGTCGACCAGCACCGTCTTTTGCCGCTCGTTGGCGGCCTCGACGGCGTTCAGCACCTTCAGGCCGATCCCGCTGTCTTCGGCGGCGCGCACCAGCGCCTTCACGTCCTTCGGGAAGCAGGAGCCACCGTAGCCCGCGCCGGCATAGAGGAACTGCGTGCCGATGCGCGGATCGCTGCCGATGCCCTGACGCACGAGCTCGATGTCGGCGCCGATGCGCTCGGCCAGCAGCGCGAGTTCGTTCATGAAGCTGATGCGCGTGGCCAGCATCGCATTGGCTGCGTACTTCGTGAACTCGGCGCTGCGGCGGTCCATCACCAGGAGGCGGTCGCGGTTGCGGATGAACGGCGCATACAGCGCACGCATCAGCAACACCGCGCGTTCGTCGTCGGCGCCGACGATCACGCGGTCGGGCCGCATGAAGTCTTCGACCGCCGCGCCTTCCTTGAGGAACTCGGGGTTCGAGACCACCGCGTAGCCGACCTCGACACCGCGCTCCGCGAGCTCGGCGCGCACGGCCTCGTGCACCTGATCGCCGGTGCCCACCGGCACCGTGCTCTTGTCGACGATGACCTTGTAGTCCGTCATGTGGCGGCCGATGCTGCGTGCAGCGGCGAGCACGTACTGCAAGTCGGCCGAGCCGTCTTCGTCGGGCGGCGTGCCCACGCCGATGAACTGCATCGTGCCGTGCTGCACCGACGCGGCGATGTCGGTGGTGAAGTGCAGGCGGCCTGCCGTCACATTGCGTAACACCATTTCTTGCAGACCGGGCTCGTGGATCGGGATCTTGCCGTCCTTGAGCATCGCGATCTTGCGTTCGTCCACATCGACGCAGACCACATCGTTGCCCATTTCCGACAGGCAGGCGCCGCTCACAAGGCCAACATAGCCACTACCGATGACGGTGACCTTCATTCAACACATCCTCAAAATCTTGACCGTACCTTATACGCCGCAAGTTGCGTACCGGCAGGAGCGAGAGTGCTACCGAAGGTCTGCAGCGATTTGTGCTCAGACGCCGCCGGGCCGCCCCAAGGCGGCTGAGCGCCCCCGCGGGGGGCAGGAGCGAAGCGACGTGGGGGCCGACATTTCGTCAGTTCAGCTCGCTGCGCCGTGGCATGTCCGCGCCGCGTCGGGAGCAGGTGATCGCAGCGGCGCGCGCGGCGAACGCGAGCGCAGCGCTGAGTGCGTCGGACGTGAGCGCGCCCAGCGCAGGTGCCGTCAACGCGCCGTGCTCGGCCAGCCAGGTGATCAGCGCGGCCTGGAAGGTGTCGCCCGCGCCGACCGTGTCGATCACCTGCACAGGTACCGGCGGCACGGTGACGCTCGCGCTCGTCGTCCAGCCGCTCGCACCCTGCGCGCCGCGCGTCACGACCACGAGCTTGACGCCCTGCGCCAGTGCATGGGCCGCGAAATCGGGCAGTGCGGTGCCCGGCAGCAGCAGGCCCAGGTCTTCGTCGCTGACCTTGAGCAGGTCGGTGCGCGGCAGCATCCAGTCGAGCTGGGCTCGCCAGCGCGCCAGATCGGGCTCGACGTTGAGGCGGATGTTCGGGTCGTAGGCGATCAGTGCGCCGCGCGGCCCGCGCGCGCGCTCGCGTTCGACCAGCGCGCGCTGCGTCGACGCCACCGGCTCGACGACGGTGGCGTACGAGCCCAGGTTCACGAGCGTGAGGTCGGTCGGCACGCGCTGCAGGTCGTCGGCGCGCACCAGCCGATCCGCGCAGCCCTCGCCATAGAACGCGTACGAGGGCACGCCGTGCGCATCGAGCCCGATCAGGCTCAGCGTCGTCGGCGCCTCGAGGCGGGCGACCGCCTGCGTGTCGACGCCTTCGGCGACGAGCACGCGCATCAGGCGCTCGCCGGCAAAGCCGGTCGAAATGGCGCTGAAGAATGCCGCCGGCTGCCCCAGCCGCGCCAGCCCGACCGCGAGGTTGAACGGCGAACCGCCGACGTTGGCATCCAGCGCCATGCCGGTACGCGTTTCAGCGCCTTGGAACACGTCCAGCAAGGCTTCCCCACAGATCATCAGCATCTCGGTCTCCACAGTTCTTGCGCGCTGGCCACGCGCGAATGATGGCGGCAGCTTCGCGCCATCGTGCGGCGGCGAATATCCGGGTTTTCCATTAATAAATCAAGTTGATTTATTAAAATTCCGTACCAATAATTAGCCCACACCAACCCCCAACGATTCGGAGACGAGACATGACCCGTACGCAATCCACCTCGCGCCTTGCCCTGTCCGTGCTGACGCTCGCAGCGCTGACCGGCGTCGCCGCGGCCGCCGACCAGCCGGTGATCGGCCTGATCACGAAGACAGAGACCAACCCGTTCTTCGTGAAGATGAAAGAGGGGGCGCAGGCTGCGGCCACCGCGAAGGGCGCGAAGCTGCTGACCGCCGCCGGCAAGGCCGACGGCGACAACGCCGGGCAGGTCACCGCGATCGAGAACATGATCGCCGGCGGCGCCAAGACCATCATGATCACGCCGAACGACTCGAAGGCGATCGTGCCGGCGATCAAGAAGGCGCAGGCGCAGGGCGTGATGTTCATCGCGCTCGACAGCCCGACCGACCCGATGGAGGCAACCGACGCGCTGTTCGCGACGAACAACTACACGGCCGGCGAGTTGATCGGCAAGTACGCGAAGGCCGCGATGGCCGGCAAGCCCGCGAAGATCGCGACGCTCGACCTGTTCCCCGGTCACCCGGTGGGTGCGCAGCGCCACAACGGCTTCATGTCCGGCTTCGGCCTGAAGGCGTCGGACGCGAAGAGCAACGAGCTCTCGAAGAGCGCCGAGATCGTCTGCATGGCCGACAGCTTCGGCGACCAGGCCAAGGGCCAGACCGCGATGGAGAACTGCCTCCAGAAGAACCCCGACATCAACCTCGTCTACACCATCAACGAGCCGGCCGCTGCGGGTGCGTACCAGGCACTGAAGGCCGCGGGCAAGGAGAAGGGCGTCGTGATCGTGTCGGTCGACGGTGGCTGCGCCGGCATCAAGAACGTGAAGGCCGGCGTGATCGCCGCGACCTCGCAGCAGTACCCGCTGAAGATGGCTGCGATGGGCGTCGAGGCTGGCGTCGAATACGCCAAGGGCGGCAAGAAGGCGACGGGCTACACCGACACCGGCGTCACGTTGATCACCGACAAGCCGATGGCCGGCGTCGACAGCAAGGACACCAAGGTCGGCACGGACCTGTGCTGGGGCAACAAGTAGTCGTTCACGCATCAACCTGCTGCGCGAGCCGGGGTGACGGCTGTGGTGCTCGCCGTACGGCAGTACGGCTCCGCTCCTCGCCGCCATCGTGACCCGCTCGCTGCGGTTTCTGCGCGAACGACGCGCCGCGATCCGCTCCCTGGAAAACCGGAACGACTCATGTCCACAATATCCTCGAAGTTGCCGCCCATCGCCACGCTCGGCCCGCTGATCGCGCTGGTGCTGGCGGTGGGCTTCTTCGCCTCGCAGAGCGACCGCTTCCTGTCGGTGCAGAACTTCTCGTTGATCCTGCAGCAGGTGATGGTGGTCGGCACGATCGCGATCGGCCAGACGCTGATCATCCTGACCGCGGGCATCGACCTGAGCTGCGGCATGGTGATGGCGCTGGGCGGCATCGTGATGACCAAGCTCGCGGTCGGCAGCGGCATGAACCCGAGCCTCGCGATCGTCTGCGGGCTGCTCGCGTGCATGGCCTTCGGCCTCGTCAACGGCCTGCTCGTGACGCGCATCAAGTTGCCGCCGTTCATCGTCACGCTGGGCACGATGAATATCGCGTTCGCGATCACGCAGCTCTACTCGGGCGCGCAGACCATCACCGACCTGCCGGCCGAAATGACCTTCTTCGGCAACACCGTGGCGATCGGCAGCGCGGCCGTCAACTACGGTACGGTGTTCATGCTGCTGATGTACGCGCTCGTGTGGTGGGGCCTGCGCGACACGCAGCCCGGCCGCCACGTCTATGCCGTCGGCAACGCGCCGGAGGCGACGCGCCTGACCGGTATCGCGACCGACCGCGTGCTGCTCGGCGTGTACGTGCTCGCCGGCGCGTTCTACGGCCTCGCGGCGTGGCTCTCGGTGGCGCGCACCGGCGTCGGCGACCCGAACGCCGGGCAGACCGAGAACCTCGATGCGATCACCGCGGTCGTGCTCGGCGGCACCAGCCTGTTCGGCGGCCGCGGCATCGTGCTGGGCTCGCTGCTCGGCGCGGTCATCGTCGGCGTGTTCCGCAACGG
>Ga0307509_10012194_pt1 | contig 10311 bp, 11 predicted proteins | sample 10_EM_MG_FD_202245 | JGI IMG/M metagenome (GOLD analysis project Ga0307509, IMG submission 202245) | Populus trichocarpa ectomycorrhiza microbial communities from riparian zone in the Pacific Northwest, United States - 10_EM | ecosystem: Host-associated > Plants > Roots > Unclassified | place...
AAGCGTTCGAACAGATCTTCAACGCAAAGTACGGGGTAGTCGACCGAGTGTACGGTATCTCCTCTGCATCGACGGATTTCGTGGGTATCTTATCATTTCCGACCGGTCCCCGTGAGTGCATTGTGACCCACTGACGACCCATTATATCAGGGAGACGTAACATACGGTACACCCGGTTCTGGCGTGCCCTCTCCCAGAGAATTCTAATCACGATTACAGCGCTCCCGAGTATCCATCCATCGTTTGGTACCTTCTCCACCTTCAACCACCATTGGCCACTGCTGAAATTGTTTCTACCCCCTAGCTATCCCCACGGAATCGAATGGGGGTAATCACACCAAGGCGTTTACTGTCTCGGCTGCTTCCAAGGATGCCCATACCGCCTGCCTCAACATTTCCAAGGCCCTGGCACTCACCGGCCTACGAGTCCTCGCAGATGACAAACTCGCTCAGCAGGTAACTTAATTCCCCGGCAACCAGTTAACAGAGGACTGATAGCAGCGACAGATGAAAGAAACTTTCGACGCTGACAAGGCATTGCGACTCAGCTCGTAGCGGTGTTCAAAACATCGTGGTACGTATCTCGAGACAGTTTTCAATAAGAGTGCAACGCTATCCTAAACCCAACTTTTCCGAGAGCAAAGATTGAATGGCTGAGCATTGACCAGGGGGTTCGAGAGGTTGTTGTAACGTTTATAAGGTCGTCGCGTGGAGATGTATGAATGATGTTACAAGAAAATACTGTTGCAGGCACACTTTAGAAAGAGAGAAGACGCTTTGTGACTCGGTAAGGAGTGGTATATGGTGTCGGAGTTTACATGGAAGGGGGGGACGCGGTGTGCTAAAACCAAGAAGGAAAAGAAATGATGTCGGGGGATTGTGTGGGAGAGAAGAGAGACTGGGTGAACGGGGAAGAAGTGGCCGTTTATTCCACATTGACATCTGGTCCACCTGGTGGGGGTCCAGTTATCTTGATCTTGCCCTTTTCGTCCATCTCCGCCTTCTCCAATGATGCTTGGATTTGTCGCTTCATCATGTCCTCCACCTCGGCCTTGCCCAACCCAAGGTCATCGTCCGGCATCCAGATGATCCTCTGGGTCTCAACAGAAGCAGGGTGATCGAAGTCTTTCGGGCCGTCGATGGTGAAGTCGTGGAGCTCTTCGTCTTCCTCAGCTTCCTCGTCCTTGGGTTTACCTTCGACAAGAGCGGGTCTGAGTCCGCCGTTTTCCGCATGTGCGGCATCATGGCTGGTACGGGGTTCAGAGACGGACTTCCCAGATTGTTCGGGTTTGTGTTCGAGGTCTTCTCCGAGATCCTCTTCGCTCTCGTTCGAGTCGTTCCCACCGTATGTCTTGTCGGCCAAACTCAGCGGAAGGGCGGACTTGAGGGGGCTGTAAGAGTTTACGATGACCATGTTGAAACAGAACTGTAAAGAGGGCGAATCAGTTTTCCAGACCAAGTGTGAAGGTCCAATAATCCCACTCACCGTGAAGAAGATGAGAACGACCATCAAAGCACCCATCGCGATCGCACTCGGTCGATTGTTTTGGTCTCGAGCGAGGAAAAAGAGGGCCGCCATGCAGACTTGTTGCACGTACATCCCAACGAAAACGTGTTGCATCGCCTTGGGGAAGAATAAACCACCAGTCTCACTGGATGGTGGCTGGTCGAGCTGCCATGTGAAGAGATACTTCCACACTTGGTAGAACAAGAAGAACGTGAAACACGCCAGGCCATTTATGATGGGAGAGAGTAGCATGTATCCTAGGGCTAAAAGCCGTTAGTTCTGTTGGGGAACAGGGACAAGATAGCAACCTACAGATTACGACGAGGAGTGTGGTGATCGGGAAGAGGGTACCCCACGAAACGTTACGCATCGTATATTTGATCGTAAAAATCGACCGCGGTGTGCTTCCGAGAAGGATCAACTTGACGTAGTAGACAATGAGTGGGACAAGGGTCAACAACCCCGAGGCGGTCGCTGTCAACCCCTGGAGGATGATGAAGGTCAGGAAGAAGTTGGAGGCCAATGGGAGATTTCTAGCGAGAAGTGTGGGAGCCAAACTGAGGTTACCGGCGAGGTCGGGCAGTGCGGCAATGATACCGGAGGAGAGAGAGACGATCAAGAAAGAGTGGATGACTTGGAAGATAAAGTAGCGGGACATCAAGCTGAGCTCAATGTCTGTACGTTTGGGGATGCCTTCGAAGCGTGCCAAGAGACGGAGAACGATGGGGAGAAGGGCCATGAGGACAGAGAGCAAAACGGGGGGGAGGATACCACCGATGATACCCGTGACGACGGGAGGGAGATCGCAAAGCCAACTAAGCCAACTGTAGGTCGTGCACAACTTTGGGACGTTGGACAGAGTACCGATGAATGCAACTGGGAATGCCCAGAGTATGATCTAACACGATGTGGGTGAGATCATGCAGGATCGGGCGACGTGCAATGAAACTCACCAAACCGGCAGTGCAACCGTAACTAATCAAGGTCCTGACCTGGGCCTCGTATGGGTTCATACTGAGGTTATCCCAGACGACGTCCTCCGGGGACACGTCGATGTACTTTTTGCCCATACGATACGGTTCGTGATGCGTGAGAATCTGAGCTGCCATATGAGCGGCCATTTGGTTGTTAAACAAGATGAATGCCGAGTTCAAAGGAGGGTAGGTCTGTTTGTCAAGTTCCTTGGCCATATCGCCGAGGCTCATATTGAACAGGCGAGAGGACCTTGTCATAGAATTGACCTCCTTTGCCAGGACTTTCTGCATATCGTTCAGTTCCTTGTTGGTCCGTTCGATCTCGTCTTTAGCCCAGTCGATGGAATCGACCTTCTTGCTGATAAAGGGGAGACCGAAAGGAAGGAAGCCAAGGGGCAAACGATGGGTGGGACGCTCATCACGGGGTACGAGTTTATCGGCAAGGGAGAGGTCGCGGCCAGCATTAATATTGTCTTCAGTTTGAGCGTTAGCGGGAGCGTCGACATCTTTTCCAAGCTTCTTGTCCTTCTTTGCCTGGATCTTGGCCGCGGTCTTGAGCAAGGTGGTTTCAGCAGATTCGAGCTTATTGCAGGCCTTCAACCGATCCGTGTAGACAGTCGGCATGGTTTTGAGGTCCCTAGAGAGAGCGAGGTCACGAGATGGCAAAAGAGGCGGGGTGCGTAACGGACCTGTTTAACCAGACCTTACGAACACCACCTGGGAGGCGGGAATAAAGCTTCGCGAGAGCATGCTCGTTCAAGTAACGACGAGGGACGCCAGTGACGAGGATTGTACTGGCCTGAGCAGACGCGGAATGGTCTTTGCTGATAAGGTACTGCTGACGGACGATGACGAAATTGGCCATTTCGCGTTTGATGAGATACCAAACCCAGACTAAACTGACATTAGTGGCGTTGGTATGGATGATGACCGGGTGACGTACAGGTGAGAAGCCACGCGAGGATGATGTGCGCGGCATACCGACCCTGCTTGGTGTTCTCGACGTTTCCGTAAGTAAAACGATCGAGTCCAGAGAGTCCCGGAACTTGGGTGTTCACTAGCGTGACGGGGATGAGGACGGCCCAAGTGATAAACCAGATAGGGAGGAACATAATAGCCATCATTCGGAGGAAGCGAACAAAGAAATAAGCATCTAAGCCGTTTACACGCTTGATATCCTCGATATCAGCCCTCCATATTGCGAGTGGCCATGCGAAGACATTTTGTGACAGACGCGGAACACGTTTCCTGGTCCAAGTTTGTGTTAAGGTTTCTGTGTATGCGGATGGATACGGAAGACACGAACGGTTCAGTGGGGATGTAGGACCGGGGCTCGTAAATGGCACGGAAGTAGGGTCGGACGATGGTGAATGCGACGACTTGTATGGCGAAGGCTGCAGCGTTGAAAACGAGCGCAGTCACGAATTGAGTGGTGGACTGGCTCTTGGCCTCCGAAATGTCGGACCTGTGAGGAACGCGTGAGGGGGACACGGGACAGAGAGAGGCGCGGACGTACATTGGGATGTCCCTTGTTGGTGGAAAGAGAGGAGAGGAGTGGTGTGGCCAGCCAGCACCAACGCAAGAGTATAAATGGAGTAGGTCCCGACGTCAGTTTCCAACCGGGCCCCTCGATCCTCCCCGGCGATTGCCGAATCCACCGAGACACACGTCACCGGCCCTTCCAATCGAACCGTCACGTGGGAATGGATGTGTCGCGATTTGGGGCTTCGAAGACACGGTGGACAGTTAGGAGAGCCGCGGTCAGAGGGTACGATAGATAGCTGTAAGTACACTGCAATACGGGGATGTATCTGGTCGATATCTTGCCGAACGACGAGCGGTCTTATTCCTTTTTGGGAAACTGATCTTCAACCACCGTTCGGATTCCAGAACGGGAAGCGAGAGACTGCAGCCACTCCGACCCAAGGTCTCGCCTGAACACATCCCTTTAATCCCGTTTGTTTCTTCGCCTTTATCGTTGTATGCGGGTAACAAAACTCATTGAACCACTAATCCAGACTTCAAGCCATTGGTACAATGGCATACGCGCACCATTCACCAGTGTCTTCGTTTGCTGCTCAGCCGGGCCAAGTCTTTGATGCCCAGGTGTATGCCCAACAGACCCAGCAGTACCAGCAGTACAGACCATCACCCACTCCTTCCCCTCAGCCGTCTCCCCAGCCGTCTCCCCAACCATATGCTTATCACCAACAGGTCATCAGACCGCCACCCTCTCCCCAGTACAATCAGAGTTTTGCCTTTCCGCCTGGATCACCCCACCCTCCGATCCAACAGAGTTACCGTCCACCTCCATCACCTCAGCCGATCTTTCCTGTCCCCCAGGGATACACCCCACCCACCCATATCCCCCCATCTCTCCAGGCCCGAGTACGGACCCCTGCTCCTCCAGAACAAACCACTGCATCTCCCAGACCCCACTACGCCTATCTCCCTCAGCAGAATGTCATCACATCTGTCCCCACACCTTCCCCACCAAGAACGACCTCTCCCAGTCGGCCGCTTCCCCCTCCACAAAGAACTAGACCGGAATCCGTACCCCCAATATCCAGGTTTCAGATCCCCACCTCTTCGTTTACGGAGAACACCTTGTACAGACAGCCCCCTGCCGTCACTGTGTCTCCTACAAGATCCCCGATCATACCTTCTCCGGGTCCTGGTCCTTTAGTGTCTCCTCAGCCACCGGTTCAAGGTCTGGTTCATAGACCGTCGTATTCCACCGGTTCTGCATCTCCTCCGAAGCCGATGTCGAGTTTTGGTCCCCCCATCCTTACTCAGATACCTGGTCAAATTCCAGGCCACATGCTTGGTCAGATACCCGGACAACTTCCCTCCCAGAGGTCCGACTCACCCAACAGGGGGAGACCACTCCCAACTCCTACGTCTCGTACCCCCAGCCCGATAAAGAGCATACAACCACCTGTTGCTTCCCGGTCCATGACTGACAACACCCCGCAGCGGCAGCTACAGCAGCAACAATCCCAACAGCCTCCACCGCTCACGACTCGCTCGGTCACGGGGATCAACCAGCCGTCCCATCACCCCCAACAGAGTACCATTTCCGGCTCAATCCATCGGCCGGCGAGTTCCATGAGTACGACCAGCACGAGTTCTCGCACCTCGTCCATCAAAGAGATCGCATTGCCACCCCCCACAACTCCCGGGCAACCATTCGTGCCGTACTGGAAGAGGAACCTACAAGGCGGACCTCGGGAACACGGAGTCCAGAGGAGGGGAACTATTGCAGACGGTCCATCAACTGCTTCGGCGGCTATTGAACCGCCACCGTCGAACGCAAGCTCATTCTCAAGCTCGAATCCCCCAACAAGTTCATTCCCGACCAAACCACCTTCCCGGTCGGAAACAACACCTGGATCTGGGATTTCGCAGAAACCCACGAGCTCGTTCGGTTTTGGGACAAGGAATACACCTGGGCCTCAGCCACAACAGACGGAACCTCGATCGCGAACTGACGGTACGGCTGATTCAAAGAACTTCCATTCCACTCCTGGATCGACAACCCAACAACCCCCCACGAGATCCGCCCCTCCACAGACGTCCTCCACCTTTTCGTTACACCAGAGGAGGGCAGCAGAGACAGCACGGTCGAACACTGGCCCCGATCCTGAAACCCGGCCTAACTCGAATACCCAACCTCAACCTCCTGCCCAAATCAACCACAATCGATTCAGCAGCAACGCTTCCATTACCTCCACTTCCGGGTCCGGATTTGTGGATCGATCGACAGTTCCTCCTCCTTCCAAGCCGCTCCGTTCTCAGACGTACGACCCCAAGCCTTTTACGCGCGGAAAAGAGTCGTCTGATTCCATCGTAAACCAACAACGAGGCCCTCCGAGCCCGACCAAGCTTTCCAGTGGAGAGAAGAGCGGGCAGCCCCCCGCAAGGACCCCAAGCCCACAGCATGGAATCTTGGACATGCCGCGGTCGAGATTCAGTCAGCGAGTGGAGGCGAAGACAGAGGTGATGAACGGCCAGAGGAGCCGAGGTTCTAGTCCTGTAAGGAGCGAATCTCCCATTCGGAGTATTCCATCCGTTTCTCCGTTTGCCAGGAGCGAGAGCCCGGCCAGGAACCCTTCCCCAACACGGTCTCGGGCTTTGCCAAGGCCAACCCCGGCGCCTTCGAACCTCCCTTCTACCGGTACCTCCACCTTCCCACCTGCTCTGAAGCGGAGCTCAGTTACTCCCCAGTCCGTCACCCTTCAGATTGCAACAATGGGGTTCGGAGAGGACAGGGACAGGGGCCGACCTTTGGATCAACACCAGGTCCAGAGGTCTTCCTCACCTCCAAAGCCTCAGCAGGAGCGGGTCCAGCAGAATAGCATAACAAGGTCGGACTCTGGCTGGCCCAGCAATCTGCCGCGGCTACCTCGCACCCCTGCAACGACCCAACACCCCAACATCCCCGTCAACGCCGTGAGCGGAACCCACGGCGCGGCATCTTCCTTCTCTCCCAGCAATCGCGCGGACCCGTCCTCCCGTTCATCGGCATCTGCGTCTTCGTCCGACCGGAACCCAAATCACCAAAACGCCAACCAACCAACCCCTTCCAGTTCGACGTTTGGTCCCCGAGAGGATGGGAGGAGGTCAGTCGCGGACGTAGACTTGGACGATGCGCCTCCGCCTTCCCTGAGGAGGACCCCTTCCCCTGCATCATCTGTTGCGTCGAGCAACTTTAGCTCATTCAGCGCAGCGATGGAAAGCTACAGAACCGGAGTTTCCGGGTCTGGGTTTTCCACTTCCTCCAGAGAGCCCCACCAGAGGACGGGAAGCGTACCCGTACGGCAGCCTACTGAGCCGGCGAAGACAGGTTTTGGACACTCACACTCCCAGTCCCAATCTCAGCCAAGGGCAGGAGCGAGGCAGCAGACTTTCCCTAGTCAGCCCCACGCCCAGTCCCAACCGCGAGTCCGTCAGCAACAACAGCAACCTACCCCGCCGAGCCCGCGAAGACAGCCTGCCTCTCCGGCCGTGGCTTCAATTAACGTCAACACCGCTACGGCTCAACACCAGCCGAGGTCTCCTACGATTCGAACCCCCCAAGCCCAGTCCCCACAGCGACGGAAGATCTCTTTCCCCGCAAATCCAGATTCGGATTCGGATGGTGAAACGAACGGACCGAGAATCGCGGTTTCCGTTATGGATGACAGTGGCCCAGGTCCAAAGATCTCTGTCTCTGGATCCGATGACGTCCCAAGTATATCGATCAATGTCGGGGGCGCAGACGATGACCACGGGAACGGGCCCCCCATCAATGTGAACGGTGGTAGGAAGAGCGTTGCGGAGTTGCCGACAATTAGACGCGGCGGTGGGCTTTCATGTGGTGGTTGTGGAGGTATGATCGTGGGCAGAGTTGTCAGCGCGATGGGGGCACGGTGGCATCCTGGGTGTTTCAGGTGCTGCGTATGTAATGAGCTGTTGGAGAATTTGAGTTCGTATGAGAAGGATGGCAGGAGCTTTTGCCACCTGGATTACCACGAGGTTGGCCCTTCCACATCCCATTTGACCGCCCGACCTGACCGCTCTTCTTTTCCACTAGCTTTACGCGCCGAGGTGCTACCACTGCCACACGGCGATCGCAGACGAGAGGTTCATTACACTCGACGACTCTGAGCTGGGCACACGAACCTACCACGAACAGCACTTCTTCTGCGCTGAATGTGGAGACCCCTTCCTTCCCCCTTCCTCCTCTACATCAGGTAACAGGAGCTTTGCGGGAGATGGAGCATTCGAAGATGCGGACGTGGGCTTCACGGTGTACAAGGGACACCCCTATTGTGAGAACTGCCATGTACGGTTGAGGATGCCAAAGTGCAAGAGGTGCAAGAAGAGCATTCGAGACGGGATGAGGGCCGTTGAGGCGCTTGGCGGAAAGTGGTGTTGGGAGTGTTTCGTTTGCACGGTACGGTCTTCTCCATCCCTCCCTTGTCCCTGGAATGTTCTGATCTGCGTTTATTGTTATCCAGGGCTGCGAAAAGCCATTTGACGATCCCACGTTCTTCCAGAGGGACCAACAGCCGTTCTGCGAACGCTGTTTCAGTATTATGATCAGGAATGAGGTCTAGGTCTTGTTTCCTGCAATTTTTTTAATCGTGCGCTTTTCCTTTGCTTTTTGACGGACGATTGTTCCCAATGATCTCTCTCACTGGTTGTCGACCTGTTACATTGTTTTGCGGATGCTTTCATATCCCTTGCGTTGATCACGGTACTACTAACTCATCTCATATCTTGTTCGTAACTGTCACTATAATCCCATTTAGAATTGGTTACGTGAACCACGAGTTGTTGTATGAAGTGGATCTCGAATGGTCGTGAACCTAGATAACGGTGGCAGGGCGGAATTGAGCGACCGTGGGCTTTGACTCGGGTGAACCGTGTACCACGGTCGAGGCAAAGCTGGGACATCTGATCGGTCTGTCAAACCAAGAACATTGGGTGATCACACGTTCAGACCAAATTGCCACCACGACCCTTGGAGCCGATATACTCCCCCTCTCCGCCTTCACCCATCTCCAAGGCCCCCGAAAATTCACTGTGCGCACTTGGGCTGGTTCTGCGCGGAAGCGTGAAGGTCCCGACGACGATACTCTTTGCACACTTGTTGTGGGGAAGGAGTAATTCAACGGTGCAACGGTAGTGAAGAGTTGAAAAGCGAGCGCGAAAGGAATGGCGAGCGACCCTCAGCATTGTTCTTTCGTCCTCCTCGCCGAATTCGATATCCTTCGGGGTGCCCAGTTAACATATCAGTTTCCTCAACCACTTGGCACGGACGAATGGTGCGTCCGTAACCTCTTGACTGCTTAACACGATCTGAACACCTCGAACGAAACTTTACCGACGACCGTCTAACCCCCATTTCGAATTGCCGCATTGCACCCTCGTGGCGGAACATTCGGACGCGCAGGTTGATGGCCAATTTGATGCTCCCGGACGGAGCGGAGAAACATTTAGAAGACTGGACGATATTTTTCCTGAACCAGACCCCGTTTAACACCATCGCGCCTGTGTTGGCGTTGGAGACACCGGAGGACGGTCATGGAGAGGATGAGGACGAAGAAGGGTCCGAGTCGAAACCGGAGTTGCTGTACGTCCTGAACCTAGTGAGGACGAAGCAGGACAAGTCACTACCTAGGTAGGCCCTTTTGGATATCCCTCTGTTACGTGAGTGGAGTGATTGGTGTTTATCTGTGGGTAGGGGTGCGCTTGTAAAGGCCATGGCGATCTGCACCAGACATCCGTTCATCCAGATATTCAAGGTGAGCTCCCTCGTATGTTTGTTTGTCGCTTAGTGAGCTGAACATCATTTTACGGCTCGTGTAGCCTGTGCTTCTCATGGCACTCGACGATTACTTCCTGAACCCCTCCAGAGAATGTCTCTGCCGTCTCTTCGACGCCGTGAACTCCATGGATATATCTGGCGCGCCCATTCTCACACGGCACGAGAAGCTCATCATGCGCTGCTCCGAGCGTAAAGATGTCTTCGTTGAAAAGTTCAGACCCCCTGAATCCTTCCAGTCTGCCACGACCGTGTCAACCCAACCGCCCCCCTCCAAGTTAAGGCATAGCCGCAACGGATCGGTCGACTCCAAATTAAGCTTCGAGGAAGGGCTTCTTGGGATGTCGAGAGAATCCAAGGATAAGGCCGACACTGCTTCATTTATTATCGACGGGGGGGCGCCTCCATCAACTTCTTCGCACGGCTCGGGCGGACAATCTCAGCCACAGATCGGGACCCCATCACAGGGATCGACCCTCGGACAGTCCTCCCCCTCGGATTCTTCATTTTCGCTGGGT
>Ga0307509_10012196_pt1 | contig 10310 bp, 9 predicted proteins | sample 10_EM_MG_FD_202245 | JGI IMG/M metagenome (GOLD analysis project Ga0307509, IMG submission 202245) | Populus trichocarpa ectomycorrhiza microbial communities from riparian zone in the Pacific Northwest, United States - 10_EM | ecosystem: Host-associated > Plants > Roots > Unclassified | place...
GCTTCAAATGTCATTATTCACTGTTTTATTAGAAGGGGTTCTATCTTATAACCCCCCGGTTCGAAAAAGCGCGTTCCAGCCCTTCGATCATTTTTTGATCCAACCCCCCTTCGTTGCAACATTGCTTGTACCACCTGCATGTCAATCTTGGCACTAGTGCAGAGTATATCTACCGTATCAATCCTACGGTATGATAGTTTCTGGGAATTCTAAAGTAAACTAGCCGGGAAGGAAAAAAGAAAGAACGGTGCAGCGAATAAGATTCGCCACTTACAGGAAGACCCAATCTCAACCCGACTAAGGGGGCGTCTGTCGTCCCGGGGTTTCCAACCCTTGATCGAGAGTTTCGACTAGCAACCGCAATACCGGTAATCACAAATTGCCATAATTCAACATTTTCAGCCTCCAAGGGGTGTGTCTGGTCACTGAAGAAACCAATTTTAAAAAAGTCATTCAAAAAAACCAGAATAACTATTATGTGAAACATAATGGCACCTGTATTGCAATACCTATTTTTTTTTATTCAAAAAGGTTAGTTGTGGTGGGTCAATAGCTTGTGTGCACTGTTCCAAGATGATATACTTGGTTAGACTAGTATTTCAGAAACCTTCATTTTGGGATGATTATTGGGTTTTTGTGACAACCAGACATGCCACTCAAAAGCAAAATAGTTAGCATTTTGTTGCAAACCTCCGTAACCGGGGTCAAAACGAAGGTTTGAGGTGGCAACCAGACGCGCCCTAAGCAATTGCGCAAGTTTCTGAGCAAGATGGTAGGAATCTCACTATATCGTAGTTTCTGATGTCTACTACCCTTATTCTACTTGCAGAGCATTACTCGAGTATCTGGATGAAGGCTGGGATGCAACCTGCTGTGGAAGAAACTCGGGGAGTATGGACCTGAACGACTTTTTTGGGTGAAAGGTTTTTCGAAAAGAAAAGGGAAAGAGTCTGGTTATGATTGCGCCATGCCCAAGGTGCTGGAGGAGTCAATTCGTAGGGAACGCTTGAGGTCGGCGTCCTTGACCATGCGGGGTCGGATATGGTCTCTCGAACGATGGGGTCTGGAATGGTGTGAATTAGGTTACTGGAACCCGACATGATTGGCCATTACGATGATTTAAAGAATCGCCTACGGTAGTGCCGCCAGCCGCACGGTACGGTGGTGTAATTCCAGAGGAACTCTGCGGTATCAGTAGTACTGGTACTGAGCGAGGTCCTGGGCAGACAACAGTGCCGCATCATTGAAAGTCCCATAAAAAGGTGAAGAAAAAAGAAAAAAAAGTAAGGTGGGTTGCGGCATTTGGATGAGGACTAAACCGGATTGGGAAAGTTGAGTGATAGGTGGTGAGTACGTTTTGGTGGCAGCAAAATGTACTTGTAAGGCCAGTAACATAGGCTCTCGCACTTTCTCCAGCAATATGCTCGAGTGCCTTTGTGCTGCCGAACCCCAAAAATACCCTTGCCCCCGAGTACTCTTACACGTACCAGACATAAATGTACCAGACATAATGGACCGGAAGGCTTGGGATAAAAGTTTGTCCTTGGACAGCGAATGGTCTTTCACATCTAGGCGCCCGTGCTAAATCCTGACCGCAAATTTTCGCCTGGCACGTATACTAAGTTATGATACCGGTAGGTATTCTAGCGGCCTTACTGTACCCCACCCCTACCGGTATTTCGATCGCGATGGTCTCAGCGTATGAGCGCTGGTCTCGGAAGACCCCACAGCCTTGGCGAAGCTTCCTCCCCCTCATCCTCTACTTTCACACACTCCGCTTACTACCACCACCACCACCACCACCACCACCTTTCCTTGCACCGCCTTTGGGAATTTTACCTCTGGACCTCCTCCTCCCCATCCACCACCGCTCCACCCATGATAGTCATGATAATCATCATCATCCCACCAGTCTCGCACTACTACCATCGGCATTCCCCCCCCCCCCCTACTGCCTAGGTCATAGAGTACTGCGCCGGCTTACCCCGATGTCGATACACAAGCCCGCGTGTGAAGAACCGGCACTTGTGATAGCGTACCAGAAGTTTCTTCGACAACCCCGGCACCGTAAAATCTAGTGAAATCCACTATCCCCGTCGGCCTTGTAATCTCTGGATTTAGGGGCGAAAGCTCTTGAGAAGGATTAGTATTTTCCTAAGAGCATGAGATCAGTCCTTAGGGCGTATTGGATCCATGAACTGGTATTCGCAATTGTGTTTACTTGCTAAACCAGACACCCTAGGTTCATAGGTCGACTCCCGACGGTAGCTTCATGATGGATTTCACGAGACCTTGCGGTGATTACGGAAAGAGACAAGAAAAAGAAAAAGAAAGTACTGTAGGTGTCAAGAAAAAGATATAGATGAGCTGGAGTCACCAAACTCGCCAATCAAAACGCCGAAGTCCTTCGTCTCACTTTCTGATCTTTAATCGGAGGTTGTGCTCGGGGGGGGGGTTCGTTAGCAATCGGAAAGCATGGCCCTTGTATGGGGATCAACATATATAGCTTTTCCGGCTAACCCCCCATCGAGCCCAGTGCTGTGCGGGTAATGTGGGCGTAGCAGTTAGGGCAACGAACAGAGGGGAAATGACACGCCAAAGCTAGCGGCAATTGTCAAATTTGGCCCCCCCTCCCGCGCTGTTATCCCTAGGTAGGGAACTTCCTGGGGTGTGTCTCCCGGACTAGGCTACGGAAGATTTGGAAGGGTCCACTTTAGTGTGGTGTATTTTGGGCAGTTGTCTTCCCACATGTCTTCTAGAAGAGATCCAATAAATCGAGCGATACTACAGAAGCAATTCCCTTGTAAGTTTTGAGACGAAGCGAAAGGTTTGGTGGCTGTCACTCGCTCCGTGCGCCCTGGCCCTATTAGAGTGCATTGCTCAACTGCGAATGATGGCGATGAAATACTAAGTATCTCACATCGAAGGCGTTTGGGCCGCATGATACATTTTCTGATCTATAATACGCTGGTAGTTCGAGTGCCCATATGAACTCCTCACAATAAATCTCTAAATTTTTAGGAAGGTTGCCTCTTTTGCTAGGAAAGTTGATAGGTTTATGGTTAGCTACTACCTCATACTAACCACTCGCACAAAATACGGTATTATGCGGTATACTAGGAACCCTACCGAAAGATTCGGGGAAACGAGAAGTTTGGTGGGGATCAGCGGAAGGCTGGTGAAGCATTTAGATACAAAAGTTTCGTTATAAGAGGACTTCTCGGTATAGGATGCCATGAGGCACGTTAGGGAATATATGAAGGGGAAGGGCTGCCGCAGCCTTATACACTTGTCTACCCTATGAGCAATCCACCAACAGCAAGCAGCGGTAGAGATGGGCTTGAGATATCGCCGGGCATCGGTTCGTTATTAATGGGGGGGGCAAGGGATAGCCGGCCAGGGGAACCACCAAAAGCCAAAGAGAGACGGAGGCGACTTCCCGAGAGAACAATACGACGGGATCATAGCCGGTGTGCGGAACATAACCAACTACCTATCCATCATTCCTATGCTTCAGGAACCTTCTCCGTGGGCGGCCAATGAGCAGAGGATCTATCGACACTACTTAGAAATGTCGACACCCAGATGCGCCAAATCACCAGTCTACTCTGCCTCCAGAGCGCGAGTTTGGCCAGCGGTAACCCTCTACCACCGATTCTCAACCTACCAGAACCATTCCGGCTACTGCGTGTTGGAAATCGATCATTTGAGGCTGCTCACCACATACATATTTTCCCATTTCCGCAGGACGAGAAACGGAACTACAACTACTCGAAACGCATCGTTGCCTCACAGGTGTTCCACCACTGTTAGCTTCTCACCAACTCGCACCTAACCCTGCATACCTAATGCGACAGTCTCCAAACCAGTGATCCCAAGCGGCCAGTCCGTCCGGCTTTGGGCACGGCCGGACTGACCCAGGCTTTTTCAGGGACGGCCGGGCCGGACTGTGGGCAAGCGGCTTTCCAAAACCAAAGCCGGGCCCGGCCTGGGTCACCTGCAGGCTTTTGGTATTTCCACCCTGACCCTAATACCCAAAAATAACTTCCCGACTATTAGGGTTAGGGTTGAAACAGGCTATCGCTAAGAGGACTTTTGACTTTACGCGTACTGGAAGCTCATATTTCGGAGGAGGATACCTTTACCATAATTCTTTCGTGTTATGTACTCTCTAAATCTTGTATAATATCAATAATATCGTACTTGGGAGATAAAATTTTGGTGAAGATGAGGCTGGAGATAATATCTCAGCTATGATTAATATACGAGTACTAGAAGCAGAGATAATAAAATCAATATTAATATTCAACTATATAGCAGAGAGCGGCACCCGCAAGCTTATCAACTCTTAATGGTAGCGCAATCCCAGGGTAAGCCAGCCCAAATAATAAAATAATTGTGCTAAGTCATGAGCGGAAGGATCATGGTCGCGTGGTGTGGATATGAAGACAATCGTTGTTGATCAGTACTCGAGTAGAGGACATTTACGCATCTTAAGCGAGATCTACTAATAGCGCTGTAAGTTCCTTGTTTTATTCCCATATTCTGAGTGATTAGCCATGAAAAGCCTGCAGGCCGTTCACAGATATCTGCAGGCTGCCTGGGCATCTGCAGGCTTTACCTGGGCATCTGTGGGCTTTGGCCTGGGTTGCCTACCTCTCGACCTGGCGGTTGCCTGGGCGCCTGCGGGCTTTGGCGGCCGTTAATGATTTAAGCCGGACTGACCCAGGCTTTTCAAAACCACGGCCGGACTGGCCGGACTGACCGCCTGGGAACACTGATCCAAACGCCGATTCGCCTACAATGAAACACCAATACCCAGAGTGATTGCTGAGCAATCAACCTCGTCTACAGCGATATTCTCTACCCATACCCGAGGCAGGTGAACTATCCCTACCCTCGGCCGTGAAGTCTCGACCTCGGAAGTATCCTGGAGAAAGCGGTAGAAAGATGATCTATGATGGAAAGGAGAGAGTTTTGGCATGCGCTGGAAGTATGCCCGGAATGAAGGTTCACAGTTAAGAAGGATATAAGATTGCCTGTTCTTCCCTTTGTTCGTTAGTTAGTCTATCATCTCACTCACTTCTAGTCCTACGGTCATCTGTCAAAGTCATTCGTTCTCGCATACGATTTTGTTCTTCTTATTCTTTATTGTTCTTTGATATCTTTTATCTATCTACATTGTTCGTACCAATAAAAGTTTTGTGTCGTACCGTAACTAAGGATTAGATCCGCTGCGCCCCCGCTACCCACTGTTGTTTAATAGTGCGTGAGTTGGAAGAACGGGATGGAGGCCTCAAGTTGAATCATCTGGTTGAGCCCGGGTTCATGGCATTTGAGGTTGTGCAAGTCGCTATTGGAGTCATGCGGGATGATCTTATTCAGGTTATCGGGATGGTCGAGGAATTGGTGGGCAGGGTGGAATTCCCGGATGAGGAGTTCTTCGGGCGATTTGAAGGTTAAGGTGCCTTGAAGAGGTGGTGATGTGGATTTCTCTTTGGGTCTTTTTTTTTGGGGGGGGGGGAGGGGGGTAGGTTTCCCCTCCATTCCCACGACATTTGTTGACGAGTGATTCACTATGATTGGTGAACATAATTTATGTGGTATCGGGGGATGAATGGGAAAACAAGGGGGAAAAAAGGGCGGCCGTATCGGTTGTCGGCATTGTTAACACTAGAAGGTACTCGGATGTGGAATATGCACGAATACTGGAGAGTCTGATGGAGGTTGCAGAGGTGACGGTAGAAAATGTTTGGGTATCATGGTGTTATGATGGAAAGTTCTATGAAGTTGGAGTCTTCACTATACATTTCTTTTTGTTACGGGGGGGGTTGTAGAGAATGTTCTCAGCATTACCTTCCTCCTCCTCTTCTGTGTTGGAATGTTATGGGAAAGCAAGCTCAGGCTCATGTGCCAACAGGAGATACTTTTAGGATATATATACACCGTTTATGTTATAGTCACTTTCTATCTCTTTCCCGAATATGTTTTTAGCAGGCGGGCGGGCGAACGATTGGTTATTATATTCTCCCATTCGCACAGGTCGCTTCATTTTGTTCACGTCTGTCCTCCGCGAACATCGGTAAGAGGAGAGATATTATTATGGCTGAGGGATTCTTGGGTCTGCGCTGATACTTGCAGGAGGCCTGTGTCCGCCGATCTGCACGTAGTATACTTGAAAGGGAACACCAGAGTGTATCGGGATATAGTAGAAAGGCTTGGGAGGTGTTTGGCACAACGGAAAGTCGTACGGAGGTACAGTACAGGGCCTGAATTTTGTAGGTTCCACAGGGGGGGTGAGGACTGAAAACCTCGCTTGTGGAGCCTACAAAACTTAAGACCTGTACAGTACTGTACCTCCGTAAGTTGCAAGGGCGGTACGGAAACCTGCCAAGCATTGGAAAAGACTTCCTGCGCAAAATTTATTCCCACCTTTATAGCTTAAAGGTGTAACAGGTAGCCAAAAGGGGAGCAGGGGATGCTATAATTGCTGGGAGCCTTCAAAACCTCCTGCTTTTCAAAGTTTAGCAAAGCGTATCGCATATCAAGTCCTAGTATAGACCTGTACGAGGGGAGAAACCACGTAACGGCGAGATATCTATACTCGAGCACGGGAGAGTAGACTATCAGCAACTGGAAAGCATTCAACGGGGCTCGTGGGATTCCTAACTAAACATACCTGATGGCCGGTGGAAAGGAAAAAATGCATTTAAGGGGCTTGAAAAAGTAACTGGTGGAAAGAGTCAAAGAGGATCGGAGAGAAAAGTAGTTACTGAACCCGCTGTATCCACTGTCGAAGTTCCCAACTGTATCATACCACATCACCAAACCATAATAGACAGAGCACAACGGGTTAACAAAATAACGAATACTAGTTAATGGGATTCAGCAAGCTCCACCTCCCCAAGCTATACCTTATCTGGAAAATACTACTCGCCATGTCGAAGCGTTTTTTAAAAAAGACTGCTGTTGCATACTGCTCAAGTCCAAGCAAAAAAGCCAAATTTTGGTGGTATGCAATAGTAGCCTTTTTTTAAAAAAACAAAAACAAAACAAAACACTCGTACTGTTCCGGTACATCGTCAGTACAAGTATTCCTTCACAGGGTGCCCGTGTCGGATTGCGAACGCTGGGGTCCTGATCCCCGATAGTGGATACAGCGGGCTTTTGCGGTTACTTTATGGTAGAATATCGTGGGAGCTCAAATGCGGATCTGTACCGGTAATATATAATATCATAGTACCGGTATCATAGAAGAAAAGTGTACTATGACGTGGCGGTTGCCTCTCCTTTTAAGGCGAGGTGCATATTCCTTTTGTTTTGTTTCAATTGAAGGCTGAGTTTGCGGCGCCTTCCTCTCTCACCTCGTTGAGCGGGGAAATTCCAACATCCCCTAATAGCACATTTTTTCTTCGATTCGAGTACCGACAGCTCATTCGCTAAGTCCGGGGTGTGTGCTGCGGCTTCGTCGATGAGTTGTATGCACAGGTAGCGAGAGTTGCCTTTTCTTTTTTCTCAAGAGAGCCTCCCCCTCTCGCATTCCGAACCATAACATGTACGAGTAAAGATTAATGATAGACTAACTATGGCTAATGGAACCATGAAAGACCAAGAATCACATGCTAGGCTTAGGATCCCGTCTACTTATAACCAAAATGTTCAGCCATAATAACAGTTGACATAAATCCTTTATCAATACCCCATTCATGGCTTGGCAGCTTGACAGCCTTAATAGATTTGTATCCTGTACTTTAATACTCTAATACAATCCTCTTCTTTTCTTCTTTTTTGAACCGTATTTCATTTGTGCAATAAAATAAATTTCAAAGTCGATTACTAAGAAATTTGCATAATATATTTACAGAGACATCTGAGGGTAGAGTGGCATTTTGGGGTTTTTTGGTTAGAATAGAGGACATATAGGACCTTTTCCGCTTTTTTCATTAGGAATCCATGTTGGGGTACAGTGCAGTCTTTTGTGATTATGATATATACGGTCCACACTGCCGGGGTTCCTCTTGCCTTTTGCTCATCGCGCTCATGGCGCCCCCTTGTCATCTAAAAATCACTCAGCGAAACAGCTTTTCCCCCGGTGACAGCAACCATTGTGCCTACTGTACACATCTAATTCTAGCCAACCACACTCCCGTACAAAGCGGCTTACCGTATGGTACACTCCCTGGGTTGGAAGCGACAACCAGTACAGTACTGTACTGTACTCTACAGCATCCCCACCAAAAATACCCGAACTACTATAACTCAACCAATTCCACGACGGAAATCATGCTAGTAGCGACACAAGCGATTGCGAAGAAGGGGAGAGAGGGGCAACCAGAGTTAGAGCTTGAAAACATGGAGCTAGTGTGAATGGTGATAGATAGTGCTGCGCGGTGAAGAGAGGATGTTTGGCCGTGGGTGTGCGTTGCTACCGTACTAGTAGACTATAATACTTTAGCTCCTACTGGGAAGTGCACCATACTTATTTTGCGCGGGAGTATGATACATAAAAAAAAGAACTATGGGAGAAACAATTCTCGATATCATATTATTCGTGTTCATCACTGGTGACAGAGTTTGACATAACCTTGGATATTTGGTCATTAGAGAGACTTTGTCCAATCCTCCACCTTCCCCTCGCCCCCCAAGATGAACAGAAAAACGACCGTAGTGTAGGAAAAAAACTCTTTTCCAAGATCCCCTGAGCGCTAAGCATACAGGCTTAATCTAAATATAGGTTAATAGGGCTACTTAAGAATTGAGAGCAAGCTTAAAGGGGAGGTAGACCTTTAGGATTTGCATTCATAGGCTTCTGCGGCGTTGGTTGTGTAGTGATTGGGGCTTGTCCATGGTGAACCTCGTTGCGCCCCGAGGTACGAGTGATGTTCCAAGTGCAGCAGAAAAAGTTGACGGCATTGCATTTGAAGTCAAAAAAACTTAGAGACATGAGAGCAGCTGCGGGTAGTGGTTGTACTAAGAAGCCGAGATAGTTATTAGATATATAACTAGAAGAAATGGAAGATGTTGGCTGATTGAATGGAGGGAAAACTTGGAACGTACGGTAATGTTGTATACTCGAGTACCGTTGAAAGTTTGTGGGATTGAGTGATTTCGGATGTGGGAAGGAAGGGAAAGATGGAGAAGATGGATAGGAGGAATGAAGGAAGGGGCAGAATGGAAGAATACCCCTAAATATTTATCTACGAGCAAAATCCCTTTCTTTCTCTCTACAATGTGATTCCTGCTAACAAAAGCAGGCAGACCGCGTGAGGGTTCAACGAGGCTGGGCAAAGATTTGCCAGTAGTTTTGTCTGATGCGAACCGAAATTTGGTGCCAAGCTACGGTGCCCCGCTGAGTGTGCCTGCCTCCTCGCTGACCCCTCAGTCTACCTGCTGTTGAAGAAAAGAAAAGAAAATTCTTGGCACGCCACCTCGTCCCTACCGTACTCGGGTACGGACCGAATGTCGCAGAACAGGGGTTACTCGAGTATCGTACAGTATGATAGTATGATACTTCCAAAGACAAGGTGAAGAACAGGGATTAGCAAGTCTTTTTTATTACCCTACTTTGACGAATTTGATTTTTTATTGGCATTTCTGCTCTTTGATCTTCCAAGCCTCAATAGACTACTTCCGAACTCGCCTTAGCTGAATGAGTGACGGGCCACAAATGGCGGCAAAGGCCTGTCTATCGTAACTGCACGGTACCGTGAGTCAGTTAGCTACTAACTTACTGTGCTAGAGCTACGGATATTCTAGGAGGGAAGTGCTAGCGATTTGGTTGAAAAGGCCCCATGAGGGACTGTAACTTGCTGTCCGGTTGATCATTGAAAACCAACCAATTAGCGCTTCAACAAGTTGGGAGAGAGGAGGAGGAGAGGGGAAAAGACAAAAGTTACGCGGCAGGTTTGGTGTAACTTAGGCTTGGCACCTACTGCTCGAATTGGCTTATGCCCCCATCGTGGCTGCGTTTCAAAGGTTTCTGGGAATCCTAAAGGACTGTCTTCACCGTACCCACGACGAAACTGGGCCCGCGACGATCAGGGATTAATTACCAGTAATTTTCGTAACCCTAACCTTAAAGGTTTTTTTTTTTTGCTCACCCAATACCCCTGTTCGTCACCAGCCCAATTTCGTCGTGGGTACGGGGAAGACTGTAGACTAATAGCTGGTTCTTTTCTTACCGGTACCGTATTATCTCAAGTTATACATTATTTTGCCAAGACCGGGCGTTGCTTAAGTTGGGTGGTGCCCGGAGCCTGAAATAGGTCCCTTATTTGCCCCAGTAAACATAATAACAAAGGGGTGGATTG
>Ga0307509_10012197_pt1 | contig 10310 bp, 18 predicted proteins | sample 10_EM_MG_FD_202245 | JGI IMG/M metagenome (GOLD analysis project Ga0307509, IMG submission 202245) | Populus trichocarpa ectomycorrhiza microbial communities from riparian zone in the Pacific Northwest, United States - 10_EM | ecosystem: Host-associated > Plants > Roots > Unclassified | place...
ATTGATATTGAGAATCAAGTCAAGCTTAGGGCTTGACTGTCGAAATACAGGGCACTTATATACAGGCAGGCGGGTGCATGTACTACTATCACTAAGGTAGGTAGTTCTGGTCAAGAGGGGCCTGTCTGTGACATATGGAGGTCCGCGGATAAGTGCTGCGGTCTGTATGAGTAGAACAATAGAGAATGAGCAAGAGCGAATGACAGATTGACAGTTGCCTAATCCATCCTTAAGGGTCGAACAATGGCGGCGGGTCATTCCAAGAAGAGAAGCGTCGTCATGATGCGATGACGACCACGAGTTTTGAGGCTGATCTGAGGAGATCTGATCTCCGCGTACCCATTCTGGTTTAATGGGCGTCTAGCGTAAGCAACTACCCTTTAAGGTAGTCTGTATTGATGGTGACCCAATTGAGGGCCATGTCGCTATCCGCGTCATCTGCGGAGCTCTGTGTGGATGAGGGATTGTCTGCGGATCCTCCAGGAGAGGTTGACTGGTAGCCCTGACTCTGGGGCGAGGTGCCAGCTATGGGCGACGAGGCAGAAGGGGTGATTGACTGGTAACTGCCTTCTCTACTGGTGCGTTGGCATATGGGTGCTGAGGAGGGACTTGTGGGTGACAGGGAGTGCTTGCGGGACACAGGACTATCCGGGGCAAGGTACTCTTGCCATGGTATGATGGGGGATTCTTCTGGGGACAAGGCATGTGTGTTACCTCCAGGGGCATCAGGTTCATATGGAATGAATGGTTCTGGCTCTAAGGGCGGCGCGTCCTCCATGGGACTGTCTGGGTCTTCCAGTAGGCTCTCTACTGGGGGTGGCTCTTGGTACATCTCCATTGAGGAGTATTCCCAACGATGGATGTTCCATGGGACGGGGACAAGGGGCTTGACTGGGGGCTGATCAAGGGGTGACGATGGTTTGGATGGTTCACTGGGTGGTAGCAGTGGCAAGTCTGGTAGGGAGGATGGGTTCAATGGTAGTGGTTGCTTAGCCATAGGTGAAGGGTTGGATATAGTGACAAGGAGGGGATCCGATGAGGATGAGAAAAATTGGGGTGGATCATAACACCAACTACCAGTTGAGCCCCTTGTCCCTATCCCGTGGAACATCCACCAAAGGGAGTACTTCTCAATGGAGATGTACCAAGAGCCACCCCCAGTAGAGAACCTACTGGAAGACCCAGACAGTCCTATGGAGGACATGCCACCTTTAGAGCCAGAACCAGTCACACACTATGAACCTGATGTCCCTGGAGGCCAGACACATACCTTATCCCTGGAAGAGTCCCCTATCGAACCCTGGCAAGCATACCTCACTCAGCCCAGCAGTCCTGTATCCTGCAAGCACTCCCTGTCACCTACAAGTCCCTCATCTGTGCCAATATGCCAATGTGCCAGTAGAGAAGGCAGCTACCAGTCAATCATACCCACTGCCTTGTTGCCTATAGCCAGCACCTTGCCCCAGAGTCAGGGCTACTAGTTGACCTCTTCAGAAGAGTCCGCAGACAATCCCTCAGTCATGCAGAGCTCCACAGAAGACGTGGATAGCAACATGGCCCTTAATTGGGTCACAATTAAGTCTGACTACCATAAAGGGTAGCTGCTTACTTCAGATGCCCATTAGACCATAATGGGTGTGTGGCAACCAGATCGCCTCAGATCAATCTCAAAACTTTGTCATCATGATCACATCATGACAATGCTTCCCTTCTTAGAATGACCTGTCATCACTAGTACCCGGTTAAGGATAGATTAGGCAATTCCCCTGACCCCTGATTTGCTCTTGCTCATATCCCATTGTTCCCCTTATACAGACCACAGCACTTGGCTGTGGATATCATGACAGTACAGATAGCTTTGTCACTACTAGTAGTACCTCTCCTAGTAGTCTTGGTCTGTGCGCAGACATGCCTGTATATAAGTGCTCAGTATTTCGACAGTCAAGCCCTAAGCTTGACTTGGTTTTCAATACAACCATTGTCAAATCCTTCACAGACCATCTCCCTCTTTCCCAGTATACTCTGAGTCATCTCTAGCACTACTAGAGACTCTCTACTTGTTTATTCACTCACCACCAGTACAAGTCTTAGTACAAGTCATACTATCAAGGCCTGTTGCAGCCTTAACATTTAGGGGAATCAGGAGGGGTAGGATGTTCTTCAGGACTCATTGACCGTTCCATGACTGGATTGCTTCATTCACATTTGAACGGCATAGTGACATGTCATGGTGATTCTTGTTGCTTCCCTGTGAGTGGTAAGGGTTGGGATCCTGCCCAACTCGGTGGTCCTTCCTTGTTAACCAACAGTTCATCCTCTGTAAGTGGGTGCTTGGGTAATGGGGTAGTTCAGATGGGTGAAATTTGTGGTAGGCATGAGGATGATGCCACAGGAGGTACAATAGGGGGTAAACTTGATGTCGGGGCAACAGGGGGTGCAACAGGGGGTAAAGGGATTTCTTCTTGAAGGGGTGACATATTCCATGGACATGGGATGACCAGGCTTCTGGGTTCTTGAGGTGGTGAAGGGGTTAGGGATTGGGGTAGGGGTACATTGACTGGTTCTGGCATTTCGTTCATAGGAATAGGTGGTTCATATTGTTCCATTGACAAATACTCTTGTTGATATGATCCCCAGGGTACTAGGGGAAGCGGTGGTGAAGCAACACAAGGTGGTGGACTTGAATGAATGGGGGTGGTCTCTCAGAGGATGGTATGACTGCTAGTGGTATGGGGATAGTTGATGATGGATGGATGAATGGTAAGATAACTGGTGCTGGTCCAACTGGGGGTAGTGATGTGGCTAGGACTGATGGTGGTGGTGGTGCGATGGATCCTCCTCCTGCTCCTGAGGGACTGGGGCTGGGTATAAATACATTTGGCTTGGCCCTTAACTTCCTCTTTTGACTTCTGAGGAGTGCTTGGAGTCCTGCAAGGAAGGCTTGGTCTTTTAGGGTGTAATAATAAGGGGAGAGTGTGCCAAAGGGAAGGGTAATCTTCTTCTGGAAGAGTTCCTTGGTAACCATATCATAGAGGTGGTGATGGAAGTGATAGAGGTAAAGGGTGGTGTTGCTATCCTTCTTCCTGAACATTTTTGTGACAGTAGTGTTCTTGAACTTGGCACTGTAGATGGTCCACTTGTCACTAAGCCTAGTCATATCCTTAATGCATTCCTCACACTTCTTCTTGAGCAATATGGAGGAGGTGGTCTGGGTCAAGGAGTCCAGTGTCGGTGTACTGTTTGGACTAGTGTTGCGGCAGCTCCAGCTAAATGTCAGATGAAGCTGGAGCCAGAGCTGACTACAACCCTAGCTGAGCCAAGCTGCAACTGGTCGAGCCACCCATTTTAGCCAACTCCCACTGAGGTGCTCACTGCCAGCTTGGGCCTGCTAAGCCACCTAAGCCGCCTAAACCACCTCTTTTTTGCTCACTCATTATCAAACATCACCACATCGGTCGCCATTGCCATCTCCACTAGCCCATCACCATCAGGACTCACCACACCACAAACACAATGATGGCCTGTCCCCATCCCCACCTTTCCTTGCAGAGATGATGGTCAGTGCAACAATAGTTGAAGTGATCACAGCCATGATCATTGCAAGTCACTGCTAGTCACCCCCCAGGTGGTATTGTTGGTGCAGCGACTTAGCCTTGGGCCATACACCTGTCCTCACCCTCTCCAACAAGTGGGTGTCCCTCCAGGCTCACTTTTTTTTCATGTCCTAGACCTGCGTTCATTTGACAGGCACTCAATGTTGTATGTCCAACCAACCTCCCACTGCTGCCTGGTTACAGCCCCACTGCCAAAGTGTGCTTCTTGGTGGCTGCGCTCTCACACCCAGGATGATATGATGCCTGATTATGGAACAACGTCAGGCAATGTTAGAGGCAGAGTCATTGTCTTCAGACAGTTCATCAGATGCAGACTCATCCTCTGAGGATTCTTCATCTGATTCCGACAGCAAGTCGGATGTGTCAGATAACTCTTGTGACTGGCGCTTGTATTGTCATTTGTCGACCCCACCCCATCAATATAGGCGGGATTCCCCTTGTCGCGGACAAGGTGACAGTCGGATGCCATCTCTACCGCCTTGTCACCATTGGGACTCATCATGGTGCAGACACGATGACAGCCAGTCCATATTGCCACCTCAGTCTTGCAGAGATGACAATCAGCCCTCACACAGTCAAAGTGGTTATGGATCGTCACGAGTCACCACCCCCCACTGGGTGGTATTATTGGTGCGGTGACTCAGTATCAAGGATGCCACCTTGTTTGCATTCACACTCTCTGCCATGCCGAGAGAGCGCATGGGACCGGGACCATTCTTGTGATTACGACCGCAGAAGAGATGATTCACAGGACAGATACAGGGATCATCGGCATTGATGACAATGTCTATTCATTGGGAGTATCTACTTCAGGTGTCCGCATCATGTCATTCTGGCTTATATGTCTATCCCCCTATTCTTGAAAGTCCTGCCCCACCTTTGAGCGTTCCTCTATTGTGTCATATAAGCTACGTTTATTTAGGTATGTCGTGACCACAGTCATATCAAAATAGCTTTCTGATTCAATTTTAGCATACCTGTGTGGTGTGAGGAGACTCCCAAACATGCAATGTTGCAGCAGGCACATCAATGCTTGAATGCCATGACACTGGTGGGTGCGGGAGCTGCCTCCTTTCGGGACATGGATGTGTGACGAGGTAAGGTGTTTCCTTGAATCGCCCTGGCCAACGACATGTCACAAAGTATTTGATGAGGATGTCAAGAAAGGTGTGGATAAATATGAAGATTGGGGGAGGACTGGGTATCCTCAGGTCAGGGTGCCTTTTCAAGGTTTGTACTCCACTCACATCATTGACATCTTCATCTGCCTCACATTCTGCTCTGGTTCTAGTGCCCCCCCCCACACACACTGTCCCCCTCTCCTGTGCCTGCAATTCATGGCAATATCAACCTTGCCAGAGTCACCCAATTGCGCATGTATCATCCTTGCACCATTTGTCGTTGTTCAGAACTTGCTTGAGTTGGTTTATGTGCATATGTACCAAATATTGAATGTATTTGCAAAGCAAAATGAGCTCATTTTGTTGCGCATCTCCCGCCATCACCATCAAAGTTGTGTTTGCACCCAAGGGTCGCACCAAATATTGAATGTATTTGCAAAGCCAAATGAGCTCGTTTTGTTGTGCATTGCCTGCCATCGCCATCAAAGTCATGTTTGTGCCCAAGGGTCCTGGACATAATTGACCTACCTCCCTTCAAGTTGGTTCCAGCTGGTGACTTGGCCATAGAAATACACCATGCCTTGGCCATTTTATGGTTATGAGTCTCATCTTTTCCCCTCCAACCATGTCTCAACACCCAATGAATACTGCCAAAGCTGCCAAGGCTCCAAGCTCTGGTCCTTGCGTTCATGCTCCTTTGTCTCATACCCAACAAATGGTAAGTTCCTTGTTCTATATTTGCCTTGGGCCTTGCTAATCAAGTTAGGCTGGCCATCTCCAGCCAATTGACAGCGGTGAAGAATTCAGTTTTGAAGATGTAGAAGGTGATGATACATGTGATGCACCTCCTAGCTCAGATGGCCCACAGGGGCTGGAATCACGGAGTGGTGCTGGCGATTCCCAGCATGCTAGTTCTCATTTTGCCCTAGACATCATCCGCTTCTTCGAGACCCTCAGCAACCCTAAGACTGCTGGTGACATGCCCCTGAGTGTGCTGCATGCGCAAGTATGCAAACCATGCATGTATGTGCTTGCCTGATTGTGATTATCATCTCACAAACTAGCAGGAAAAAATATGGCACCATTCAAAAAGCTGATGTACCTGGGGCTGCCCCCAATTATATTTATTCACCTAACACTGTGAACCCCAATCTTCAGAAGCATCTGTACAAGTACCATACTGCTGAGTATGACTGGATGGTCATGGAGAATGATCACTGGAACTACCTGCTGTTGACTCAAGTAAAGAATTGGGCCCTCCTCAAGAATGCCAGAAATGTACGCGACCTGTCAATCCCAATGTTCTCTCTGGAGATGTTCTTAGAACTCCTTTCCAATTTTATTGTTGCAAATGATAAGGTAAGTCTTAAGTCTTGACAATCTTGTGTTCTCATGCTAAAGTGTCTTCAGCTGATTTGTGTTGTCAAATTGCTGGAGTTTCGACTCCTGTGTTTGACCCTCCATCCAACCCTCACTGATTCTGAAATCCCTCACCATGATAAGATGAGGGAATCAATAATTTATCATTGGAAGAAGGCATTCGGAGTGTTGAAAGTGGAGCTTTCCATGAGTTTGTGCATTCTACCTTCCCCCCTCCCTCTATGCTAACTTTGATTGATAGGAAGCCTGCGGGCAGATCAGTTTCACAGCAGATGTTTGGGGAGCCAGGAATATGGTATCATTCTTAGGGCTGACTTGCCACTGGATTGCTGCTGATGCGTCAACTGGATCCCTTTCACTGAAGACTTCACTCATCAGCTTTCATTGCCTCAAGAAGAAGCACATGGGTCGCAGCATAGCAAAGGCAATCGTGTATCTACTTGATCATGCTTGTGCTACAAATAAGGTATTTATTCTCTAATATCTATGTGCTGATGTTAACCCCCATTTCAGGTTGGCCACTTTGTGCTTGACAATGCCTCAAATAATGCATCGGCCATGGAATGGATTCAGGACATATTGACCAAACACGGGATAGCTGACACGCTTAGCTTTTACCATCAGCGCAATCATGTCTGGTGTTATGCCCACATTATCAACATCTGCTCTTCACACGTCATTTCGTCCTTCACTTCAATGCCTGAATCATATCTTTCGCAACTCAAGGTTCCTCTTGACCCCAACTATCTAACTCACCACAGCAATGGCTTGGACTCCGGGAATGAATCAGACTTGGACTCCAAGGATGAATCCTGCGATTCGGATGATGATAACGTTGGTGATCAAGACTATAAGTTGAAACTTGCCCATTGCCACAACCGCCAAGGTAAACCACCTAAGCCCAAGGCATGGGTCAACACCATGAAAGGTGACCCACTCTGGCATGCTCAAAGGGTCATTCATTTGTTACACTCTTCGGATAATCACAGGACCAAGTTCCAGAAAATTATCATAGATGGCAACAAGCTCAGTTTGTTCATGAAGAAGGACGGTGATGGCAACCAAGTTAAGGATAACATTCCAGAACTGCAACTTCTGAGAGATGTGAAGACAAGGTGGGACTTGGTGTATATGATGCTGCTGTGTCTGAGACAACTCTGACTGGTAAGTCATGCTTGCTGTTTGCAATAGGACAGTAAAGACTAAAGACTACTCAAATATAGGCCATTGATTTGTATTTAAAGACCAGGGTGGTGGACAATGTTTTGCATTATGCATTGTTGAACCAGGATTGGGATATCCTGGAGGCCTTAGAAGCAGTTTTACAAGTAAGTATACTACTTTGACCCAGGTCCAAAGGCATGCACTCATTAAATGACAGACCCCCCACACTTTTCAACAAAGCATGTTGTCCAAGTCAACACCTGTCCTGTCACACGCTATCTCCAACTTTGAGATGTTCATGACAGATTGGGAGAAACTTGGAGATCAACATGATGGTCTCAAGTTCTGGACAGACATCAGCCTGGATTGGGCCAAGAAATACTACAGTACATCCAAATGGACAAGACAGATGCATATGTTGTCACAATGTGTAAGTTCTTCTATACTTGATATGTCACTGCTCTGACTGCCAACTTGAACCTACAGTCCTCAATCCTGCGATACAATTCTCATGGATCGATGCCAAATGGGGAATTTCATATATCCAGGAATCAAAGCATCTCATTCTTAAACTTGTAAGTGCATCTATCAGCTCATCATGTATCACAAACATATCCTGTGCAGATGCACCAGTACCATCAGGCCTCACCCCAGCTTGTCAATGTATCCAATTCCCCTGTCAATCCCATTCCACACCCTAGAGGTCAAGCACCTCCACCTCCGACGCAATACAAAGTCAAGTGTTCCGCTTATGAAACCAAATCTTTGCTTCAAGAGTTTACAGTTGAGGTGGAATACCAGAAGTATGCATTGGGCAAGCTCTGTTCTCTTCAGACTGACATCCTCAAATTTTGGGAGGTGAGTGAGGTTCATGTTATTGTATGGTGCAATGACTCACACCCTAATAGGCTAATAAAACCAAGTACCCAATGCTCTTTGCGATCACCATGGATTACTTAGTGATCCAGGCCATGTCAGTACCCTGTGAAAGGGTATTCTTGTTGGCAAAGGAGACAGACACCACAAAGCAAAACCAGATTAGCCCCATGCTCATGGAGGCCTTGCAAACACTCAAATTCATTCTCAAAAAGAAGCGGCTCAACTTCATTAAGGGGTGGGCGACGCCATTAGCAGCCATGAGTGAGGGGTCGAAATCAGGTCTTAACCTTGGCAGTCTTTTCAAGGGCGATTCCGATGCCGCGATGGATAACATTCTGAAGGACTTTTGTACCTATGATTGAGAGTGAATGTCACATTTTTTTTAAACATTTCAACAATGAATGATGTCTAGTTTGCTACCAGCTCAGAGCTGTATATATGGGTGTGTTTGGGAAATTACAATAGTAAGGAACATGTCTTTGGTACCATCATTCAATGAACACATTCAGCCTGGTCACCACATCCATACTCCATCCTCCAACCACCATCAGCCATAGGTTGAGACTACTCCCCAAAGCTGCTGGTCGTCCTTAGCCTACACTGTATCCAACTGAATACAGTTATCCACCTTGTTGAATGCCCTCCCTCTCCCGCCCAGGCTACGGCCTTCCCACCTACTATGTCCCACCATGACATTCACCCTTCTGATCTCCTGCCTGAAGACACAGTTCAGTCAGACATTTGCCAACCTGCCCTTATCCGCAATTCTGTACCCCTCTCATAACCCGAACCCGACCCTTTGGTAGTCATAGACATTGACAACTCCACTGCCATCAATACTGTCTGCAGCCTCCTGTCCAACGACTTCACCAGGTCTTGCACCACATGGCTCCACCTTATTGCTTCCCTGATTACTGACATGTGGAATGGCATCTGCCAAAACCTCCTTCACAACCCCCTCCAGTCATGGCACCATGTTATGATCCACCCCAATTTTTCTCATCCTCATCGGACCCCCTCCTTGTCACCCTGTCTATGCCTAAGCAACCATTACCATTGAACCCATCACCCCTGCCAGACCTGCCACCGCTGCCGCCCAGTGAACCATCCAAACTATCGTCACCCCTTGACCAACCACCAGTTGAGCCCCTTGTCCCCATCCCCTGGAACATCCATCGTTGGGAATACTCCTCAATGGAGATGTACCAAGAGCCACCCCCAGTAGAGAACCCACTGGAAGATCCAGACAGTCCTATGGAGGACGTGCTGCCCTTAGAACCAGAACCATTCATCCCATACGAACCTGACGTCCCTGGAGGCAACATGCATGCCTTGTCCCCAGAAGAGTCCCCTGTCGCACCTTGGGAGGAATACCTCACCGACCCTAGTCCTGTGTCCCACAAGCACTCCCTGTCACCTACAAGTCCCTCTTCAGTGCCCATATGCCAATGTACCAGTAGAGAAGGCAGTTACCACTCAATCATGCCTACTGCCTTGTCGCCCATAGTCAGCACCTCGCCCCAGAACCAGAGCAACTCACCAGTGTCCCCACAAGAGTCTGCAGACTCTTCCCCATCCATGCAGAGCTCTGCAGACGACGTGGATAGTGACATGGCCCTTAATTGGGTCACCATCAATACTGATTACCTTAAAGGGTAGCTGCTTACACTAGACACCCATTAGACTAGAATGGGTACGCAGACATCAGATCTCTGCAGATTTGCCTCAAACCTCGTGGTTGTCATCATGACGACGCTTCTCTTCTTGGAGTGACCCACCGCCATTGTCTAGGATCGATTAGGCAATTCCTTGATCCTTTCTATTGTCCTTACTCATTCTCTATTGTTTGACTCATACAGACCGCAGCACTTATCCGCGGACCTTCATACAATACAGACAGATGCCTCTTGACCAGAAGTACCTACCTTAGTGATAGTGGTCCGTGCACGAGCCTGCCTGTATATAAGCGCCCAGTATTTCGACAGTCAAGCCCTAAGCTTGACTTGATTCTCAATATCAACATTCTTGAAAGCTCCCCTAGTGCCTCCCCTTTCCCTCATCTCTTACATAAGCCACTCAGAGTCGTCTCTAGCAACCCTAGAGACTTCTACTCTATCAAAGTACTTGCCACCAGTTCACTCTTAGTACAAGT
>Ga0307509_10012200_pt1 | contig 10308 bp, 9 predicted proteins | sample 10_EM_MG_FD_202245 | JGI IMG/M metagenome (GOLD analysis project Ga0307509, IMG submission 202245) | Populus trichocarpa ectomycorrhiza microbial communities from riparian zone in the Pacific Northwest, United States - 10_EM | ecosystem: Host-associated > Plants > Roots > Unclassified | place...
GCTCATCGAGCTGTTCCTGTTCTTCGAGATCGAGATTCGTGGCCATTGACGAGTGATTTCCGGTTCGGTGAGTGCGGGATTATGCGTTGCGAGGCTCAGCGGTCCTGCAGCTCGGCGGCCCAGCTCGCGGCCTGCGCCAGCGGCAGGCTGCGCTGCGGGGTCGCGGCGTCGCGCAGCGACTTGACGGCGACCTCGCCGCGCGCGAGTTCGTCGGCCCCGAAGATCAGCGCAAAGCGCGCACCGCTCGCGTCGGCCCGCTTGAACTGCGATTTGATGCTGCCCCAGCCCGCGGCGCCGGCGGCGTGCATCTGCACCGACAAGCCGGCGCCTCGCAGCGCCTCGCAGGCGCCCATGGCAACGGGCAGCGCGTCGGCGCCGGGGACGATCGCGAACACGTCGGGCGCCGCGGCCGGCAGCGCGACGCCGACCGCTTCGAGCAGCAGCAGCATGCGCTCGATGCCCATGCCCCAACCGACCGCCGGTGTCGGCTTGCCGCCGAGCTGCTCGAACAGGCCGTCGTAGCGGCCGCCGCCGCAGACCGTGCCCTGCGAGCCGAGCTTGTCGGTGATCCACTCGAACACGGTCAGGTTGTAGTAGTCCATGCCGCGCACCAGGCGCGGATTGATCTTGTACGCGAGGCCGGCGGCGTCGAGCACCGCGCGCACCGCGTTCAGGTGCGCGAGCGACGCCTCGCCGAGGAAGTCCATCAACTTCGGCGCGGCTTCGACGATCGCCTGCATGGCCGGGTTCTTGGTGTCGAGGATGCGCAGCGGGTTGCTGTGCAGGCGGCGCTTCGCGTCGTCGTCGAGCAGGTCGGCGTGGCTCTCGAAGTGCGCGATCAGCGCCGCACGATGCGCCATGCGCTCGGCGGGCTCGCCGAGGCTGTTCAGCTCGAGCCGGACATTATCTTCGCCGAGGCCGAGATCGCGCAGCAGCGCGCGGCACATCAGGATCTGCTCGGCATCGACGTCCGGGCCGGGCAACCCCAGCGCCTCGACGTCGATCTGGTGGAACTGCCGGTAGCGGCCCTTCTGCGGCCGCTCGTGGCGAAACAGCGAGACGTTGGACCACACCCGCAGCGGGCCGTTGTACAGCGCGTTGTGCTCGACCATCGCACGCACGATGCCCGCGGTTGCCTCGGGTCGAAGCGTCAGCTTGTCGCCGTTCATCGAGTCCTCGAACGAGTACATCTCCTTCTCGACGATGTCGGTCACCTCGCCCAGGCCGCGCACGAACAGCGCCGTCGGTTCGACGATCGGCGTGCGCACGTTGAGGTAGCCGTAGCGCGTCATCAGCGCACGCACCTTGGCCTCGAACCACTCCCAGCGCGCCGAGTCGGGCGGCAGGATGTCGTTCATGCCCTTCACGGCTTGCAGAGGGTCGGGCTTGCGGGGTTTGATCTCGGTCATGGAATGCTTGTCTCGGTCGAATGCGGCCAACGCTGCCTGCGGTGAAGGCAGCTCCGATGGATGCGCAAGCCCTCAGGCGTGCGCGGTCGGATGCTCTGCGGTGGTCGCGCCGAAGCGCTTGTCGATGTAGCGCTCGACCAGCGCATGGAACTCGGCGGCGATGTTGTCGCCGCGCAGCGTGAGCGCCTTCTCGCCGTCGATGAAGACCGGCGCGGCCGGCGCCTCGCCGGTGCCGGGCAGGCTGATGCCGATGTCGGCGTGCTTGCTTTCGCCCGGGCCGTTGACGATGCAGCCCATCACCGCGACCTTCATCTTCTCGACGCCGGGGTAGCGCGCCTTCCAGACCGGCATCTGCGCGCGCAGGAAGTCATCGATCTGCTTCGCCAGCTCTTGAAACGTCGTGCTGGTGGTGCGGCCGCAGCCTGGGCAGGCTGTGACGCTCGGGTTGAACGAGCGCAGCCCGAGCGATTGCAAGATCTCGAGCGCGACGACGACCTCTTGCGTGCGCGCTTCGCCGGGTTGCGGCGTGAGCGAGACGCGGATCGTGTCGCCGATGCCTTCTTGCAGCAGCACGCCGAGCGCGGCGGTCGACGCGACCGTGCCCTTGGTGCCCATGCCGGCTTCGGTCAGGCCCAGGTGCAGCGCGTAGTCGCAGCGCTTGCTCAGCGCGCGGTAGACGCTGATCAGATCCTGCACGCCGGACATCTTGCAGGACAGGATGATCTGGTCGCCGCGCAGGCCCAGGCTTTCAGCCCGCCGCGCCGACTGGATCGCCGACGTCAGGATCGCGCGGTACATGATCTGCTGCGGCTCGAACGGCTCGGCGAGCTTGGCGTTGGCGTCCATCATCTCGGTCAGCAGCTCTTGATCGAGGCTGCCCCAGTTCACGCCGATGCGCACGGCCTTGTCGTACTTGGCCGCGACCTCGACCATCTGCGCGAACTGCTTGTCGTGCTTGTCGCCCTTGCCGACGTTGCCCGGGTTGATGCGGTACTTGCTGAGCGCCTCGGCACACGCCGGGTGATCGGTCAGCAGGCGATGGCCGTTGTAGTGAAAGTCACCGATCAGCGGCACGTCGATGCCCATGCGGTCGAGCTGCTCGCGGATGTAGGGCACGGCGGCCGCGGCCTCGGGCGTGTTGACGGTGATGCGCACCATCTCCGAGCCGGCGATGGCCAGCTCTTTGACCTGGATCGCGGTGCCGATCGCATCGACCGTGTCGGTGTTCGTCATGGCCTGCACGCGCACCGGCGCGCCGCCGCCGACCGTGACCACGCGCGAACCCCAGCGCACCAGCGCCTGGCGCGTGCGATGCGGTGCCGGCACTGCCGGCTCGATGAAGTCGTCGAGCGCGATCGAGGCGTGGGTCAGGTCGTTCATGATGGCGTTACTTGAGTTCGAGCTTGGCCATGTTGTCGCGGGTGAAGGGCCCGAGGTCGAGCGGCTGGCCGCGGAACACCACGTCGGTGGCGTTGGCGTTGCCGATTTTCACCTTGAACGGCATCACCCCGTCGAGGCCGATGCTCTCGCCGGGCTGCACCAATCGCGAGATCAGCGGCTTGCCATGCGCGTCGATCACTTCGATCCACGAGGTCTCGCTCGATTGCAGTTTCAGCACACCGGCCGCGGCGATGACGGGGCTTGGCGCCGCGGATGCCGCCTCGGCAGGCGGCACCACGTCGGTCATCGCGGCGGCGGACGCGTCTTTCGCCGGCGCGGATGCCGCTGCCGCCGATGCGGGCGCCTGCGGCAACACGATGGTCTCGGTCACCGGCGCCGGCGTGGCCGCAGGCTCGCTGCTACCGCTGACCCGCGAGAACGCGCTCTTGGCCAACGGCGCCCAGCCGGGCGGCAGCAGATAGATCACGGCCGCGGCGATCACGAGCAGCGCAGCGATCACCAGCGCGGGTGTCGCGACACTCGCCCATTCCTTCGGCACGAGTCGGCCGGGGCGCTCGTGGAAAGGCGTATTCAGCCCACCGCCGACCTGCTCCAGCCGATAGCCGCTTGGCGGCGGCAGCAGCGCGAGGATGGGCGCGGCATCGATCTTCAGCGTGCGACACACCGTCTGCGCGAGCGCGCGCGTGAAGGTGGCGTCGGGCAGTTGATCGAACTGGTCGGACTCGAGCAGCTCGAGCTTGCGCGGCACGACCTTGATCGCGGCAGCGAGCGCCGCGATGTGAAGGCCCTGCGCCTGGCGCGCCTGGCGAAGCAGACCGCCGGCCGTGGTCGGGCGCGGCGGCGCTGGCGCAGTCGATTCGGTCATCGCGTCACTCATTCGAACTGACCCCGGCTGAACAGCCCGGCCTCGTTCGAGTCGGGGAAGCGCTGGCGCAACTGGTTGCCGAACTCCTCGGCGCCGGTGCGGTTGCCCAGGCGCTGCTCGATGCGCGCGGCCAGCCACAGCGTCTGCGGCCCCTGGAACGCCGGCATGCCGTTGACGCGGCGGATGTAGAAGCGCGCGCGCTCGTAGTCGCCGCGCCGATAGAGCACCTCGGACAGGTTCACCGAGATCGACGGATTGGCCGGATCGATCGCGTAGGCGCGCACCAGCGAGGCCTCCGATTCGGCGAGCTGCCCGGCGAACGCCTGGCACACGCCCTTGGTCAGCAAGGTGCGCGCCGAATCGCGGTAGCGCGGCACGGCGAGCGCCTGATCGAACATCGCGTTCGCCTCGGGGTAGCGCTTTCGCTGGCACAGGAAGTAGCCGAAGTTCTGCATCGAATCGGCGTCTTGCGGCGCGAGCTGCAATGCGCGGCGGTAGCTCTCTTCGGCGAGCTTCTCGTCGCCGAGGTTGGCGTAGATCAGGCCGCGCATGTTGTAGGCCTCGGCCAGCGTCGGGTCGGCGATGATGGCGAGCTTGACCTGGTCGAGCGCGATCGTCATCTGGCCGCGGCCGTAGTAGCCGGCCGCGAGCTCCATGCGCACATGGGCGCGCTTGCTGCCCTCGGATTCATCCGATGCAGTGACGAGGTCCCTGCCATCGGGCATCGACTCGCGGGTGGCGCTGCTCGCCGCACACCCCGCCAGCCACGCCACGACCGCGACCACCAGGAGCCCGCGCCTTGCCAGACGATGCATCATGCGCTGGTCTCCTGTCGGCCGGCGCGGATCGCCTGCGCCGTGGCCGAATCGTTGCGGTGCACGCGCACCGGTGCGCGCGTCATGCGCAGCTTGGCGTTGGTCCGGTCTTGTACTTCACCGGCGAGCTGGCCGCAGGCGGCGTCGATGTCGTCGCCGCGCGTCTTGCGCACCGTGGCGACGAGGCCGCCGTCCTGCAGCACGCGCAGGAAGGCCGCGACGCGCGCATCGGGCGAGCGCTTCAGGCCGGACTCGGGGAACGGGTTGAACGGGATCAGATTGAACTTGCACGAGACCCCCGATTCGGCGACCAGCGCCAGCAGCTCGCGCGCCTGCGCGTCGCTGTCGTTCACGCCGTCGAGCATGCAGTACTCGAAGGTGATGAAGTCACGCGGTGCCTTGTCGAGGTAGTGATTGCAGGTGGCGAGCAACTCGGCCAGCGGGTACTTGCGGTTCAGCGGCACGAGGTCGTCGCGCAGCGCATCGGTCGGCGCATGCAGCGAGACCGCGAGCGCCACCGGGCAATCATCGCGCAGGCGCTCGATCATCGGCACGACGCCGGAGGTCGAGACCGTGACGCGCCGGCGCGAGAGGCCGTAGCCATGGTCGTCGAGCATCATGCGCAGCGCGGGCACGAGCGCGCCGTAGTTCTGCAGCGGTTCGCCCATGCCCATCATCACGACGTTGCTGATGGCGCGCTGGCCTTCGGGCAGGTTGAGGCGCTGGCGCAGGTGATGTTCGGCGAACCAGAGCTGGGCGATGATCTCGCCGGTCGTCAGGTTGCGGCTGAAGCCTTGATGGCCGGTGGAGCAAAACCGGCAGCCGACCGCGCAGCCGGCCTGCGACGACACGCACAACGTGCCGCGATCGGTCTCGGGGATGAACACGGTCTCGACCGCGTTGCCCGCGCCGACGTCGAACAGCCACTTGATCGTGCCGTCGCTCGAGGCCTGTTCGCTGATGACGGGCATCGCGCTGATGACAGCGCGGCCGGCGAGCTTGTCGCGCAGCGACTTGGCCAGGTCCGACATCTGCTCGAAGTCGGCGGCGCCGCGGTGGTGGATCCAGCGGAACAGCTGGGTGGCGCGAAAGCGCTTCTCCCCGAGCTGCTCGCAGAAGGCAGCCAGGGCGTCGCGGTCGAACTCCAGCAGGTTTGCGGCGGTCATGGGTGGGCCCGGGGCAAGGCCCCGACGACTCAACGGCTGTAGACGTTCATGCCAGGAAAGAAGAACCCGATCTCAACGGCCGCAGTCTCGGCCGCGTCGGAGCCGTGCACGGCGTTCGCGTCGATGCTGTCGGCGAAGTCGGCGCGGATCGTGCCCTTCTCGGCCTTCTTCGGATCGGTCGCGCCCATCAGGTCGCGGTTCTTCAGAATTGCGCCCTCGCCTTCGAGTGCCTGGATCATCACCGGGCCCGAGATCATGAAGTCGACGAGGTCCTTGAAGAACGGACGCGCCTTGTGCACCGCGTAGAAGGCCTCGGCCTCGCCGCGCGACAGGTGCGCCATCTTGGCGGCGACGATCTTCAGGCCGGCGCCTTCAAAGCGGGCATAGATCTGACCGATCACGTTCTTCGCGACGGCGTCGGGTTTGATGATCGAAAGCGTGCGTTCGATGGCCATGTTTTTATCTCCTGAATCAGATACTTGGCAAAGCCTTGGATTGTAGCGTGGGCCTGTGGCTGGCCTGTGAAGCTGAGCTGCGCAGCGCCGTGATCAACGGCCCTTGCGGCCACCACCGCCGCCGCCGTATCCACCGCCTCCGCCACCCCCGCCGAAGCCTCCGCCGCCACCGCGATTGCCGCCGCGGTTGCCGCCGCCTCCGCCACCACCGCGGTTCTTGCGATGGAAGGCATCGGCGCCGAACACGCCGAGCGAGGTCTGCAAGGGATCGGGCTGCTTCGGCCCGCCGCCGCCCTGGCCGCGCTTCGGATTCGCCGGGCTGGGCGCGCTGCCACCGGCGCCGAACCCACCGCCGCCGCCGTTGCGAAAGCCGCGCCCGCCGACCGGGCTGCGCGGGTTCTGCACGAAGCGCTTGTCGAAGGTCTGCTCGAGCGGATTCGGAATCGACGCCGGGTCGAAGTCCATGTCGAAATCGCCATCGCGATCGTTGCTCCGATCGAGCTCGCGCGCTGCGCCCTGGTCGGCGCCGAACGCAGCCGGCGGCTGTTGCTGCTGGCCATCGCGGCCGCGGCCGCGGGGTCGGTCGCCCTGTCTATCGTTCTGGCGGCCACGGTCGCTGTTGCGGTCATTGCGCGGCTGCTGCTGTTGCTGCCCGCCCTGGCGCGGCGGGTTGTTGCCGCGGCCTGCGTTGTTGTTGCCGCCGCGCGCGCTGTCGCCGCCACCGGCCAGGCGCCGGATTGCGCGCACGTCGTCTTCTTCCAGGTCGACCCACACGCCGCGCTTCAGGCCGAACGGCAACACCACCGTGCCATAGCGGATGCGGATCAGCCGGCTGACCGTGATGCCGACCGTGTCGAAGAGCTTGCGCACTTCGCGGTTGCGGCCTTCGGTGATGACGACGCGCACCCAGTGGTTCGCCCCGTCGCCGCCGCCCTCTTCGATCGATCGAAAGCTCGCCGTCTGGCCTTCGACCTCGACACCGGCGAGCAGCTTGACCTTGTCCTCGGCCGTGAGCGTGCCCAGCAGGCGCACCGCGTACTCGCGCTCGACGCCGAAGCGCGGGTGCATCAGCTGGTTCGCGAGCTCGCCGGAGTTGGTGAACAGCAGCAGGCCTTCGGTGTTGATGTCGAGCCGGCCCACCGACTGCCACTTGCCTTGCTGCAGGCGCGGCAGGCGGCGGAACACGGTCGGGCGGTTCTGCGGGTCGTCGTGCGTGACGATCTCGCCGACCGGCTTGTGGTAGGCGATGATGCGCGGCGGCGGCGGCACGATGCGCAGCTTCACCGGCTTGCCATTGACCGTGACGCGGTCGCCAAAGGACACGCGCTGACCCACATGCGCCGGCTCGCCGTTGACCGTGACGTGGCCGTCGGCGATCAGGTCTTCCATGTCGCGGCGCGAGCCGATGCCCGATTGCGCCAGCACCTTGTGCAGCTTGGGCGCATCAGACTCGGGCAGCAGCACGCGCTTGGGCGCGGCGGGGTCCTCGGCCACCTCGGTGGCCTCGACCGTCTCGACGACGGGGGCCTCGGGTTCGGGCTCGCCGATCACGTCGAACTCGCCCGACTGGACTTGCGCGAACAGCTCGCCGAGTTGAACCGGGGCGACCACCTGCACCGGCGCAGCGCCGGCTTCCGAGGTCTCGCCCGTGGGCGACTCGCTGCGCTCGCCGCGGTTGCGGTCGCGCCGGCCGCGACGGCGGCCTCGCGGGCCGTCGCTGCGGCCTTCCGTGGGGCCGTCGCCCGACGCATCGGCCTGAGCATCTTCGCCAGGCGTGTCACCGCGCTCGCTTGCATCTGCACCGGCATCCGCATTGATAGACGCAGCCGCTTCGACCGGCTCGCGCTGCACGTCTTGCGGCGCGGCAGGTGCCGGCGCCACTTCGGGTGCCGCGGGCTCGGGGGTCGATTCCGCCGCGACTGCCGCTGCCGTCCGACGCCGCTTCGGCTTTGCTGCCGGTGCATCGGCCGCGGCGGCTTCGGTGGCCGCGGCGACTTCGACGGACGCCACGCCCTCTTCGACCGCCTTCACCGTGCGACGGCGTCGCACCGGCTTCGCGGGGCTCTCGCCTCCCTCAACGGCGTCGGCTTGCGCGTCTGGCAACGGCGAGGATTCTGGAGTGGCGTTCATTCGTGGGGTTCCATGGGAGCGGCATCTGCCGCAGGCGTTTCGGACAGATCGGGCGTGGGGTGAGATTCGGGGGCGGCAGCGGTTTCGACGGCGTCGACGGGCTCAGCCGCATCGATCGCGTCGACAGCTTCGACCGGCTCGGTCGGGACATCGAGCAGCGACGCCTGCTCATTGAGCAGATGCGTCAGCGGCTCGCTCTCGCCTGCCGTGCCGGCCAGCAAGGGCAGCTGCTCGAGGCTGGCCAGGCCAAGGTCGTCGAGAAACTGCTTTGTAGTGGCCAGCAGCGCTGGGCGGCCGGGTGATTCGCGGTAGCCGATGACCTCGACCCAGCCGCGGTCTTCGAGCTGCTTGACGATCTGGCTGGCGACGGTCACGCCGCGGATGTCTTCGATGTCGCCGCGCGTCACCGGTTGGCGGTAGGCAATGATCGCCAGCGTCTCCATCACCGCGCGCGAATACTTGGGCGGCTTCTCGGGGTTCAAGCGGTCGAGGTACTCGCGCATCTCGGGCCGGCTTTGCAAGCGCCAACCGGTGGACAGCGCGACCAGCTCGACGCCGCGGTCATCCCACTCGCGGGTGAGTTCATCGAGCAGGGAGCGCAGCGTGTCGGGGCCGATTTCGTCGGCGAACAGGACACGCATGTCGCGCAAAGGCAGCGGCTGGCTTGCGCAGATCAGGGCGGTCTCGAGGACGCGCTTCGCCTCCTGGCTATTCATGGGCTTCGTTCACATGGTCGGCCGGGTTCGTGCCGGCGGAAAAGTCGAATTCAAGGTCGATTCGGGCATCAACCGCGGCGCGGGTGAGGCGCTGCTGGGTTGGCAATTGGGCGACGCTTCTCGCGTCGATCCGGGTGAGGCGCCTTGGGCGCGGCTCATCTCTGATGGCGCTTCGTCGTTGCTCGGCGTGCACTCGAAGGTGCCGCCGCGAGGGTTCGCGTCAATCAGAACTGGGCGCATTGTACCTGCCTCGCCAGATCGCGTGAGCCGATTCACGGAAGGCCCTGCGCCACGTTGCGCCAGGCCGACGCCAGGTCGGGCGGCGGCCCAGCATCGAACTGCAGCGGTTCGCCGGTCACGGGGTGCACGAACGCGAGCTGCGTGGCGTGCAGCGCCTGGCGTGTCATCGCCAGCGCCGCGCGTCCTCCGTAGACCGCATCGGCCACCAGCGGGTGGCCGCGCGAGGCCAGGTGGACGCGGATCTGGTGCGTGCGGCCGGTGTGCAGCGTGCAGCGCAGCGCGCTGAAGCCGTGGCCGACCGCGAGCACCTGCACGTCGGTCCGGGCCGGCTTGCCGCTGGCGACGATGGCCATGCGGATGCGCGACTGCGGATCGCGGCCGATCGGCGCATCGATCGTGAACGCGTTCGCGCTCACCTCGCCGTGCGTGATCGCGAGGTACTGCCGATGCGCCTCGCGCGCTGCGATCGCGCGCATCAATGCCGTCACTGCCGGCAAGGTCTTGCCGACGACCATCAGGCCCGAGGTGTCCTTGTCCAGCCGGTGCACGATGCCGGCGCGCGGCAGGCTCGCGGCTCCGCGGTGATGCGCGAGCAGGGCATTGAGCAGCGTCCCCGACCAGTTGCCCGCAGCCGGGTGCACGACCAGGCCGGCCGGTTTGTTGACGACGAGCAGATGCTCGTCCTCGAACACGATGTCGATGGCAATCGCCTCGGGCCGGAACGCGCGGCTCTCGGCCGTGGGCACGAGATCGACCGCGATCAGCTGCCCGGCCCGCAGCTTGCGCGACGCCGTGGTCGAGGGCAGGCCGTCGACGCTGACATGCCCGGCCTCGATCAGGCTTTGCAAATGATTGCGCGAGAACTCGCCGGCCATCGTCACGACGACCTTGTCCAGACGCTGGCCGTGCAGCTCGGCGGACACCGACGCCTCGCGGCGCTCGATGTCGGCGTTCCACGGGGCATCGGCCTCGACGGCGGCATCAGTGTCGTCGGCCGTTCCTTCCACCTCGTGCGCCTGGGGCCCAACCATATAATCGCTCTTCGTTTTCTTGACAGGACGGCACCCGCGATGCGAGTGCCACAGGCCCATGATTCAACTGAGTGTGCTGC
>Ga0307509_10012202_pt1 | contig 10308 bp, 4 predicted proteins | sample 10_EM_MG_FD_202245 | JGI IMG/M metagenome (GOLD analysis project Ga0307509, IMG submission 202245) | Populus trichocarpa ectomycorrhiza microbial communities from riparian zone in the Pacific Northwest, United States - 10_EM | ecosystem: Host-associated > Plants > Roots > Unclassified | place...
AATTGTCAATGAAAATGATGGTGGCAGCTTTTCTTAAATCTCCCGGTTCATAAGAATTAATCAAACTAATTGATGGGTCGTTGAATCCCCAACCCAGATCATTCCATCCAGTGATTGCTCTCGGACCTTGAGAATCACAATAATTGTCAATACGTAAAAATCCATTGTTAAAAGTACCCGTCTGTATTTCAAAAATTGATTCAGGCCCGTTATTCCCTGCCTGCCTGAATTGAGATGCATAATCATTGACGAGTTGATATTGCCCCGAAGCAATAACCGAATCTGACAAAGCAAATGCCTCTGCCCATTTCTTCTGATACAAATAAACTTTCGCAAGCATGGCTTGTGCCGCTCCTTTCGTGGCATGACCAACGGCCGCACGGGACCTAAGTGGCAGATTCTTGATAGCAAATTGTAAATCATTAATGATGCTATCGTAAACTATATCAACATCTGCTCTCGTTTGAAAAGCGGGATCGGTATTCGCATCATTCCCATCTTTTGCAACTCGATAAACTAATGGCACACCACCGAAAAAACGAACCAAGTTAAAATAGAGATACCCCCTAATAAATCGTACCTCACCTCTTAACTCAGCGATCAAGGCAGGGTCAACCACTGCGGTTGTGAGCGCCTTTAATGCTTGGTTGGCATTTCCGATGGCATTATAGTGACCACTCCAAAGCGTTGCACAAAATTGATTGTTTGAGGATACCGTAAAGTCGTCAAGTTGACCTATAGTTGAAGCTTGATCCAACGAAGTGCTTCCCTTGTCGGCATCGTCCGACATTATATTAGTTGCAGAAACAAATGCGAGCCCGTGAACATCACCGTTCCCAAACGGATCACCTTGCAACAACCCATTATAAACACCTACCACTAAAGTCTGTGCAAGATCTGGATCAGTGGTGGTAGTTACCTGACCTTGACCTTTTATTTCAAGGAAATCCTGATTGCAGGAAACAATCATTGTACAAATAAAAGCCAGTATGATCGATTTCAGTTTCATTTTATTATCACATCAAAATTTCTCATATCTTCAAAATCCAAGGTTCACTCCAAATGCTATCGTTCTCGTAGTCGGATAAGTACTTGATTCTATCCCTGCAGTCGTTGGCCCACCAGGTAATTCTGCAGTAAAGCCGCTATATTTTTTGTAGGTATATAAATTCTGGGAGGTAGCGTAAATTCGGAAACTCGAAATCTTATATCGACTCAGCAGATCGGAGGGAAAATTAAAACCGATCGTAATATTGTTAACTCTAACAAATGACCCCGACTCTACAAAATAATCCGATGCCGGCAAATTTCCTGAGTTGGCAATCGGTTGTGTCTGTGTTAAATTTTGAGGTGTCCAACGATTATAAACTAAGTCTTTTTCAATGTTATCTCGCCCATCCACTCGTGCTGCTCTTTTGCCATTGTAAACTTTATTGCCAGCATTGCCATAAATGCCAATGCTACAATCCCACTTTTTATATTTAACTCCCAAGTTGATTCCGTAGTAAGCAATGGGCTGATAAGATCCAGCAAATATTTTATCACTTGCATCAATCTTACCATCGGGATTGGTATCCTGATATTTAAAATATCCGGCAGCTTTTGTTAAGCCACTCCCATAGCTTACTGGGTCGGCTTGGGCTTCGCCATCCGAGTTAAAAACGCCAATGGTTTTTAGCACATAGAAACTCCCAACCGGATGACCAACATCTGAATTGGTAACAAAACCCTGAGAGGCAACTGCTCCGTCAAAAATATTTTGTCCGCCATTCAAAGCTGTCACTTCATTTTTATTGAAGGTCACATTTCCTGAAATGTTGTACGACAAATTCTCACTAATATTATCTTTCCAATTCAGCACAACTTCAATTCCTTTATTTCGAATACTCGCTGCGTTGGTAAGAATCACACCATCGGCGTCTCCGATTGTTCTTGGTATAGGCACATTAATTAATGCATTGCTTACCGTCTTGTCATAGTAGTTAACCTCTCCTGTAAGTTTGGATTGAAGCAACCCAAACTCGACCGCTACATCATACTCTTGCGTAATTTCCCAAGTCAGATTAGGATCGATGATCTGATTAATTTGAGTACCGTTGGTTGCAGAGGAACCTGCTCCGTTGAAAGGATACGGTTTGTTTTGTACTACTGTGGAGTTAAATGCATTGGCGGGTATTTGATCATTTCCCACTTTGCCATATGAACCTCTCAGTTTAAGAAGATCGAAGAGTTTTTGATTCTGCATAAATCTTTCTCTGGTAAGAATCCATGCCACACCAACGGAAGGATAAGATTGCCAACGATTTTGACTGGGCAACCTTGAACTACCATCTCTTCGCAACGTTGCTGTTAATAAATATTTTCCGTCGTAGGAATAATTCAATCTCGATAAGTAAGAATTTCTCGTCCACTCATCTCCTTTGCCGTCGTTCTGTGAGGAGTTAGCATTACCAACACCGATATACCAAAGGCTTGGGTCTGCTGGCACAGAATTGCGGCTTGCTGAAAACCATTGTTGAAAATATTTTTCTGCAGTTACTCCAAGTAACAAGGTGAAATCATGCTTGTTTATTTTTTTCGAAAGGGTTGCTGTGTTATTAAAAACCCATCGAAATGTTTGGGTATTCTTAATGTTCAAATCGCTGAGCGCATTGAATTGATTTCCATTGGGTGTCAGAAAAGTTTTACCATCTGTTGCGCTAAATTGATAAGCATAAAGGCGATTCCAGGAATTTTGCCAATCGGCCCCGAACTGAGATTTTAATGAAAGCCATGAAAGCGGTTTGTAATCCAGTGAAGTTGCTCCTTGCAGGCGATTATTGGTAATCTTTACACTATTACTATTTAGGTCCAACAGAGGGTTTCCAACATTTTGATAAACGGAAGTGTTTCCATACAGACCGTCAACAATGCTGGGCACCGTTGGCGCTGCCCGATAAGCATCTCGATATGCGGTATTAAAAGCATCGATATTTCCGTTTGGATCCATATCAATGTTATTAAAACCGTTTTCGTTGACGCTACTCGCATAAGAACTCTGTAAACTCAACTTCAACTGATCACTGATCACATATTCACTATTCAAACGCATAGTAATACGCTTGAATGAATTACCCACAACAATCCCTTGATCATTCAGGTACCCGACATTAAAAAGGTAAGTCGATTTATCAGCTCCGCCAGAAACAGAAATATTATGACTCTGTTCCATTGCATTTCGCAAAATGGTTTTATACCAATCGGTATTTGCATTGTCCAAAGGAGGCGGAACAGCTTGACCTGTGGCCGCTTGCCTGTAATTTGAATATTCGGCAGTATTAGCCATAGCTACAAGGTTTGCAGCCTGCCTGAAACCAATGTTATTATTATAAGTGATTTTTATTTTTCCACTCCCCGTTCGTGTTGTAATAATAACAACCCCATTCGCTCCCCTTGATCCATAAATGGCTGCTGCCGATGCATCCTTTAATATATTGATATCCACGATGTCCGCCGTGTTAATATTTGAGATGTCATCCGTTAAAACTCCATCCACTACATACAGGGCTGTGGTGCCCGACAAAGCGGTACTCACTCCTCTCATTCGAATTTGAGGAGAAGATCCAGGTTGTCCGGAGCTAATTACTTGCACACCTGCAATTTTTCCCTGCATCGCTTGCGCTGCCGTAAGCACAGGTTGCCGCGACAATTCTTCACCTTTTACATTTGCAGTTGCACCGGTGATATCACTTTTCTTTTGAACGCCATACCCCACCACCACTACTTCTTGCAGGCTGGTAGCTTCCGGTTCAAGTACTACATCGATATTGGTTTGATCTCCGAGGGTGATGAGTTGTGTTTTATATCCTATAAATGAAAAACTTAAAGATTTCCCAGCATCAGTCCCACTGAAGGTAAATTGGTATTTTCCATCCAGGTCAGTGGTTGTGCCAAGGGCTGTTCCGAGCAAAACAACATTTACGCCTGGGATACCTTGAGCATCCTCTTTAGAAGTTACTTTGCCTGTAATAGTTTTCTCCTGGGCGAAAATCGGGGTTGAGAATACCCAAAAGAAAATAAATAGTCTTAAACGATTCCTCATAATCACTGATTTTCAGGATGTTATCCAAACAATCAATTGCGAAAATCATTCTTCGCAAGCATTTATTATGAGTAAGTTAGGATCAAACAAATCTTCAGCGAAAGTATATTCGCTGATTGTGTCCGTTTTGCCGGTTAAAATGGGTATGAAATGGCCAGTTGTTTTAGCACAATAAAAACATCGTTTTCAAACGTTAACAGGCACCATTTTGGCTTCTAACCAATAGGTTTTCACGTATTAAAAACATCCTTTCTTAATTCAATTTTTGGGAGATGATTAGAATGGGTCTTCTTTGGTCTGTTTGCCGTTGAGTTTAAGTCCAAAACGATCCCCTCCCAAGAGTCATTGTTTATTTTACGTTCCTCTCCAAGAGCAATCCTTTCACTCACTTTCTGTCTGAACGCCCAGATCGTATTCAACCTTAAATTCAATTTCCTAGACAAGGACTCCAAGGTGAAACTCCGCTTGTCTGAATAGGTGACATAGGCTAAGTAAAATGCTATGTTGATTGGGAATTTTATCGCGTGAAAAAGAGTATTGGCCGTAACCGACTCATTGTAACCGCATCGGGTACATCTTTTTGCAAATTTTTGCGCACCCTCTGAAAATTTAACATTGCCACATTTGGTACACGTAAATCCATGCTGATCTTTCAATTTTTCCAAGAACCTATAACAAGCAAGCTCATCCGGATATAACGTAGAGAACTCATCATAACTCATAACCTTTTCATGCATCCGTTCTTCTAGCACTTCTTTCACTTTGTTTTTCAATTTCCAATTGTCAAGGTCCAATAGAGAATTAATTTGATTAATTTCAACTGCTTGCCGGTTAAGTTTTGAATTACTGGTTTGAAGCTCCTCATTCTTTATACCAAGTTCAAGAGTACGTTCGTGCACTTTTGTTTCTAATTCAGTGTTGACTTTATCTTTCAGTTGCATGTTCACTTCATGCTGATGGATAATCCGTTTCATGGCACGGTCCCGATTATCTTTTAATATTCGGATTCGGTCACCAAGAGCAACAGTCAAAAAAAGCATTTCAAAAACAAAACTGAAGTGAAGGCTGTAGTGCGTGAGAGTGGTTATTGGCAGAAAATTAAAATAGACCAGGGTTCGCAAGAAAAAGCCAAAGAATAATACGCCATAGGCAATTATGAAAAATCGTGCAGGTCGATAGCCATTTCTCCAAACCGTAATCGCGGTGAAAAAAATCAATGAAAGCGGAATTATCTCTAACGTTCTAAAAGCAAGCATTCTCGGATAAACCAACAAACCGACGATGAACCAAATGGTACGAAGCATGATCATGATTTTCAGAATACGATCTAACTTCGGCGCATTGGCCCTTACACTTAAGAACCTCCTTGTAAATACTAACGACCAAAAAATAAGCAGATACAAAGACACACCTGTTGCCCAGTCATTAACCTCAGGATGGTTCGGCCATAAATATTGAAAGCCTATGCCATCGTAGCTCATCGCATACAAGGCAACACTTATAATATAACAGGCGTAATAAATAAATTTTATCTCACGAATAGCCAGGTAGACCAGAAAATTATAAACGGTGATGATCAATATCATTCCGTAAAACATTCCATATAAATAATATTCATTCAATGCATAATAAATAAACCGATCGGTTGATCGCAACGCTATTCGTACATCGGCAAATTCGTGAGAACGCACTTTAAAATAATACTGCTTAACGCCTGCGCTTCTCATGTCCAGTGGGATCTCAAAATTTTTATGCCTGAAGATCCGATCATAAAATTTCTGATGATCCCCCATCCGTATCAACCTGAATGAGGAATCGTGACGAGGAATAAACGCTTCAAGGCTATCGATCGTCTGGTCGTAGAATTCTAGCAACCAACTTTCTTTCGTCTGCAAATTAGGCCTGATTTGCAACCTAACCCAATACGATGCATTGGTTTCGAAATCGATATTGAGGTAACTACTATGCTGTTTGAATTGGTGGGCAAAACCGGACGAAGAGATCTTTCGGAATGGAATGGTATTGGTGCTATCTATAAAATAAGAAAGCTCGTAAGGCATAAAAATTCGTTCCTCAATGGAGTCGTCAATTTCAATAATGGATTGCGCATTTGAAATCGTAACACCAAACAGAAGAGTCAGCAACACAGGTCTCAGCATACTATAAAGTTAATGGATTTTCGTCCATAGCTATTGCGTTGTATTTTCCTTTAATTAAACAATTGGATGAATTAAACCTTTGTACAATCTTTAGGTTAAATTTCCACTATGCGTCGCTTCTATCCACTGGCACTTTGTCTTTTTCTGATAGTTTCTTGTTCAGAACATAAAACACCAAAAGAAACCTCACAAGCAAATAGAGTAAACCGCGTTTTTCTGGACTCACTCTCCCATCGCACATTTAATTTTTTCTGGGATCTCGCCGATTCAATTACCGGCAATCAACCAGATCGATGGCCAACAAAGGGTTTTTCAAGTATAGCTGCTACAGGATTTGGGCTCACCACGTATCTCATTGGTGTAGAACGGGGCTACATAACCCGGGAACAAGCTGCCGAAAGAGTACTTAAAACATTACGATTTTTTACAAATTCTCCTAAAGGAAATCTGATGACTGATGTCAGCGGTTACAAAGGATTTTTCTATCACTTCATTGACATGAAAACCGGATTGCGTTTTCGCGATGTAGAATTATCCACCATTGATACAGGGTTATTGATGATGGGCATTTTAAGTTGCCAGTCGTACTTTGATACTGATGATAAAATAGAAAAAGAAATACGTGGGTTGGCGGATAAACTTTTTCTCTCTGTTGAATGGGACTGGGCGATGAATGAAAAAAAAACAATGAGCATGGGTTGGCATCCCGACAAAGGATTTTTAGAGGCTTCGTGGCAAGGCTACAATGAAGGAATGATTTTGTATATCATGGGATTAGGCTCACCATCACATCCCATCCCAAATGGAAGCTGGGACGCCTGGACAAAAACTTATCAGTGGGGGAATTATTATGGTTACGAGTATATCAACTTCGGTCCACTCTTTGGCCATCAATACTCACACCTATTCATCGACTTCAAGGGAATTCAAGATGAATACACGCGTGAAAAAGGCATTGACTATTTTGAAAATTCGAGAAGGGCAACGTTGGCAAACCGCGAATACTGCAGGCTCAATCCTGGGGGTTGGGTTGGCTACGATGAAAATAGTTGGGGGCTTACTGCATGCGATGGACCGGGAAACGAAAATAATTCAAATCCGAATATGGTCTTCATGGGTTACAGCGCTCGCGGTGCTGCACGATGGTACACAGAAGATGATGGTACTATCGCTCCAACAGCAGCAGGTGGCTCGATTCCATTTGCCCCTGAGGTTTGCATTCCTGCGCTAGAAACCATGCATGCGAAGTATGGCAACAAAATTTACGGTCAATACGGATTTAAAGATGCATTCAATTTCACAATTACCTACAAGGATGGGACCATCGGCTGGGTTGATCAGGATTATCTAGGTATTGATCAAGGTCCTATTGTGATTCAGCTCGAAAATTACAAAAGCAATTTTGTTTGGAACCTGATGAAAAAGAATAAGTATATCGTTGAAGGATTGAAGAAGGCAGGTTTTAAAGGAGGTTGGCTTGATGTAAAGTAAACTGAGTAACACTTTATCAAGCTTTAAATATGAGTAAAGAACATACAACTGATCTACTAAAATTTCTAAAGCCATTCTCAAGAGAGATTAACGAAACTGTTTTGGGCTTAAGAGAATTTGTATGGGATCTATATCCACAAGCAAATGAACTGATCTACGACAATTACAACGCGCTGGCCTTTGGGTGGTCTCCAACAGATAAAGTAGGCCATACGTTTTGCTCCATTGCGGTAGGCAGAACAAGCAAGAATATTCACTTCGGGTTTTACTGGGGTTCCGAGATTTCGGATCCTAAAAAGTTATTGATCGGACAAGGCAATCAGTATCGCTATATCTTGGTTCTAGACTTAGAAGATTTTCCGAAAGCCTATATTAAGAAATTGGTCAAGGAAGCCTATCAAAATTCATTAAACAAAGTGAAAGACAAAAAACTGATCGTAAACGGACAGACCATAACAAAATCAGTTTCTCCTGTTAAGCGTGCTCTTAAGGTCAAAAAGAAAGCAACTAAAAAGAAGTAACCCTTTCTAAATTCAGGAGTTTTAAACTTGATAGGCGGTAAAACTATTCTACTATACTAACCGTCTTAGTAAAGTTAACCCCAGGCTTATGTTCAAGAATCTACTAAAAATCTCCCTGAGAAATCTTTACAAAGACAAAACGTATAGCGGTATTAATATTTTTGGGCTCACCATCGGTATTACGTGTAGCCTCTTTTTATTACTCTATATTCTGGACGAACTTAGTTTTGATCGTTACAACAAAAATGCCGATAACATTTATCGGATCATTTCTAACATCAAAGAACCGGATAACGCATTCACCTGGGCAAGCACGCAAACTCCACTTGCCGATGAATTAGATTACAACTATCCTGAAGTTGAAAATGCAGTTCGGTTTATTGGTATGAACCGAACTATTTATAAAATAGGCGACAAACAATTTCCAGAAGAAAGGTTCTTTTTAGCTGACTCGACTGTGTTTGACATGTTCACGTACAAGTTTATCGCTGGAGATCCATCTACGGCCTTGGATAACTCTTTCTCCATTGTACTTACTGAAACAGTCGCAAAAAAATATTTCCCATCTACTCAAAATGCTTTGGGTGAGTCGATTCAAAATCAACAAGGCGAATCATTTAAGATCACGGGCATAATGGAGGATGTGCCTCCCAATTCACATTTTAAGTTTGATGCACTTATTTCAAAGAACAGCCGACCAAATTTACAAAGCAATTGGGGCGGCTTTGGCGTATTCACTTACATTCAGCTTCCAGCGAATTACGACTTGAATAAAATGCAGGTCAGTCTTGATAAAATCGTAGTCGAAAAAGTAAATCCGATATTTGAGCGAATGGGCATCAAAGTAAAATATGAGCTTCAGCCAATTACAAAAATCCATTTGTATTCCAAGATTGATGACGAAGCTGAAGCAGGCGGTGACATTGCCTACATCTATATTTTTGGAGCAGTTGGAATTTTTATGTTGGTGATCGCCTGTATCAATTACATGAATCTTGCTACCGCACGATCAGCCAACCGGGCAAAAGAAGTGGGCATCAGAAAAGTGATGGGCAGCGAGAAAAAACAATTAATCTATCAGTTTCTTTCAGAGTCAGTTGTAGTTGCTCTCATCGCGTTGGTGTTAAGTTTGGTATTAATTTTCGGCCTGCTCCCCTACTTCAACACGCTCGCAGCCAAGACACTTTCTTTCAATTATATCTTTCAGCCCACAGTGATCTGGAGTCTCATCGCCATTGTTGTATTCACCGGCCTGATAGGTGGAAGTTATCCAGCCTTTTATCTTTCAAGTTTCAATCCTGTTAGCGTACTAAAGGGAAAGTTATCAACGAAAGGTGGAAGTGTTATTTTCAGAAAGTCGCTGGTGATCACTCAATTTGCCCTCGGCATCTTTATGCTGATCAGCACACTCATCGTATTTGATCAGCTTCAATTCTTACGCAAGAAGGATTTAGGATTTGATAAGGAGCAACTTGTGCGATTAGAATTGTCAGGTAGAGACCAATTCGCTAAAGCTCCTGTGCTAGTCGAAGCTTTAAAGAAACGTCCTGATGTAGTATCTGCCGGGATGGCCAATGCTTCGCCTGGTCAGGGTATTGGCAAAAATATCTTTCAAGTTGAAGACAGCGAAGGCAAAATGGTAGAGCGTGGTGTCGATTTATATTTTGCCGATTATGATTTTGTAAAGACCCTGCGCATGTCAATCGTACAAGGAAGAGATTTTTCTCACGATATTCCGAGTGACAGTTTGTACGGAGTTTTAGTCAATGAAAGCATGGTGAAAAGAATGGGTTGGAAAGATCCTATCGGCAGACGATTTACTGCCGGACAGCAAAACCAAATTGAAAAAAGAGTAGTGGGTGTAGTAAAAGATTATCATCAACGATCATTATACGAACCCATCGAACCGTTGATCATTATTCTTGGCAATCAAAATAATTATGTTTTCGTTCGCACTACGCCGGGTGATATTGGAAAAACATTAAGCTCAATTGAAACGGCATGGAAGGAAGTTTATCCGACAGATCCATTTGGCTATACCTTTGTTAATCAGGAT
>Ga0307509_10012203_pt1 | contig 10307 bp, 9 predicted proteins | sample 10_EM_MG_FD_202245 | JGI IMG/M metagenome (GOLD analysis project Ga0307509, IMG submission 202245) | Populus trichocarpa ectomycorrhiza microbial communities from riparian zone in the Pacific Northwest, United States - 10_EM | ecosystem: Host-associated > Plants > Roots > Unclassified | place...
ACTGGATCCCACCTGCTGCAGGTGTGCAGCCAACTAGAACTATGAAAGCTGATAGTGAGCGATAGACAAACCTTGGGCCAATAGCCGGTCACCACGGATAGGACAGCGGTACCAATTGGAGATGTGGATTCGAGCGGACAACTGGTGGGGGGAAGGCAGTCAAATTGATACGAGGTGGGCCGATCGCGGGAATGTTTGAACGTAGAACAAGGGAATCCCGCGCAATCATACAGGCGCTTGAGTTCGGGTATGAGATTAAGGGTCGAGTCTCGAGCTTAGAAATAGTTCAGCAGTGTGACTCAGGCAGGCGTGTAGTAAAAGGCCAAATGACGTGGGGCTTAGTTCCAGACTCAGACAGTTAACAATAACTTCATTCTGACTTCAGAATTTCCATAATTTATACTATACGCTCTTTAATTATATTCTATCAAGCCTTGCCCGAGTTGACTTAATGTATAAGTAGCTGGTCTTGATAAAATCATTTCATAGTTTTTCCCTACTTCAAAACCGTTTGGTCTTACTATACAAGCACGATCTTTCTACATCTCTACATATCCATCCTTCATTAGTATCATGAGCACAGTCAGGAAAGATATTGTGATTGTATCGACCGCACAGGGTAGTACCAGGCCCGGTATCGTTCCACTTCCGCGGCTTCGCGCAATGGCCATTGCTCCAGTCGACCATAACTTCTTGGAAGCTAAGGGCTTTCCCCAGAGCTCTCTAGACAACTACGGCGACCTGGAACCAACCTTACTTTCACATCCTTATCTCTACTCGCTTTCCTGGGGTCATAAAGTCATTCGCTTCTTCTCTAAGTCAAATATTCAATATCAATGCCAGGAACCTAGCTTACACTATGATGTGGTAGACATGATGGATTATCTAAAGGCTGGGATGCACGCCCCCGTCTTGGGCCAGATGTATTGGTTGGGAACCAAGGTAGATGAAGACAAGTCTGAGAATGTGGAGCTACAGCGGAAGGAGATGGTGTCGGGGTTCTTGGACTGTGACGATACAGAGTACCAGGGGATCCTTGATGCTCTAGGAGCAGGAATTTATATCCGTACAACGGTGCATTCACTGGAAATCATGAGTAGTCGAAGTACAAGTAGCAGAGTTGTCAGGGGTCTTATTCATTTTACGATTGTGGATTCAGATTCAGATTCTGAGATAGAAGCCTATCCTGAAAATTGTGGAGCTTAACTTCTCTAGAGGAATATTCGTTGCTATTCCCTCACATATTAGAACCTAAATTATAATAAACATTCGCAGAGAGCGTCTTTACATCAACTGCTTTGGGCGGGTATTTTGGGCGTATGCTTTGGGCGTATGCTTTGGGCGTATACTTTGGGCGTATGACTTTGGCGTATGCTTTGGGCGTATGCTCTGAGGGTGTGTTTTGGACATATGCTTTGGGCGTATGCTTTGGACGTGTGTTTTGGGCGTTTGTTTTGGGCGTGTGTTTTGGGCGTGTATTTTGGGCATGTGTTTTGGGCATTGTAATGGGGTGTTGGCACTGGACGTTAGTCCAAGGCACACAACGACAGGAAGGTCCTAAAGGATAACACTCGTTTAGCGTGAGGGTTCGGAGATGACAATCTCAAGTCAAGTCTCATCGTGGAATGATAGATGAGGGTCAGGGTTCGTGGGTTCTTGGGGTGGAACTTGGATATCAGAATAGAAGACATTATATTCTGAAGTACAAGAGTCGTGAAAGAAATACCAGGTAGCATAAAGAATAAAGGAAATAGCGGGTTTTATTTTTTTTTATTTTTATATTCATGTATTTGTTGATTAAGGTACAAGAAACGATATGGAGCGCTAGCTATGACCGAAACAAAACCTATAAACAATCCAACAACCCGCTTCACCCCCTCATGGGAAAAATCAAACCCCTCTAGCCCAGAGCCCATCCTCCCCCTTCATAGCACCTAAGACGAAAGGAAGACAGAGCAATACCTTCCTCCAGACAGGTAAGGAAAGACAACTATAGAAAGGAAACCAGGGAAAGACACAAACCCTTCGGCGGGTCCCCCAAAACAAAAGAAAAACTTCTTACGGCACCAAGTGCCGATGGAGAGGAAAGATAAAACTACTGTTGCCGGATGCCTAGGGGAATTCCCCGAACCTATGGGTTTAAGGGGCAAGGCCTCGTCACGGGCGGACTGCCCGGACAATCGGCGACGTTTCTGACTTTAGCATGGGCCAAGGAGGTAGTGCTATACCATGACACAGCGTAACCTAATGCGAGGTTTGCCACCATGGAGTAAATCGCAGGGGCGGATGAGGAGGGCGAGGGGAGCCACCCGGTAAGGAGTGCCACTCAGCAGTGGAGGTGCCAGCTATCGTGAGGGGCAGTAGGGTGTGAGCCAACAGGGCAGATAAGGTGCCAGCTAAAGAAGAATGCAGCAGTACGGTGCAAGCGGATCTGACGCGAGGGAAGCGGGAGGAGGCGGGCTAGTCAAACAACCGTGAAGTACGAACACTGAGGACGGGGACGGGGTCACAGTTGTTCGAATGCGGCCAGTACCGATCCTGCAACTCAGGAGAGAGTGCAATACCAGAGAGCAGGGCCACCAGGGCAACTACTTCACCGATAGTCCGAAACTAGCGACCGTGTGTTGACGGAGGAAGGTGGGTTGCCGACCGTGCAAAACGCTAAGCGAGACGCGTCACTACGTCCGGGGTAAAGGGTAGGAACATCAACGCGCGCGTGCTCAATGAAGGCGAACGGAACCAGAAAGGAATCCATAACCCACAGGAGCGGAGGCTAAAGGCCCCAGAGAGAGGAAGGAGATGAAGGCGTGATAAACCCCCGAGCAGTTGCCACGGGCGGGGTAGACCAGCGGCGGAGGACACTCCGACGATGATTTCCCATGATGTTGAGATTGCAATCGCTAGAGGTGGAGCGGACGAGAAAGATGAAAGGAAATACGGGGTTTTTTTTATTTTTATTTTTATTTTTATTTTTATATCATATATTCGTTGTTAAGGTACAAGAAATGGCATGGAGCGCTAGCTATGGCGAAAACAAAACCCAAAATCCAAAACGAACTAACAAAGGAAACATCCGGAACATTACTCTTCAACTGGGGTCCGTACCGGTCCCAGGCCCACATACGGGCGCGAAATTAAAGCAAGTAAATCAAAGGAAACCCTCCCGAGACCAGCGGACAGCATGAAAAGCAACAAATATAAACCTAGCTTTCCTGAGACGACATAAAGTACCCAAAATAAACTACATTAGATGAGCGGAAAGAAACTGAGGAAGTAGAGGACGACGGGCGTGAGAACATTCCCAAGGAATAGGCTGTAGCTGTAGACTTAATAAAGCGGGCGAGGGCCCCCAAGAGGGCAGCTGATGTCCATACTGGGGCATCCGGGGCGACGTCAGGGACTCCCTGAAGGTGGCGGGTCCTGGCAGGCTCCTTAGCCGGGCATCAGAGGATAGCGTGCTCGAACGTCTCGGTGGCGGACAAACAACTGGGGCAAGTGGTGGGGACTTCGCTGTCCCAGGAGTGGTGGGCGCGGAGGTGACTCTTCCCAGATCTCATCTGGTGGAGGCGGCCCGCGGTGAACTTGTCGAGGCCCAGGAATGGGTGGGGCTTCAGCGAGGGGCGGAACGGGTACCTGGCCAGGTCCGGAGCGGCCTTGTCCCATTCTTCCATGAGGACGTTCTTGCACTTAAGTTTAAGTTGCGGGTAGGAGCGTCCCGGGGGGGGCTCAGTATAGAAGTTGCTAAGGAGGTGTTGGGAGGTGACCGGGAGGGCGTCAAGCCCGTCCTGGCTCAGAAGGAACAGCATCGAGTGGGGGAGGGCGTCGAGGGGGTGGTGGGCCCTGTTCTTGGAGGGTGGTCTAGGCTGGGTCCAAGGGAGGGGCAGGCGGCTGCCTGCATTCTTCGCGCTTAGGGTCCTGAGGTCTGGAGAGTGGCGGTGAAGGGAAGGAGTTTGGACCGAGGGGGGAAGCCTCGCGGTTGCGGGGTTGATCTCCGGCAGGGAGCAGAGGATCCTTAGGTGAGCCAGCCAGCGTTTAGACGCGAGGAGGAGATCGAGTGGCGGGAGGCAGGCCTCAATGGCCAGGATGTCGGTGGGGGTGCACATGAAGCAGTTGGTCGCCCATCTCTGGACCTTGTGCCAGAACGCGGAAAGTTTCCTGATCATGTGGACCGTGGGAACAAAGGCGTCCGCGCCATAGCTGAGGATGGGAACGAGGAGGGAGGAGGCAAGTCTGTGGCAGAGGTACGGGGGGAGGCCAATTCCCGGAGGGGAGAGACGTCTGACCGCCACGAAGGCAGCTTGGGCTTTGGCTAGCCTCTTGACGAAGTGGGGGGTGGTGGAGATCGAGGGTGTGAACCAGTAGCCCAGCCATCTGACCTCGCCCTTGGGCGTGAAGACCGACCCATCCAGGTGGATCGGAGCGTTGGAAATGGGGGCCTTGTCCCTGTTCGTGCGGCAGTGGATAAGCTCCGTTTTGGGGACCGAGAAGCTGACACCCAGCCTGGCCCCTCTGGCCTTCAGCCTTGCGTACAGCCTCTGTAGGATTTGGAGGTTGCCCCGATAGGAGGCAGAGGACCCGGTCAGACCGAAGTTGTCCACGTAGGAGAGTGTGAGGCCCTGGGGGATCTCGGAGTAGAGGCGGGAAACGTAAAGGACAAACAACAGCGGGGAGACTGGGGAGCCCTGGGGCGTGCCCACCAAGACCGGGGCGAACACCTTGGGCGATCCCTGGTACAGGAGCCGGCAAGATCTGCCAGACAGAAAAGACCTGGTCCAAGACACAAGGTACGGGTTGACCCCTTTGGCTCTAAGCATGCCGCAGAGGGTAGAGGGGTTGACATTGTCGAAACCCCTCTTAATGTCCAGAATGAGTGTGGAGACTTTCCTCCCAGCCATCTGAAGGGTCTTCACCTCACGGGTAAGGGTGGTAACAGCGTCCGAAGCTGATAAGCCAGCAAGCGAGCCGCATTGGTGAGGATTGAGGAGGCCAGTGGCACGGGCCACGCCGGAGAGTCTCGAGTTCAGTATCCTTTCGAGGATCTTAGAAAAGGTCTGGAGAAGAACTATTACACGGAAAGACGAGGGGGAGTCGTATGAGGGCTTCCCGGGCTTGTCAAGGACTATGCCGTCGGGCCTCTTGAGGGTAAGGGGGTGGGACCCGTAGGTCACCAAGGGGGCCAGAAGGTTGTGGATGAGGTGAGGGGCCACGCGGTGCACCCTTTTCCAAACTGAGTTAGGGATCGCGTCAGGCCCTGGGGCCGATGATGGGGAGGAGCGGGCTAGGGTCCTGCTAATCTCGTCCAGTGCCAGCGGGAGGCATTCCCTGAACGGGAGCTGGATGGTGTCGGTGAACCCGGCTGGTTCGCTAGGGAAGAAATGGTCAAGGAGCGCTTTGTTGAGCTCAGGCGGCGTTGAGGCGCCTGGGGGATCAGGGAAACGGGGGGGGACGCCCGACGGCGAATCTTTTGGCCGTCCACACAGTCTGGGGGGTCGCTGAGGCCAAGAAGGAGGACCAGTGGGCCCTTTTCGCCTTCTTGATCGCCTTGAAGTAGGCCGATCTCGCCGCCCTTGCGGACGCGAGGAGAGAGGCATCGACACGATCTCGTTTCGACGAGCGGAGAGCGGAGTTATAGGCCTTCCTGAGCATCGACAGGAGCTCAGACCACCATGGCTTGGAGCAGAAAGTCACCCACTTCATCGGGGTGTGCAGCGCAAATTGGGAAGTGACCTTCCCTAGATTGGCACTGAGCCAGAGGTCCAGGGAGCTCGTGGTGGGGAGAGGGGGCGGGGGCGAGATGACCGTTGCTCTCAGCGCAGTATCTAGAGCGGCCCAGTCGTTCCAGGACCCAGTTGGGGGTTGGGGGGGGAGCCCGAAATAATGGGGCCTCAAAGCGGAGGAGGATCGGGATGTGGTCCGACCCGGTAGAGGGCAGGGGGTGAGACCATTCAGAGAAGTAGGGCAAGAGGAGGGGGCAGGCAACGGCTAGGTCCAGGACGTCCGGGGCGCCCGACAAGCGACATGGAAAACCGAGTGAAGACATCCGGGGTATTGAGGAGGGAGAACCCTAGGTCTGTGGCCCTATCGAAATCGGGGGTCGAGGTGGCAATCTCGTCCTCTTTGAAGGCCCTGAGGGGATCAGCCGTAGGGTGGTGGATGTTGAGGTCACCCAAGGTGAGGGTCGGAAGGGGGCTGGCGGGGAAAATAATGTCCGGTGGGACAGAGCGAGTGTTGTTTGCACGTCCTTTGGTGCTATAGGAGTTGATTATTGTAAAGCCAGTTGTGGAGGGGTTAAAGAAGCCATTTGGGGTGAAGAGGTCAAGTGCCATGACATCCCCTCGACCACAAAACCGCGGAAGGAGAGAAATAGTCGACAAAAATGAGCTATAAACATAAAAGGCAACCCGGGGCTTGCAGCCGCCGGTCGTGGGGGGGGAAAAAACTGTAAACGAATTAAACGAACGGAGTTTGCCCCTGTAAATCGGGGGATCCTGAAGGGCTACAATGGAAGGAGGGTGGGCCAGCTGTGTGAAAGACCCGAACAGCGAAAGGAACACATCCCAGCTCCCGAGGCAGTTGTGTTGAACGAGTGTGAAGGGTTTCGGCGGGGGGGCAAGGCCTGCTCACCACCCCAAAGGGAAAGCTTGTGCTGCATTATTGGGCCAGGCCCGATGGAGTTCTGCTCATAGGGGAGGGGCTCTGGGGCTCCACGGGAGGGAGCTGACCAGCGCCTGGTGCGGGCCTTACAGAGGCCGGAAGTATCGTTGTCCTTCTGGCCCTTGGAGTAGCCATCTCGAACGCCGACTGGAGGGAGCGGTTGGGTGAAGGGGGGGGCGAGAGGTCATGGTCGTCTGTGGCCGTGTCTATCTCGTCGCCAGCAGGGGGCGGGAGAACAACCTCGTCGGCAGCGGATGAACGCCTGAGAGGGGGAGGAGACGGACGGGAGTCACAATCCCTGTGAGTCACAGTGTGGGGGCCTCCGCAATTGGTGCAGCGCGGTGGTGAGGAAGAACAACAGCCAGGAGCAGCCTTAAGGTTGCCACCTCTAGGGCAGGTAGGGTTGGGGCACTGGTGCATTGCTCAGGTGTGGTTGAGGGAGCAGATGGGGCAGACGGGAGAGGCGGAGGGGCACCTGGGGGCGACGTGGCCGAAAACCCAGCAGTTTTTGCACTGAGTGTACCTATTGGAAGAGGAGGCGCGTTCAACATTTCGCGAACGGGAAAAGAGTCGAATCGAGGAGCCCATCGTGAGCACGTCCCCTGGGTGGACCGAGACAATGACGGAGGTGGCAGACTTGCCCTCCCTGGATTGTGCGTTGGGATTGAGGTATCTGGCGGATAGGAGGGGTATTTTCTTAGAGTTGAGGATCGATTCTGCAAGACACGGGAAGAGCTCCTCCGGGTCCTCAGGGAGGAAGGCGATCGGGAGGGAGTGGATGGCGAGTTGAGGCTCGTTGGGGGCGAGGCGAAAGGGCAACCACGGAGACTCGCCCACAGGGAACGACTTGTTAAGCTGGTTGGAGAGGGCGTCGAAGTATGGGGCAAAGGCCGTGGTGGGGGTGGCAGGGTCGGTGACAAGAAGGGTGACAGAACCACGGTCGTTGACCTTGGTGGTGACTGCGAGGGGCAGCACACAGTTCGCATCTCTCAGGACGCGGGCAGCGATGTCAGTGAAAGTCGCGGCAATGAGAGGCCCTTGCGGGTGCTCAGAGGGGGAAGAACGAGGAGCGTAGAACCTTCTTTCGGCCGTAGGAAGTGACCTCGGTGCCTGAATCTCAGGGGCGAGGTTGCTGGCTGACGCCACTTGGGCGGCCGTGAGGGAGCTTTTGTTCTTCTTGCCCTTCGTGGTACCTTTCGAGGCGGCCTGGGCATACGAGGGTTGGGGGTTGTGACAGTCGGGGGCGAGGTGGCCCGAGATGAAGGTGGTGGGATCCGGGTACTTCCCTTCACGGAACGCATTTGCTTCCCAGGAGTCAGGGAAGTGGTCGGCGTAGGCGCGAGGGTCGCCGTAAAAGGCTCGGGTGTCCGGGTCATACCGGGGAATGTCAGGGTCGAAAGAGGAAAAGCTAGCCCTGCTGGGCGGGGGGGCGCGGAATTTTGCCTTACGTGGAGCCGGGAGGGGTGTGGGGCGTGTGGTAGCAGCAGTCGGGGGAATGTGAGGGCGAACGGAAGGGAGTGCCGGGCGTGTGGTCGCACCAGTCGGGGGAACCTGGTGGCCGAGTGGGGGCTGGCGCTTGGGAAGGGGGGGCAGCAGACACCCTTTGTGACAGGTCACATAGGGACGCGTGGATAGGGGAGAGCTTGCTGTCCAGGGCCGCAGTGGTAGGGAGGGTGGCAACGATACCCTGTATGGTTCGTAATTGGGTTGTTATGGTGTCGAGCTGACGCGTCATGGACGCGAGAGCGTTGAGAGAGGAGCAGGAGAGCGGGACGAGGATCGTCTCGCCGTCTTAGAGTTCAGCCAGCTGCCGGTCATCGAGGATCGGGAGTTGGATAGAAGAGAAGTTAAGCCTTTGGCGGGTCCCGAGAACAAAGTCGCGAATGTAGAGGTGGGACTCAGTGAGCTCAGGGGACAAGGACTGCCTAGAGGGGGCACGCGAGGGGGCACTCGAGGAGGGAAGGGGAGGAAAGTCATCCATCGTGAGGACGAGGGATCAGGGACGCGAAGCCTGACAAGAGGAGGAGAAAAGGGGGCGAGGGGGGCATCGTGCACTGAACGACGTGGAGTTGTGATTTCAATGACTGGAGGTGTAGAGGGCGCAGAGCATGAAGGAAACAGGGGGTTTTTTTTCTTTTTTTCTTTTTTTTTTTCTTTTTCTTTTATGTCATGTATTCGTTGTTAAGTACAAGAAACAGCATGGAGCGCTAGCTATGGCCAAAACAAAACTATAAAACAATCCAACGGCCCGCTTCACCTCCTCATGGGACAAACAAATACCACCCACCCGTAGCAAGGAAATCAAACATGAAGACCGAAACCGTACTCCCAAGACCCTATGGTATGGGCCTAACCGCACACCAGCCACCAGCCTAAACTAATAGGGAGGAAAGCATAGGAAAGCCAAACACGAAGAAAACCAACATAAAGATGTACAGGAGCAAAGAAACCCTTCAGCAGGCTCCCCAAAACAAAAGAAAAGAATCTTACGGCCCAGGGCCGACAGAGCTGGAGGATAAAACTACTGTTGCCGGGTGCCCTAACGGAAAAACGGGCTGAACCCCAAACCCTAAAGGGCTACAGGGGCGAGCGGGTCGGGGACGGACTATCCTCAGTATTCGGCGAGGGGCAGACATTAGGAACATCCAAGGAGGCAGTGCTATACCATGGAATACCCTAACCACCATAGGGTGCGACCGTAGAGTAAATCGCGGGAGAGGGAGAAGGACGAAGGGAGTCACCCGGCAAGGAGAGGCACTCAGCAGAGGGGATGCCAGCCACAGCGGATAGACCAAGGGCCGACCGGACGATATTACCGCTTCTCTCACGTGGTCCCTTGTTACCGGAGAGAGAACGTCACTACCGGAAAGGATCCCGGACCAGAGGGAGACCAAAGGCGGAGGGAGGAGGAGGAGGCAGTAAGGTGCCAGCTAGATGTAGCAGTACGGTGCAAGCGGACCTAACGCGTGGGAAGCGGGAGAGGGAAGGCTCGCCAGTAACCAAGAAGTACGAACAGGGAGGACCGAGACAGGGTCACGATCTTTCGACTGCCGACCGTACCGACCGAGCAACTCAGGAGAGAGTGCAATACCAGAGAGCAGGGCCACCAGGGCAACTACTTCACCGATAGCCCGAGACTGCGACCGTGTGTTGACGATGGAAAGAGGGTTGCCGACCGTGCAAATCGCTAAGCGAGACGCGTTGCGAAGTGTGGGGTAAGGGGGAGAAACACGAACGCAAGCGTGAACAAACGAAGACAAAATCAAGAACCCCGTGGGAGGGGAGGCCAGAGACCCCAGAGAGAGGAAAGGGAAGACGGGTGCGTGGCACTCCTAGGCAGAAGCCTTCAGGGGAGGCCAGAGGCGGAGGACACTCTCACGATGATCTCCCATGGTGTTGAGATTTCAATCGCTGGAGGTGGAGCGGACGAGAAAGATGAAGGAAATAGGGGGTTTTTTTTTTTCTTTTTTTTTTTTTTTTTATATCATATATTCGTTGTTAAGGTACAAGAAATCGCATGGAGCGCTAGCTATGGCGAAAACAAAACCCAAAACCCAAGGCGAACTAACAAAGGAAACATCCGGAACATATCTCTTCAGCTGGGGTCCGTACCGGTCCCAGGCCCACATACGGGCACGAAATTAAAGCAAGTA
>Ga0307509_10012204_pt1 | contig 10306 bp, 4 predicted proteins | sample 10_EM_MG_FD_202245 | JGI IMG/M metagenome (GOLD analysis project Ga0307509, IMG submission 202245) | Populus trichocarpa ectomycorrhiza microbial communities from riparian zone in the Pacific Northwest, United States - 10_EM | ecosystem: Host-associated > Plants > Roots > Unclassified | place...
AATCTTCCATGATCTTTTCTCCAGGACAAATGACAACTGGTGGAAGAGGGGGGCTGCCATCGGCACAGATCGTTTCAATAATGGTGATCGACTTGCGGTTTTCGGGGCTGGCGGTATACAACTCCTTGATCTCAATCGGAACAACCACTGTCTCGCCAGTTGGGCATCCAACTCTCACACCAGACTCATCCATGTTGTAAATGTATTTGGCGCGACGAATTCCAGACTTGGAAAGAGTATTTTGATACTCGACAAAAAATGTTTTCAAATCTTCCTTACTATAAGTAGTGAGTCGAACATTGACAATCGGCTTAGTCTTAATAGTATGAAGAGTAGGATTTCTCTTCAACCATTGTTGGAACCAGACGAGAGAGGGGGGATTGCGCTGCTCTTGCTGGCGCAGGTGGCAGATGGCAGCATAAATAATTGAGGGGGTTGCTCCTAACCCAGCCTCTAGCTGCTCCAGAGAAAAGCGGAATACAGCCAACTCTTGGGCTTCAGTCAAAATGACATTATTTCCTCCATGGCGATTATAGGTCCCACGAGAGTTCCTCTCCTGATGACGTTTATGATATTGGCGCATGCGGATAGATGCAGGATTGACGTTGAAGATTGTTACTGCAGTGCTGGCCTTTTCCAAGGGTTCCTCTTCAAGCCACTGCATTGCTCGATTCAAACGTTCCTTGATTTCCAGCCTTGTCGGTCCATCAGGAATCGCGATTTGACCAAGACCTTCCAGCTCCGTGGATGGCTCATTTGGTTGAATAGGGCCTGAGCTTTCTTGGGTGGCAGAATGGCCAAGCTGAGAGGTGGAATTCTGGGGGGCGGAGGCAATTGATAGCTGGGCCCGGGAGAGGAATTGGATAGAAGAGAGACCAAGGTTCCCTTGGCTGAACATGATGGAGGAATTTCCTGAATGAGATGGACCCAGGGGAGTTGAATCGCTAGAGCTGGATGACTGGGATTGGTCTGGCTGGAGTGACGTGAACGGTGATCTTGAAGAGGACGAATGATTTGCTGGACTCAAGCGCATTGAATCGGGTGGTGCGAGGGATTGGTCTGCCATCGGAGATGCTGAAAGGGGATTAACTTTGTGGAACATGGGTGTCACGGGTGGGTTTGTGCAGGTTGACAAGTAAAAAAAAAAACGGAGCGTAACGCTTGCTTTTGTGCAACACTTGGTTTTCCCGACTATGAGCGAAGCGTATAGGAGGGTAACCGGCTATTAGGACCCCTGGATATACACTGTTTGATATTACTGTTGGAGTATTACTGGATGGTAATAGAGTAAGTCCATCCAGTGAGGTTACTCTTGACAGTGCAACATAGAGCTGGCCATGGGTAAATGCATCAGTACGAAGATCTACACCTACCTTTTCTAATGATTGGCCTTGAGACTTGTTAACAGTCATGGCAAAGCACAAGCGCACAGGAAACTGCTTCCTTTCAAGAATGAAGAGCCGATCCTCATCACTTGTGGTTAGTTTTATACAAGGCAGGAGGCTAATCTCTCCATCCCACCTGACACCCAATATAGCTACCTGAAGACAGTTGCGGTTAATCCCCAATAGTCTTAATCTTGTACCATTACAAATCCCATGCTTCAGACTCAGATTCCGGATGAGCATTAGCGGTACACCAATTTTTAATCTATGGGATGAAGGGGAAATTGAGGCTAAGTTAATACTCTGCAAATATTCTGCCGCATAAAGTTCAGCAGCTGCTTGTTCACTTGCCTCTATTGTATTTACTGCCTCAAAGCGGTGTTCTGTACCAGGCATCTTGTCAAGAAGTGTGTTATTGAAATTATTCACAGTGTCATTTTTGAAGGCCAAGATAGCTTTTCCAATTAGAGCTCTGTGGGATGTAACAGCTTCATTCAATAAGACCTGGGGATAGAGTTGGTCACAGAGCTGATCTACAGAGGTAACTCTACGGATATAGTCTGGAATTGCAATCTTTCCATACATAGTAGAATCATTCACAAGACTCTTAAGGAAGCCAATGAAGACCCTGTTGGAATTGTTAGCCTCAATCCTCATAGTGGTCCTAAGTCTCAACACATGCAAGCTGTTCCAGATCGAACTATGCTGGATACATGCTTGCACTGTGGCCTGTTGCGAACCTCGCCTGACCACTGGCAAGATTTGGGCAAAATCCCCACCCAGTACAATGGGAATTCTACCAAACAGAGAACTATCATTGACATGACAAATGTCATTCAAGGTCCAGTTAACTGCTTCAAAGCAGGACTTATGTTGCATTGGAACCTCATCCCAAATGATCAAGGAGGTGTTTCTGATCATATAGGCAAGAGGCGAGCTGCTGGTGATATTACATCCACTATTTAAGGCATTTGATAGGGGAATCTTGAACCTGGAGTGCGCTGTGCGACCACCTGGTAACAATTGAGCTGCAATACCAGATGACGCCACACAAAGTACAATTTTCCCCTCAGCTCGAAGGTAACTACATAAACAGTTATAGAGAAAAGTCTTGCCAGTTCCAGCTGCCCCTTGGAGGAAGAAGCCAGAACTGCGATTGCCATGAGGATGACAATCATATTGCTCTACAGCTTTTATTATTTCCTCAAAGCAACTAACTTGCTCTGGATTTAGCTGGGCTCTCATTCTATCACTGTTTTCTTTTTCCTGCCTTGGATCATAGGCTAATTCTTCTGCCATCACTGGGTTGGTCACTCTAACTTGTCCCACAACCCAATTAAGGACTGGTTCTGGTAAACCATACTCCATGAGGGTTTTTCCAAATTCCTTCAAGTACTCTTGAATGAGGTAAAGGCCATAGTCTAGGTCAATCTCATCAATTTCCTGTGCACCTGGAGGCACTGGGACTCTGCCAGTTGCTAAAATGCGTGGAATATCATCACACATACTATGGCCAAATGTTTGCCAAATGGCAAGTGGATTGCTAATAGTTGTATGCTGAAGGGCCAGAGCGAATAGATGTCGCAAAGCCATACCAGTCATAAACTGAGCACCCTCAGAAAAGAGAGCTACCCACTCACCATCATCCTCTAATAGTCCTAAAGCTATACAGGCTTCTTTAAATGTTGCGCACACCTTACCATCAACTGTCCTTAGATTTTGAAAGCTTGTAGGCCCTCGGACAACAGTTAATAGTAGGCGGAGATAATATCTCTCACCCATAAAGGGACTGGCTGAATACATACGTCCAACAGCTGTCCCCCTTTGTCTCTTTTTCCATCCCACTTTGCGTACATACACAAAGTGTTCTGGAAATTCATGGTATAAAAATATCCTACCATCTTCATTCCGCTCATTGTAAGCAAAGAATGCCATTAGTGTGGTCATGGACCCTTCAATTTGTTCACGGATTAGATCAATGTCTTCATGCTCTGCAAAATAGACAGCTTGTTGATCTGGAAGATGAAGGGCAAGATGGGTCACTGGGGGCTGTTCTTCATGCATGCTGAATTCAAACAAACGCCAAACTGCTTCAGTTGGACCGATATAACGTCCATGCAGATAGCGCTTGATCTCATCTTGCTCAGAATCTACACGTACTGTAGCTCTATCCCCACCTTTGTAAATGTATTTGTGAATGTACTTCACAGCTTGCACTGAACCGCAAACCTCTACATTAATATGGGCATTATAGCGGAGAGATAAGTAGGGGCTGTATGGTACAACTCTACGATTGTCTATCCTCACTTCAACTGTACCTACTGTTCCACGAACAGGAATGGTAAAGGACCTGCCTGTATTCCGTCTCCGGTACAGAGGATACCCATTCTCGGGAATACTTGTCTCCTCCAAGAAATCACGTGGATACCCCTTGTGACAGGTGGTCACCCCAGCTGGGTCTAGGTCCTTCATGCATAAGGCATCACCATTTCCCCCAGCACAGTGAGTGTGAACCATTGTATTCTCAATGATTGTCCTCAACCTTTGACCAATGACGTCGTCTTCAGTTGGGATTTCAGCAGATATAAATCTATCAATATGGGTAGGGGTGAGGAACTGGGCATCAGTCTGAAGGAATAGCAGCAAATGGAGATGAGGAAGTCCACGCTTCTGATACTCTATGGTCCAGACCCATCCACGCCAAGGACCAAATACTTGCTTGTGCTTGATTTGATTCAACAGATCCTTGAGCTTAAGGTTGAAAACTCTTGCTACAAGGTCTGGGCGGTCAGTGGCGGTCTGGCCATCTAAGAGCTCATCTTGAATCTCCGCCCATTTTGGATTAGCCGTAAACGTAATAAAAAGTGAAGGCTTACCAAAGTAGCGTACCAGGGCCATGCTGTCCTGGTATAACTGCTGCATGAATCTATCTCCACCAACATAACTTGATGGCAAGACAATTCTGCGTCCAACTTGGCCCATATTCACATCGCCCTATTGCACTACATCGGCAAGACTATTATACAAATCAGTCCTAATACGAGCCTGATTTGTTTGGAGCCAGCTCAACTTGTTTTGATTACAAGCTGCCCAGGCATCAACCACAAATGGCTGGAAGAGCCTCTGGGATCTCATAATAGTAGCTGGCTCATCAGTCCTTGTATGCAAACAGAATCTGAAGAATGGCCTTTGAGGGAACCTCAGGTCCTTGCGGTTGCCACCCTGATTTCTGAGAGTTCTTCCCCAATGCCAGTCAGGATCACCATTGGGAAAGAGCAAGACATAGTAAAGTGGCAAGTACGAGGCGTGATTGGAATTAATAATAGAGAATCCATTATTTGGGATCACATCATTAACCCTCTCAGCCAGTACAATATCACGAAATCCTGCCCTGCCATATTCCTCTTGCAGGATCATTGCCACTTCATCAGCAGTTGTAACAATCCTATCCTAGAGGGGTGAGTAATGCAACAGGTAACGAAGTACGTAGCTGAATACCTAGAACTATCGTTATAGTTCTTATAAGTGTATATGTATATATATATATGGGAGAGTGTTCTTCTTTCCGAGATTAACTTTAATCCCGTCTTACTTATTAGACTATTGTATAGTCTTCGTAACTCACTCCAATATCTTATTGGGGAGAGGTGGTGAGGGAACTTCTTCGTATCGTGATAACTTCTCTCTTTGAGAGAGATGTGGGACTGTCCTTGTCTTAACAATGTCGTGGTTACTCTGACGCTCAAGAGCTAGGTTGCTTGCATACAAGCGAGAGGTAAATGTAAAGTTAAAGGTAAAGTTATATTGTAAGAAAGTACTTAGATGGTAGCGTGAAGAGCTCTAACTACTGTGACCGTTTTTTTCTTTTTTTTCTTTTTTTTCTTCTTTTTTTTCTTCTTTTTTTTTCTCTTTTTTTTTTTAAATCATATGTTCATTGTTTCTACGGTACAAGAAATGACATGCATCTTTAATGATATGGCCAAAACAAAACTGAAAATCAAACTAACAATCAACAAAAGAAATAAACATAACCAGTTCTCCCAATGCGACCAATAAGCGTCGCACAACAGCCGTAGCTAAAAGTAAGGAAAGTATAAGCCGCCTAACTAGTCTCGAGGGCCAGGGGTGGGTAGGGAGGCAAATTTGAGGAGGGGGTTTGTAGGGGGGTGTGGAGGGAGCGGGCGACCGGGGGCATCCCTGGAGGGAAACCAGTGGCGGTGGTGCGGATGAACTCAGCCAGCGCAATAAGCAGCTGTTGGTCAGACCAGATCGGGGCCTCGGGGGCCAAGTCAGAGACTCCTTGGAGGAGGCGGGATCTCTGGCGGGCGGAGGGGGGGCAGGACAGGATGGCATGTTCGAGGGTCTGTGGGGCCTCAGAGCACCACGGGCAGGACGTGTCGCTATCAGGGCTGTCCCACGAGAGGTGAGCCGCGAGATAGCTTTTCCCAGAGCGCATCTGGTGTATCCTCCCCGCAACAAACTTGCCCAAACCCATGAAGGGGTGGGCACGTGTTGAGGGGGGATAGGGGTAGTACGGGGTGGCTGGGGTGGACGACCGGTCGGAAAGGAGGAGTTGTTTGGCCCTTATTTTGAGGCGGGTGTAAGATGGAAGCACCCCCGGGACTGGGGGCAGGTAATCTGTCCAGTGGAGGGAAATGGGTGGCAACGTAGTGACGTCGTGTACGAGGGGGACAGCTGTGTTAGCCAAGGCTGTGATGGCGTTGTGTCGGTACCTCGGGTTTCTGGTCTTGTCCGGTGCAGAACGCCAGTCAAGGTTGAAGAAAAGATAAGGTTGGGAAGTGATCTTCCCACGTGCTGCCGAGGTGGCGCGGTGTGGGGAGAAGGTGGGAACAGTTTTAGGGAGGGGTGCCGTGGCAGGGTTTATCTCAGGAGGGGAGCAGACGAGTCTTAGGCCGGCAAGGCGGCGTTGGTGGCGTACAAGAACAGGTAACGGGGGAAGGCAGGCTTCATTGTGCAAACATGTTAGGTTGGTGGAGGAAAAACAGTTGGTGATCCACCTACAGACCCGATTCCAACAAACAGACATCGGGCCCATGATGGACGGGGGAGGGTTCCAGATAGCGGACCCATATAGGAGAATTGGAGCAAGGAGCGAACGCGCCAAGGAGAGACAGAGGTATGGTGGAAGGCCCATCCCGGGGGGGGAGAGGCGGCGGATCGTGGCTAGGGCGGCATTTGCAAGCGTATACCTCCTGGAGAAGTGGGATCTCGGGTCAAAGGCGGGGGTGAAGATAAAGCCCAGCCACTTCAGGCGGGGTTGTGGATAGAAGAGCTGACCTTCCAACTGCACCGGAAGGGCGCACGGCGGCTCATTGCTCCTGGTGGTCCTCCAGTGGATTAGTTCCGTGTTCGGAACAGAGAAGGAGATGTTGATCGGCGAAGCCTTTCTCTTGAGCGCTGAGAAGGACTCTTGAAGAAGGTGAACATTAGTTCTGTAGGAGGGCGAGGCTACTGTGACAGCAAAGTCATCGACGTAGGAGATGATAAGTGATCTGGGGACTTCCAGGTGGAGGGAGGAGACGTATATGACGAACAGAAGGGGGGAGATGGGGGATCCCTGAGGGACCCGACGGAGACGGGGGCGAAGGAGCGAGGGGACCCTTGGAAAGTCAGGCGGCAGGTGCGGTCCCTGAGGAAAGAGCCGATCCATTGGACTAGGTCTGGGCTGACCCCTTTTCTGCGAAGGAGAGAGAGGAGTGAGGGAGCCTCCACGTTATCGAAGCCTCCCTTCACATCAAGGAAGAGAGTGGAGACTCTGTACCGGAGGCGATGGAAGGACTCAACATTGTGCTGTAGGACAAGGGCGGCATCGGCGGTGGACCTTCCAGGGAGGGAGCCGCATTGAAGGGGATGGATGAGGGAGCATATCATTGCTTGAGCCGAGAGGCGGGAAGCTGCTACTCTCTCAAGAATCTTAGAGAGTGTTCGAAGGAGGACGATGACCCTGAAGGAGGAGGGTGAGTCATATGAGGGTTTACCCGGCTTGTCAAGGACAATACTGAGCGCTTTTTTGAGGGAGTGAGGGTGAAAGCCGTGGGCTAGCAGGGGGTCCAGGAGGCAAGGAAGCAGGGAAGGTTTGATACGATGAACCGACTTCCACACAGAGTACGGGATATGGTCGGGGCCAGGGGCGGAGGTGTTTGAGAATTTGGAGAGGGCCCTGGATACCTCTTCGGAGGTAAGGGGTGTGTAGTCCGCATAGCGTGTGAGGCGGAGGAGCAGGGGAGGTGGGGGTTTGGAGGGAACAAAGTGGTCAAGAAGCGTTTCCGCTACCTCGGCTGGATCGGAGGCCCCTGGCAGGTCCGGGAACCTTTGTGGCGGGCGGCCAAAAGCGAATCTCTTGGCTGTCTAGACTGAGCGTGGGGTGGCTGAGGACAGGAAGTCCGACCAGTGTGCTTTCTTGGCCGAGGCGATGGCTTTGAAATAAGTTCTTCTTGAGCCCTTGACATTGCCCCAGTTGAGGGGGGAGGGATCGAGGCGGGATATTCTTGCGAACCTGTGATACTCCCTTCTCAGAGACGACAAGCGAGGGGACCACCACGGCTTTGAGCGGGGGCACAGGCGTTTGTTTGGGGCATGCGAGGTAAGGAGGGAGGTAAGGCGGTCAGAGGAGATGTCAAACCATCTACTCAGGGAGTTGGGCGTGGGTCTCGGTGGGGAGGGTAGTATGGTTAAGGTATCCAGTGCCTTTCCTACCGCGTCCAGGTCAAGGAGGGCCCAGTGTAGAGTAGTGGGTGGTAGCTTAATCGCGGGTGGTCTGAGTGTTATCACACATGGAACGTGGTCTGAGCCAGTGGAGGGGAGGGGGGTGTCCCATGAGGAGACGAGGGAGGAGAGGGCGGTATTCGCGATGGCGAGATCCAAAACAGAGGGTCGCGAAATGGTGTCACAGGGGAACCGAGTGTAAACCCCGGGGGTGTTGAGAAGGTGGTACGGGACTTCAAAAGCGGCATGGAAGTACCGTGTAGAGATGATAAACTCCCTTTCGGAAAGGGAGCGGCAGGGATCTGCCAACGGATGGTGTAGGTTAAAATCACCCAAAACCAGGTGAGGGTAGGAAAGAAAGGAAAAAATTCCTTCAGGCGGTATAGAGTGATAGGGAGGACTATTTGTGCGAAGAAGGTACACCGAGGTGACCCTGCGGGAGCGGTGGGGTGATCCAAAGAGTCCCTCCAAAGAAAAAACATCAACTGAAAGCATCTCTGAGGATTCGTGAAAAACAGTCGAGCAGGACAGGTGCTGGTTCAAAGTGCGAGAAACATTAATGGCTACCCATGGGCGGCCAGGCGGGGGTGGGGCGAAGGACATGAATCCTCGGAATGTTGGAAGGACTAATCGTCTGGAGGGGGGGTCTTGGAGGGCAACAAGCAAACGAGGATGAGGCAGCATGGTAAAGCTGTGAAAAAGTGAGAGGAAAACATCCCAGCTCCCAAGGCAGTTATGTTGAACGATTGGAAAGGACGGGAAGACAGCCCTGCTGTCGGTGTATTGAGTGAAAAAATTCTCCAGTATTGGGCAGAGCCCTCGGAGGAGTCGGAATCTAGGGATTCATCACCGCTTTCTCTTGGGGCGAGATCGGTGACGGTGATGGTGCGTTGGGCTGACTGCCTAGGTGGAGGAGCATCGCGTGGGAGTACAGGGGCACTCGGGGTTCGGGGAGCGGCACCTGGTGCTGGGGGAACGACCGTCGAAGGGCCAGCCTGGTCTTCAGCGAGATCCATGCTGTCCTGCATCTGTCAAGAGCGCAACTGTGGTGTCTCTGGAGAGGTTTTTGGGCGGGAGGGGCAATCCCTGCTGTGCGCAGAGTGCTCTTCTTGGCAGTTAGGACAGCATGCCACCGAGAATGGACAGCAGGCGAGGACAGGTCGGAGATTGCCACCCTTAGGGCAGGAAGGGTTAGGGCAGCGATGCTCCGCCTTGGTGTGGTCGAGCGAGCAGAAGGGGCAGACAGGTAGTGAGCTGGGACAGCGGGTAGGGATGTGGCCAACCTTCCAGCACTTCTTGCACTGGGAGCTTTTAGAGGAGGAAAACATTTGTTTGACCCTTCGGTTGCGGGAGAAGAGGTTGATGGAGGGGAGAATAGCGTAGGCGTCGGGCGGGACACTGTAACAACCACGGAGGTGGCGCTCTTCTGTCTATGAGACTCCGTGTCTGGGTTAAGGTAACGCGCCGAGAGAATGGAGACTCCCCTGGCATTGCGGATGGACTCATGAAGAGAGGGGAAGAGTTGGTCATCATCTGAGGGGAGGAACGCAAGAGGGACGCAATGGATCAAGAGTTGCGTTTCGTTTGGAGCGGGTTTAAAAATATCCCAAGGAGAGTTGCCTATCGGGTAGGCCTTGTTCAACCTTGAGGTAAGGGGAGCGAAATAGGGGGTATAGGCGGAGGCGGGGGTGTGGAGGTCGGTACTGAGCAGTGAGACTGAGCCTTTGTCGTTGACTGTGCAGGTGAAGGAGAGAGGAAGGGAGCAGTTAGCTTCTCTGAGAACAGAGGCAGCGATGTCCGGGAAATGGGCTGCTATTTTGAGCACTTCTGGGTGGGGTTCGAAGGTGGTTCTGGAGGGGAAGAATCTGCGGACAGCTTGGGGGAGAGCAGGGGGAGATTTGGTAAAAACCTCACCCGACGCAACCGCAACGGAGGAAGCCGAGGTAGGACCGTTCGCCTGACGACCCTTCTTTCCCTTAGCAGGTGGTGCGGCAGCTTGGGCAAAGGTGGGGGTGGCCTTGGGGGTCATGGTGGTGGGGGGAAGCCAGTCGGGGTCTAGATGGCCGGGGGCCCAAGACGGACCAGGGGGGTATTTTCCCTTGGCGAACTCTTCCGCCTCCCAGGTGTGGGGGTATTTCTTGGCAAACGCCTCAGGGTTGCCATATAGTGTGGGAGGGGAAGTTGACATGTCGTAT
>Ga0307509_10012205_pt1 | contig 10305 bp, 8 predicted proteins | sample 10_EM_MG_FD_202245 | JGI IMG/M metagenome (GOLD analysis project Ga0307509, IMG submission 202245) | Populus trichocarpa ectomycorrhiza microbial communities from riparian zone in the Pacific Northwest, United States - 10_EM | ecosystem: Host-associated > Plants > Roots > Unclassified | place...
CAATATTACAAAAAAAAAAAAAAAAAAAAAAAAGGAGTCAGGTTTAATCACTCGGAAAGGCACTAAGTGCCTTTGTCACGGCATGGTATTCAAGTATTAGATCGTCACCTTGGATTTGCTTTCAATACTTGTGATAGCTTCGAGGGACCCCATACCCGCAGGTTTGACCCAGGATCCGGCTGCCACGAAGGAGCGAAGGCACCCCCCGAGAGTGTTCAATTGGAACTAGACAACTCGCGTAAAAGATCAAATTTGGTTATCTCAGATTATGATTGAACAGGGTATATCAACCCTACTGGATTTGGACTAATGCTATGCCCAAAGCGCAGCAGCGAATACCAATTCATATAGCTGCTACCGAGCCTAATCCTTGAGTGCGGCTATCTTCAAAACATAATTCACATGCAACTATACACCACCATACAGACAAAATTCATACGCAGAAAGATTTATACACACCATGGTTCCTACACATGCATATTTGTATCCTCCATTCATAGACTCAAAAGTTATTCGAGCAATGAAATGAATCACAGAATGGAAGCCAGCTTGAGTACTTAGCTTAGCTGGGCCAACTTATAACCTTGATTTATATGCCTACATCAACAAAAAGAATAGGTTCGCATTCTGAGCATCCTGGTGCATCCTGAGCGCATTCTGTGCATCCTGAAAAGGTGGTTTGCATCCTGACAGCAAAAAGTAGTAGGATGCACAAACGCGGTACTTGAGAAGATTCATTAAAGCAATATCATGGTTGAAAAAGATTTTGAAGCTTGTTGGGTGTCAGACTATTGGATAATAGTGGAATTCATTTTTTATAGCGAAAAATAAACTCTTGACTTTGAATCCTTGTATGTACTGAAAATAGTAGTTATAAAAAATTGGCATTAAGTGCAGTTGGTTCAAAATCAACTGCTAGCGAACTGAGTGCATAAACCTGAGACATTTATATTTAATTACTATTATGTGTCGCCAAGCTACCGTGATGATTCAGAATTTCAAAAAAGTTGATAAGACTAATAGTGGTGTATTTTTAAATTTTTTAGTTGGCAATTTAGAGTGAATCTCATTTTTCAGGATGCACAGGATGCAGCTGGGATGAACTCAGAATGCTCAGGATGCGAACTGATCCTTTTTCCTGATGTACCCGAGCTGTACTTTTATATAAATATTATTGAGGATCCAAGGGGATCTGTTACTATACAGGGATAGCTAGAACCATCTCAACTTAATGTCTTCCCAACCAGAATCCTCCACGATGGGCAGCCAACCGGGCCTCTCCACCTCGGGAGCAAGAAGCCGTACCTCTGTTTTACAGTTCCACGAAAGCCCTGCACGCGAATACTTTCCATCTTTATCCCAATTCTCGGTTGAATCCAGCCCAAATGGGAGCAAAGGCCCAGTAACACCAACCCCAAAACCTCTGAGTGGGGTCGCCCGCGTACCTCTTTCAAGTTCCACAATCGCCTTGTGCTCCGATTCGGTAGCACTGCTCCCTGGAAACCAATATCACACCCGGAATCTGCTTCATCCGCTAGCCGTGACTTTGTCAACAAGCGAAACAGTTAAATTTGAGATATTTGGAAACCTTTATCTCTATAGAGAGGAATATCATAAGAGTTGGATGGAGTGGTGGCCAGGCACACCAGGTTGTATAGCCTATACTGCGAAGTATGGTGGCAAGAAAAAGATAAGGTGGAACTCGGATCTTTAAGGCACAGAGGTGTGGAAATACTTGCAACAATGTGCCGACCATTTAGGCAGTGCTATTGGCACGCCGCGAGTAATGTGTATTATGTGCAGAACGGTTCTAGCTCACGCAAGTGGCACGGGGACTAGCTTGATACATGACTATAACAGGTCCTCCACTTGTGTGAAAGCAAGAGAGATTACCAGATATGATGGGCGGGCTAGAAGGCTGCTTGGTATAGACGTTCTTACACTATTGCAAAAAGTGCCTGAAACTAGAAATAGGCCTCGGATTATCGATCTGGCCACACCAGCAGGATTCAATCAGCATGATTTCAAAGAATTCTTTCTAAAAGCGTTTTTACCAACAAATCTCGCCTTTAATTACTCAAAGAACCTTGGCTTTCGTCGTGTCTGCAAGTACATTGGTCGGGGAGTCGAGATCTCCAGCCTTGGGTATCTTGTATATAGATACGATAAATGTTGGTTCTTAACAACATTAACATGGCATTTGAAACGGCTGGGAAAGTCTACAGTGAATGATATTTGAACATGTCTACCTGCTGCAGGAAAGATTCCTCTTGCTGCAGATACATGGACTTCACCGAACCAACAGGCTTTTTTAGAAATTGTGGCTTATTGGATCTCAGATAGCTGGGAGATGGAGGAGGTGCTGATTGGGTTTGAGGAAATCAGGGGTTCTCATATGGGGGCTAATATGGCATGGATAATTAATAACGTTGTAGCCAGATACAGGATTCAGGATAGAATTCTGGGTTTCACCACTGCTAGTGCCAGCAATAACCGAACGCTCACCGAAGCCTTAAACAATGCTTGGAGTTTACAATCGGTTGAATAGTGTCAATTGGAAAATCATATTCCATGTATGGCCCAGGTTGTTCAGCTTATCCTCAGTGCATTTATGAGTTCGATCAAGGTGAAATCGCGGGATGGTCATATGCCGGCTGGCTTTAAGGTGGGCTATATCGAGAAGGTTATGAGATTGGATAATGGCTTTCACAAAACAGTGGAAAAGCTAATCTGTCTAAGATCTCATACCCTAGCACCTATATTACGAATGCATACGCACAAATTTATAGGTACAAATTTATACGCACAAATTTATAGGTACAAATTTATATGCACAAATTTATAAGCACAAATTAATACGCACAAATTTATGGGCACAAATTGATACGCACAAATTGATACGCACAAATTCATACTCACAAGGGTACATGTATAAATTCATATGCACACAGGTATATGCTCAACTTCATTGTTCTAAATTGAATGCGCACCAATGTGAAAGTAGAACCAAGTGTTTTCCTCATTGTTCCCACCTGAGATACCTTTAGTCAGAGATAATGCTAATGGTGGTTTATAGCATCAGGATATGAGGATTGCGGTTGGTGCTTCACCTCAACGGCGTCAACACTTCATCGAGACCCAGAATAACCGGGTTAAGATCACTACTACACTTCTTTATGATGTCAAAACATGGTGGAACTCAACCCTAAATATGTTGGAGAGATCTGTACGGCTACAGGAATTCACCAAGGACTGCTTACAAACCTATGCTGAGTTTACGCCTCTATGGTCAAGCTCGGAAGAGTTGAGGCAGATTGAATCCATCTTGGAGGTCCTTCAGCCGATATGATTTGAGACTTTGTGGATGTCAAAAACACATGGCGTCACCATTAATCAACTGTTTCAAGTGTATCAAGATATCATTGATCATTTGGAAATGCAAATTTCCAAGATAGAAGAGAAGCGGATGTAATGGAAGGTTGATATTCATGAGGGCCTTGTGAAAGCTGAATTGAAGGCAGCCTCTTACTGTGGTAAAACAGAAAGTCCAAGAGGTCTTCTGTTCTGCATTGGAACTTGCCTAAATCCCTATTGCAAACTCAACTTTTTCGAAAATGGGATCTTAATGCCAGTGGGGAGACTGAGTATGAGAAGTCATCCAAAAAGGGGTTCATAGCGTATTATGATTTGTAATATGCACCAATAGATAATCAGGCACCTGATATGTCAATTCCACGAAGTATTCATAACCGTCGATCCCAATACCTTTACGTTTCGAGACACAGAGCAGTTATCCTGACTGAGGCGCTAGCGTACCTCGAAACCAATCCTGAGATTGAGCCACGCGAGCCAGACGCTGCGCTTACGGATCCCACACATGGGGCCTGCCCACCTGGGATTTTTTACAAGGCAAATACACTGGAGTGGTGGAAGGTTAATGTGGGAAGATTTCCCAATTTAGCTCGGATGGCTAGGGATATTCTCGCTGTTGAAGGAGGTAGTGTTGAAGTAGAGTGGGTATTTAGCATAGCACAAGATGTGATTCCCTATCAGCGCTCACCACTCAAAAGCAGTACAATTCGATCTTCAATGCTAGTGAAATCCTACGAGAACGAAGAATTACGAAGAGAGCTAGCAGGTCACCATAGTGAACGGAAGGCAGAAAAACTCGAAGCAATGGCTGCTGTGGAGGATTATCGTTATTGGGCTAATAGGAAAGAAGAAAGTATAGAGAATGATAATGACGGAATCTCTGATGATGACGAATCACACAAGAAGGACACCGAATGGTCTTTCGTTGATCCGGATAGCACGAGAGCATTTGGAATAGAGCCAATGGCTACACTACCTGAGCGTGGACTGGTTGAATGTCAATAGGCAGGGCCTGGACGACCTCGAAACTAAGGTGTAGCTTAATTGAAAGCCTCCGAGCAATCAGATCCTGAAGCAAGAATCTTGAATAGTACAGTCAACATGTAAGTTGCATCTGACACTGATGAGGAGGAAGGATCACAAGAGGGGGAGGCGGAGATTCGCGGTGAAGGAGTGAGCGATCTTGAAAGTATCGACCAACAGTGTGACGAAGGTTCCAGCTGCATAGCTGGCTCAAGGGGCCGCCTGGAAGAGGATTGTTCAGAGGAGTAGGCTCTAGGCGAAACCACTGATTCACTACCGGCTATACATGTAACCCGCGGAAGAGACCAGACAGGAACTAATACCACGATTCGAGTTCCACTATGGAAGCATGCAGGAACTTGGGGGAAAGAAAAGAAAAGATCCCTTTTCCACGAAGTTAATTTTGGGTAAAATAATTATAAACTCATAGAATTTGACTGAGTAATTGAGAAGGAATTTTTACAATCCACTAAGTTATCCTAGTGGCCAAGAAATGCGGAGAAGGTGTCAAGTCAACAATGTATACCATCATGAATGACGAGCCGCCATGGATTGATTGGAAAATGCCTTATATAATCGGGGGAGTGCATGTGGGATCGGGTGGACAAGGTCCATTTTCTGACCCTCGTCCGCCGGATCACTCGTGCACACCCCCAAGTAAATGTAAGAGTGAGTAGAGGGATTCTATGTTTTCAGAGGCGGAAATTCAAGAAGTCTGAATACATTGTCCATTTATTCGAGTTCTTACGATAAGCAACAGGAATAGGAGCATGGTCATGAAAATCATAGGCACAGAAAAATCATACGCGCAGAAATCATACGCTCAGAAAAAATCATTCCCCCAGAAAGATCATACGCATACCAATCATACGCACACAAAATCATATGCTCAGAAAGATCATAGGTCCAAAATAATACACTGGTAATGGTGTCATAGATAATATGCACTAGTGCAAAGGCTAGTTGCATTGGCTCTAGTTAGTCGAGTTTGTCAGGTTATAGAGTGATTGGTCTTCCCCTATATTCTTTCTGTTCCTCCTTCTCTCCCATAGCCACAGAAGCCATTCGCCGCGCCGCCCTCTGAATCTATGTCCCGAGCTGTGCGCTCTTGAACCCAAGTCCTCCTTGCCTGAGTTCCTCCCCACCCGAGTCTCTCCTTACCCACCATCCACTCAAGCTCATTTGAATACCTTTATCGTCGGTCTATACCAACCGCACTTCATTCTATCCTGCTTTGAGCGGGAGGGAAGCTTGCTTTGAGCGAGTTTGTGTGGCTGCAGAAGACTATGAGAGAGCTATCAAAAAGGAGGAAGAGGGGTGCGGAGAAGCGAAAGCGGCAGCGCGAACAAAGAAAAGCTGCAAATCACCTCCAGAAGTCTGAACATGGAAGTGAAGATATTGCAAATTCTACCATAGATGCCAACGGTGTGTTATTCACTGCTATTTAACCGATCTCTCTGCATGGGCTTGAAATTAGCAATTGTTGTATTCAGCTTTCAACTCGGTCGCATATCTATATTCAGGGCATATACTAATCTCCTTGTCGCTTGTATTAGATTCGGGGGAACCATGTTTACCGCTGGATATGAATAAGGTTTATTCAATGAAAAGGAATATTTCCCACATGTTGAAAACCCCTGATCATCCACGCGTCAGATAGCACCAATGTGGCGATTTTGACATTCTGGACTCAATCCTTTCGCGACCTAAACAGCAGCCGGATAGCAACTTGAAGAAGAATTCGAGGAGGAAAATGAACCCCAATTACACCGGATCACTGGTTACATTGTTATAATAATGGACAAGTAAGTAATTCATCCTTTGGGCTAAGCCTACCCTTATATACTAAACTATCTTTAGGCAAGGAGTCCCATGTGTGATCCAAGCTGGGAATAGCAAGGCATGTTGGCTATTACCGCAAGTTGTACCGGCAGTACACAAATATGTTGCTTGACAGAACATAGCGGCAGATCATACCCGACATGGTGCAAGCTGTAGGTGGAAGCGCTATAGGCCAAGTGAGATGAAAGGCACTCAAACCACTCATAACGCTGTGAGTGATAGTATAAAGGATGCTACAACCCTGAGTTCTCCTGCAGGAAACGGGAGCAGCGAACATAACCTGGATGGTACATTGAGAACAAAAGCCTATGTTGGGTATCGTGCCTTCGTTCCACAAATGTGATCACCAACACAGAATATTGAACTTGGGCCCGGGCCAGCCCAGTCATATAACACCAAATCAGCAATTCACATTGTAAAAGAATTCGGCCAACAGCTTTAACAATTGACTCAAACCATTGAGGCCCTATTTCAGACTTTCCTCCTTGAGGAACATTCCAAATACACAGCAGTCTATGAGACCATTTACGATGGGAAAGCTGACAATGTTCACGAGGCATTTGGAATATGAACCTCCCGCTCACTTGTTATTAACGCGAATACCAATAACCATAAGGATCTGGAGGACGTATGCCATGGGCGGTGTGCGATAGCCGAATTGGGAGACTTTGAGGGCTGAGATGCCTGCTTTCCTGAGCTTGGAGTCAAGATTGCTTGTACCCCTGGTATGTAAAGACTCCTGCCCATCTTATTCAATTCCAATAAGTGACTAAGATATATTCTCTAGGTTCCATTATTTTCATGCGTTCCTATGCCGTGGAACATAATTTTGGCTCTTTTGTGGGAAATGGGTGTAGTGTTGTCCACTTTACACATCAAGAAGTGCACGATGCATATGTGGAGAAGATGGGAAGGCATTGTGGGAGTTCAATAAGATGCCTCAATGGTGGCAGAAGTTGCGCATGCATCTGAATGTATAATAATGTTCCTAATCATTGACTTTTTCTATTTAGTCTGGGTATATACTTTTGAGTTTGGCCTGTCCTCGTTTGCAATGCTGTGCCTCTAAAATCATACATCCAAACTATACGCCCAAAGCCATACGCCCAAAACCATATGCCCAAAACTATATGCCTAAAACCATACACCCAAAGCCATATGCCCAAAGCCATACCGGCCTATACGCAAAAGCCATACGCCCAAAGCCAAACCATACGCCTAAAGCTAAACCATACGCCTAAAGCTAAACCATACGCCTAAAGCTAGCCACCCAAACTATCCGCCCAAAGCCACACCATACACCCAAAACCATAGGCCCAAACACATACGCTCAAAACCATACGTCAAAGAGATTCACCAAAAACTATAGCTTTTGATACACCATAGTGAGCGCTTAGTTTAACCCACTATCTGCAAGTATAGGGTAAGTGATTGCCTAAACCTTAGACTAGATTTAAATAGTAGCTAATATTTGGGTGGATAGCTTGCAAGGCATATGAGACGTAACGCCTAAACCAATAGTCGTAGAATAAAAACCCCAAAGCTGAATGCCCAAAGCCATAAGCCTAAAGCCATACACCCTGAATGAGATCACGAAATGATAAGCTGGAGACCATATCCTCAGGGAGATATGAATCGTGCATGCATAACTATACAACTATACGCTTAGAGTTATGTACACACTGGAATCATATACTTAGAAGTACTTAGAAACATACCTAGATTATACGCTTAGAATCCTATACTGAGAGCAATTTCCAAACACTATTTATCTGAAACTAGAAGCCCCAATCATAATGATAATGTGAGCACTATATTCAAATTCTATCTTTTGAGATAGTTGGCGGATTGCTATATGGAATATCCTAATTGTGGAGTCATCATACTAGACATACAAAATAATTAGGAGGTGTTTGGCCATCCAATTCTGATCTCAAATTGTGATTTCAGATCTGAATTGAGAGGCCAAATGTTACGGGTAGCTAACACGGTAGGATTCCGAGCTAACTAGGCCAAGGATATTTGAGACAACGGATAATAGTCAGGAAGGCTTGTAGGTAATAATTTGGTAAAAGTAAAGTAATTAAGTGTAGTCAAATATCAAAGAGTTAGAATATAACTCGATAACTTGTTATATTGTTAAGGTCTCTTCTCCGTTGCTTGATGATTCTTAAACCACCGGGAGAGAGTGCTCTATTTATACTAATGTGCATGCTACTTCAACTTCTCTAGTTAAGAAGTATCTTCTTAACAATTCAGTTCGTCAGAACAAGTGCGAACACCGTGTGACCCTGAAAACTTGCCGAGTTCAACTTAGAAAATCTCCCGAGCTGCTATTTCATCTGAGGGTGTCCCCACTCCACCAGTAGACAGTCTTCAATCTCTTCGTCATGATAGACTATAAAAGAATCTGTGGCCCAAATGCCTACATAGCAATAGTAGTATGGAATATGGAGTGATCAGTTCCGATATCCAGCTATCAAAGCATTATGCAGCTAATCGCATATGCAACTAGAAGATGAGAGAAGTAGTAATCTCTAAACATCGTTCCAATCAGTTAAATATATCTTGAAACGTGCTCTCATTCAGTATTCCGAGTCGTCTTCCAGATGCCTCTGTGAAGCTCCTAACTCCGGGAACATGGGTTCGGGTATATGGTTATTCTTTGAAACCATATACCTCGCTCTTTATTAGGTAAGCTATTCCTGCTAGGGTAATACCAAACACCCCTTAGAGTTCAACCTGCCATATGTTTAGTCACAAAATATTACACATAGGAATAAGTAGGGCCCCGCAGAGGGGCAAGAGTAGGGGATGAGAAGACAGGAGCCGTCTAGGCACTCAGTGGGGAAAGCAAAATACCCGCCTCGCCCCATAGCCTAGCCAGGGCCCCGTGTCCTACGTGGTAGGAAGGAATGGCAAAGAGTTGACCCCGGGCCGGAGTCCCGGTGGGGTCCCAAAGTGAAAACGTGCCCCGCCCCGCCCCGGAACGAACACTAATACAAAAGGCTAAAAGGGATCACTGGACGGATTTCCTCATCACCCTAGATGCCCAAGGCATTTGGGCTGCCAAACGCCTTTTGGCAGGTCGCCAACCAGACCGCTTTCCATCCTTCCCAGATGCTATGACACCAACTGAGATAAATAATGCCTTGCTTTCCCACTGCTTCTCCAACGAACACTCCACCCCCACTCATAGCATCCTACGCCCTTTTAAGGACGTCTTCCCACTCTCTCTACAGGAAATATCCACTGCACTCTCCAAATCTTCCAACACCTCGGCCCCCGAACCCAATCTAATCCCATACGGGATATAGAAAACTGTCAACAAAACTAACCCATCCATTCTGTTATCACTCCTTGGCCCCCTACTATCACGGTCCCCTGATGATATACGTGTTAGGATAACTTTGGTGTTCTTTCTTTTGTTACACGGTTGCTCTGAGGGATTTCCTTTGTAAGGTTTACGACAAATTGTATTATTTCCTTGGTTACGCGGATATGCGACTCATACTGGGGTATGAGTCGGGCGGCAAAGGCTGTGCTAGGATTTCCTTCTATATAAGGGGGCTCCGCCCCCTATTTCTTTCATTCTTTACGCTACCTGGTATTTCTTTCACGACTCTTGTACTTCAGAATATAACGTCTTCTATTCTGATATCCAAGTTCCACGCCAAGAACCCACGAACCCTGACCCTGATCTATCGTTACACGATCAGCCTTGACCTGAGATTGTCATCTCCGAACCCTCACGCTAAACGAGTGTTATCGTTTAGGACCTTCCTGTTGTTGTGTGCCTTGGACTAACGTCCAGTGCCAAGACCCCGTTACACAAGGTAGCGTCTAACGAGGATCCAACCCACACAACACCATGTCTCGACGTGTCGAATTCCCGACCGCTGCGTTGACTGCCTTGACCGAATTGTCGGTGGTTACGAACTATGAGTTTGATCAACTACCTGAAGAGCGGATTAGACAACAACTCCGCACTGCGCGCGATCTTGCCACTTCACTCAATGGACTCCCGGCACTCCCTTCTATTTCCCGACAAGGTACCCCTGCACCCCT
>Ga0307509_10012206_pt1 | contig 10305 bp, 8 predicted proteins | sample 10_EM_MG_FD_202245 | JGI IMG/M metagenome (GOLD analysis project Ga0307509, IMG submission 202245) | Populus trichocarpa ectomycorrhiza microbial communities from riparian zone in the Pacific Northwest, United States - 10_EM | ecosystem: Host-associated > Plants > Roots > Unclassified | place...
GAGGTTGAAGGATATGAGTTGAATGCGAGGGGAGACAGATGAGATGAATGTTGTGGTCAATTGCATGCTGAATGAACTCGTAGTTCTCGACATGGGTTGAATGGCCATCCAATACGAGAATCTGATGCTGGTTGATACCATTTACAGGACGAGTTCGTGGTTCAAATACCTCCTGGAACCATTTGAAGGTGATTTGGGCATTGGTATAACCCTTGGCTGAGGTTGCAAAGAAGGCATCCTCCTTCTCTTCAATCTCGATATTGGTATGATGTCCCATTAGATGGGCATTGCCCTTAAAGATAATAAGAGGGGGAAGGACTTTACCACCACCAGAGAGTGCCTCTACTACCGTGATCCAATCACGGCTACCATCCTGGATGAGACTTGGATTACGGTGTAAGGTACGACAAATCAAGGTCCCTGCACCTCCTAATCCAATAGGAAATCCTTCTCATCGGTATTCCAGGTATCTTCATCTCTCACATGCAACCTGCACCTGATATGATAAAAGCGATCAAGATGCTTTTTGAAAGAACCCAGGTCCGTTGCCAAAGCCCTCTCCTTATCCAAACATCTCCCAACCTTCGAGTCCAAATCTGGATGGCAGCCAAGAAAGCGGTTTAGCCAATGCTCTCCAACTTGATCACTACAATTTCAGTCACGCAGGAGGCTTTGAACCATTTGATAAACATGTCTGCACCGGGTTGGGAATCCATAGTCATCCCACTTCTTGATCCAGGAAGTCAAGGCCACCTCTTCAGCCTTGGATAGGAGTTGCTAGGATTCGTGCTGCCTTTCGAGGGGTTGATGTTTGGGAGATTCGATTGTGAAGTGTTGATTTTGGTATTTGAAACATCTGTGACAACTTGCATAGAGACAGTCCAGGATCAGCCTCATTGGCCTTTAAGGCTTCCTGAATGCAGTTCTCTTTGGTATCCTTGGGTGGCGACATAGGAAGTCGATTGGTGTGAGTTTCGAGGTTTTTTTGTATTCGATATGTTTATATGAGAGAGGGCAGAAATGCCGCAATCCCAAAATCAACGACTCCAGTTATATAAGACAGCCACTCACACAAAACCTTAGGGTATTATACTATAGACCCTGAGGAAGAGCCTCATGCTAAAAGATTTCCAAATTGTATCATATTAATTGTTCTATTTCATCATTTATATGCTGTTACAAATTATATCTAATTTGTATTATATATCAAATATCAAGATCAATAGAAAGAAAATGCTAAATGTATGTTCATATACTGAAACTAGATATCAATTCCTATAATATGAGTAATTACTAGATTGTTTGTACTTGAGCTAGTTCTATTATATCAATTTCAATTTCACAAGTCGGTTTTTCAAAAGTGTCTCATTTCTGGTGAGTGTCCCATTACTAGGTCAAATACGTTACAACCTATCCTTTCAAAAAAACTTGAAGGTGGGAATCCTCCTTCTTATATGTCTCATCTACTATATCATAATTTGTAGTAGTATTAATAAATTTACTATCAAGAGTTAATAGTTTAAAAAGTATTCAAGTTTATCATGATTCTGAAAAGGGAATAATTTCTAAGCAGAATTAAAATCTAATGAAAATATTGTTTTAGGAAAAAATATATACGATAGTTGAAAAACATAAAGAAAACCAACATGACTGATGCTGAAGTAAGAGTATATAACTAAAAAATAAATAATTTACTATGATAAAGGAAATAGATGAAAATGAAATAGCTGAGAAACAAATATTTGAACAGATTAAGAATTTATAATTAATAAATGAAAAAAGGAAAGCGTAGTAAATAAACCGAGAGTTGGGTTTGCAAGAGCGAAGTGATCGTCATGGAGCTTCTTCAGCCTGCAGGGGTTGAGTTGCCGGAATATAGTCGTTATCGGAAATAATTTCCGGAGAACAAACAGGTGATTTGTCTTGACTTGAGGAAGTTGGAGTGGGAAACTGTGCATTCGAAGGTGGAAGAGAGGAAGAAGTAGAAGAATTATCTACATTTTAAGAGTCAGGTTTGAAGTTGATGGCCTGTGTATGTGATCGTTTTGGTGGTTTGGGAAGCTTAGTTTTGCGACTAGTTGATGTAGAAGAAGTAACTGGTGGGAGGGGTGATATAGCAGTAGTATCGTCTAAGGTGTTAGATCTTGAAAATAGGTCTTGCTGTAAAATTCGAGATTTTGATCTTGCAGTTTAGCTTTTCGATTGGGCAGATTGAGTAGAGCCATTCGGCATTCCAGGCTTACCCGAAGTGCTTCCATACTGAGCACTACCTGGTGAGGTAGGTTTTTCAGATTTAGGTTGGGAACCAAAGAGAGTAAAGTCTTCGATTCGACAATATAAATACTGAAACTGAGAATCCTTCTCTTTAAGTCATCCCACTAGTCGGCCCTCTAACTAGAACCAAGTCATAGGTGCTAGGAAGTGTGAATCGTTGCCATCGGGGGTGGTCCTTGAAGAAGCATCGTATTGTAAACATCTTTCGTACTCGTGATTCTGAATCATAAAATCCAGTTCTCACATCAAAGTATCGCCAGCCAACAATATCTAAACAACTAGCAGCTGCTGGTACCCTATAGGTTTGTACTGTTCTTCCGACAAAGAATATATTTGCTGATACAATCGGAGGTGCATGGTCGTCAAACTCAGGCTGAGTTGGATTTCCAGGAAATCTGTATATTTTACTTAGATCTTAAATATCAAAATAACTTGATAGGATTATAATCAAGACTTGTTTGAAGATAATAGTTGTAGATTTATATTATTTATTTAAGAAACAAAGAAAAATATTTGAACTTACTCATTGATATTGGTTAGAGTAACCTTTAGACCAATACTGGCTCCGAAATCACAGCATGATCCAGTACATATTCCAACCGACCCTTCAGTTGGCTCTGGAAGCAAATCACCAATATTGCAAACCAACTGGCATGGTAGATCATCTATATCAACAATCTCCTCCGATACAGAGAACTGAGAGTCAATGCAACTAAGAGAGGATGTAAAAACCTTACGAAGGTTGGTCATATTATTTTTCTGAGCAAGCTCTAGCAGACAGGAAATATGAGCAATATTATTCTCACGATAATTGAAAGCCATAGAGAGAGAGAACAGAATTGTGAAGAATATCTGCCAGTGAAAAGTTGGAAAGAATTAGGTAGTGAAATGAACTCGGAAGTTGAATATAGAAATCTTGTAATAAGATTGTTGTAGTTTTGATCGAGAAAGATAGCACAAAAGAGTCTGATACCTCTGAAGACCTGATGGGAAGATATCATTGACTCAGACCTTTTAATAACATATAGTACCATGTCTGATATCTTTGATCTTCTGATCAGATATTGTACCAAGTATTGTATTATTGACCGTTCGATAAGATATAGTACTATGTAAAGTATTATTCACCTTTCTATAAGATATAGTATTCTGTATGGTATCATTGACTCAGACCTTTTAATAAGATATAGTACCATGTATGATATCATGATCTTTCAATCAGATACAATACTATCTATAGTATCATTGATCTTTCGATAAGATATAGCACTATATAGGATATAATTGACCCAGACCTTTCAATAAGATATAGTATTCTGTATGGTATCATTGACTCAAAACTTTTAATAAGATATAGTGCCATGTCTGATATCATGATCTTTCAATCAGATACAATACTATCTATAGTATCATTGATCTTTCGATAAGATATAGCACTATATAGGATATAATTGACCCAGACCTTTCAATAAGATATAGTACTATGTATGGTATTATTAACCTTTTTGTAAGATATAGTATCATATATGATGTCATTACCCTTTCGATAAGCCATAGTACTATGTATGATATGATTGACTCAGACATTTCAATAAGATATAGTACTATGTATCATATTATCAACCCTTCCGTAAGATATAGTACCATATATGATGTCATTACCCTTTTGATAAGATATAGTACTATGTATGATATAATTGACTTAGACCTTTCAATAAGATATAGTACTATGTATGGTATTATTAACCTTTTCGTAGAATATAGTATCATATATGATGTCATTACCCTTTCGATAAGCCATAGTACTATGTATGATATGATTGACTCAGATCTTTCAATAAGATATAGTACTATGTATCCTATTATCAACCCTTCCGTAAGATCTAGTACCATATATGATGTCATTACCCTTCCAATAAGATATAGTACTATGTTTGATATAATTGACTGAGACCTTTCAATAAGCCATAGTACTATACATGATATGTTTGACTCAGACCTTTCAATAAGATATAGTACTATGTATGATATCCCCGTCATTGACCTTTTGATAAAATATAGTACTATAAATGATATCACTGGCCTTTCAATATGATATAGTAGTATGTATGATATCATTGACCTTTGGATAAGATCTAGTATGATACCATGTATGATATCATTGACCTCTCTCAATATTGATATCACATATGATCTATCATGCAACCTTTCAACCAATCAGAGTGCTAGGATTTGGCCGATACCTAGCCCTCAAAAGCAAATCTGAAACTCAGCCAATGAGAAGGCTTTAAAGTGACAAATGTCTTAAACTATCTGCTTATAGATTATAGATATACAATCAACTTGCGTCAATCCGTATCTGAACTCCGAATCCGCTGTGTCTGAACCTTGTTGTTGATAAAACGGCTGCAGGGCTACTTGGGTTAGAGTTAAAGCAGGTGTCAGCGCACTAGAGCCGATCTCGGAAGCACTACAGAGAAGTTTGAAAATTTGAAGGGGCGGTTGGTGGCCGCAAACACTTACTTCCTGACAGGGGCAGATGCTCGCCAAGTCTTTGTCATGTTTGCGTACTTGTAGGGTATTCATTTGCATAGATGCTTTAGATGAGATAGATGAGTTTCTCGCAAAGCACCGGCCTAAACTTTGGGAATCTTTGTAGCAAGTTGAGCGGGAGTGCCCAGTCGCTCAGCTATTCTTAACAGGGACGCTTCAGATACTAGACAAAGCACGGAAATATTTCTCCCGAGCTGCCGAGATGTTGCCGGTAAGTCCAAGGGAACATGATATTAGGCTGTGCCTTAGGATGAGGCCCAGGGGAGATTCGGAGCCCGATGCAATGGGCAAGGGATTGGAAGGTGATATTCTCAAACCTGTTCCACAGGCAATCTCCGAGGTGTGTGTGTTTCCTCCAAGTCTTCAATTTTAGAGGTTGATCTAACGGTGGTGGCTAGGTTCCTCCTTGTTTCTCTCAACATTGACGCAATCCTTGCAGAGGCGATTATTGCCCAAGGGAGACAAGCGCTTCATAGGATGGCCAAAATCAGTGTTGCAAATAAGTCCTTTGATGATCGAACCCGGGGTGTTAGAAGGGAGGGTTGAATCAGGGCTTCTCAAAATGGTGATTGAAGGGGGGGGTTCTTTAATTTCTTGGTGAGCAAAAATATCAGGAACTCTGATGGGAATTTCTACCTTTAATACAGATCTGTGAGGATTTATTGCTCAGAAGCCGGGGAAGTGGAGTACCAGTGCTAATCTGTTTGCTTTTTCTGCCACATTTTGTTCCCTTTTCCTATCATTTCATTTGTTTCTTTGCCCCCAACTGCCTTCAAATATCATTTACCGATTTGTTTGAAGGGGTTCTATCTTATAACCTCCCGGTTCTAAAATGCACGTTCCTAGCCTTCGATCATTTTTTGTTCGAACTCCCCCTTCATTGCAACATTGCTCCTAATCTTCGAGTACAGTATTTATTATAATTTGCGCCCGAGTTGGGCTGGAATCAGTGCCGCAAGAAATAACGGAGGTAGCCAAGCCAACCAGGAGACGGGTCGATCGGATAACCTTTTCAATACCAGCAATTCTCATGGCTTCATTATTTTGGGTGATGCCCCATGAAATATATCTGCAGCTCGTGATCAGACTTTCGAAAATACTCATGATTTCACGAAAGGAACAAGAGCAAAGGAACAAACTAGAACTGCTCCTAAATTTTAGAATTTTCTCCACAGCTAAAAAAGACAATTATATACCGGTAGATAGCCTGTGTCGCTCGGGATTTATTAGTAACTTAGTCCCTTGGCCTATTTGTCTGGTTGAACAGCCTTACCGGTATCGCTGGTATTCCTGCATTCGGATGTTACCACTAGGACCACTCGTTTGGCTTTGGGACTTTGCTCACCAGCTGAAAGAATCCGGTGAGAGATTTGGAGCACTGGGGGGGAGTGGGGTATATTGAGGAGGGGGACTCGGGTGTTGGGACTTTTTGTGGCACCCACGCCCCATTGAGACTACCCTTGCACCTGAATATATCTGCGCCGCCCCCACCCCGGACGAGCAAGCCGAAAGAATCTCTCCGGCACAGCGGGAGATCGACGACAGCCGGTCAGGTCTTAGCGAAAAATTTGGAGCTCACAAAAACCGATGCAGAGAAGCGAGGTATCCGGATTTCCGGTACCGTGCCCCAGGTCTGGGATATGGGAGTGTGGCTGGACCAGAACTGAGCTTTGGACAAGAAATGCCGTAACTTACCGCAAATGCTCAATAAATCTACCATCTCGGATCGGTTCCTAATCTCCCCGATCAGAGACAAAACACACGAAGAAAGAAAGAAAGAATAGTGTTTCTCATCCAGGGTACCGGTAGATGACCTCCTAGCAACCCGGACACCCCTACCCGGACAGATGCTGATTAGTGAGCCTTGTATGAGGAAACAGGAGACCGTCAGCGCAGTCGCCACACTGCATCCAATCAAACCAAGAAAGCCACTGGAAAATTCCTTATTTGGATAGCTACCCGGGTGAGGGGTGTCTGGGTGGTTAGGGAGGCACTCTATTCCAAGTGATAAGCCATGAAAAGCCCGCAGACTATTTCACAGATATCCGCAGCCTCCTTGGGGATCTGCAGGTCATGCAGTCCAAATTGCAATTTTGAAACAGCCTGGCAGCTTTTCCCTGGTCTACCTAGGGGTTTGGGCTGACGGCTGCCGCCGGGAGTTTCCACAGGACTAGCCCAAGCTTTTTACAAGTAAACCCATGCCCGAACTGGCCACTTGGGATCACGGAGTGGGTGTGGCTGGACTGGACAAAAATAATATTATTCCTGTGCGCGTGAGAAAATATTGGCTGCAGAGTGCTGTTCCAGGGTATATACTGTACGAGTAGTTTTACTTGTACAAAACCTCTCCCCCGTCCTCCGGATACTTGCTCCCGCCCTAACATTGACAGGCCTAGTGGCACAGCGAGCTTCTTGGGAATTTTTTTTTTGATGAAATAGAAACTACGCCGTTCAAATTAAGGGGAAAACTTCCATACACGTATTCTACGGGAGGAGTATTTTCTGTATGGTGGTGATTAGTTTATATCGCGGGAATTTGGTGATGTGCTGTGGGTCGCTGAGAAAGGGGGGAGGCACTGCGAGTAACGGGATCGGGTACGGTAGACAAGAGGAGAATCTATGCAAATCTCAGGGGTGCGCATGATTTATCCATGGAGGGAGTGATTGGATGGCGCCATCATGCAACACTACTAGTAATATGGTGGGCGATGTGTTGTCCTGTTTCCCCCCACCGAAAACCCCCGAATATCGCACCTAAATACCCTGACTGTCCTTCTCGATAACGAACTTCAACGAAAAACCAGTACCTTAGGCGAAATGGATTCGATAGCACATCGCGACCCCGTCATTTCGATAAATAGCAACTGTGGTAATGTCAGGAACAGCAACAACAACGTGTGGAATAACTACGATATATCGATAACCGATGGGAAACGTGCCATCCTGGAATGGCTATCACCTCTCGAGCCTCGCGAGAGGCACCAGACTATAGGCGTGCACCGGGTGTCAGGGGTGGGCGACTGGCTTCTTCTTACAAACGAGTTTACACGGTGGAGTCGAGGCGGCGATGGAATTTCCAACCCTGTCTTGTTTTGTTATGGGGATCCCGGCGTTGGAAAGACTTATCTTAGGTATGAGCGGCGGCTACCCTTAAAAATTCCGAGGGTAAATAGTAACAATAATAGCTCCCTTGTGATAGATAGATTGTGTGGTCAGGTCGAAGCGGGCGCTATGGCTGTAGCATGTGTGTACTGCGATTTTTATGCTCCGAATGAACAATCAGCAACGGGGTTACTTGGGGCACTATTAAAGCAGGTTGTCAGCGCACTAGAGCCGATTCCGGATGAAGTAAAGAAGGCATTTGAGATTTCGAAGGGGGGTGTTGGCGGCCGCAGACCCCTACTTTCGGGGGTCCTCAAGATGCTCGTCGAGTGTTTGTCGCGACTGCATCGGGTATTCATCTGCATAGATGCCTTAGACGAATTTCCCGCGAAGCACCGGCCAGAGCTTTGGGACTATTTGCAGCAGATTGTTCAGAAGTGCCCGAATATTCGATTATTCCTGACCGGGAGGATCCACATACGAGACGAGGCCCAGAGATATTTCCCCGGCACTGCCGATATGTTGCCTATCAGCCCAACCGCGCACGATATTGGGCTGTATCTTAGGATGAGACTGAGCCGAGACTCCGAGCTTGATGCGCGGGACGAGGAATTGGAAGCGGACATCCTACGAATTATTCCGGAAGTGACCTCAGGAACGTATGTGTTCTCCTGACTTCTCGAATTATAGATGTAGAGCTAACGGTAATAGATTCCTCCTTGTTTCTCTCAATATGGATGCAATCCTTGAAGAACCCACCGTTTACCGGAGGAAACAGGCGCTCGATAAGATGACCAAGGGCCTTGGCTTACAGGACGCATACGACAAGACATTGGATCGGATAAGACGACAGGGTGGAGGCAAATCGAGGATTGGAATAGAAGCACTGATGTGGATTTCACACTGCGAGCGGCCCCTAAGATCTCAGGAGTTGTGTCATGCCCTAGGGGTAGAATTGGGGTCAGAGGACTTTAGCATCCAGAACGTGCTTTCAATAAGAACTGTACTAGGCTACACTTTAGGACTCGTCACAGTTGACGAAAAGGCATCGACTCCCCGTCTCTTGCATTTCACGCTTCAGGAGTATCTGGTGCGGCATTCCACACTGTTTGTAACGGCTCACTCAATGATGGCCGAAATCTGCCTCACCTATTTGAACTGCCTGTCAATTCGGGCTTTGCCACCAAACCTGGATAACGTGCTGGAGACAAAACAATTTCTTGAATATGCCACATGTTTCTGGGGGGACCATGCAGCCAGGGGGGTGACGGAGCCAGTGAAATCTCTAGCGTTGCGACTCCTTGACGGATACGAAAGCCACGTATCTGCCGGTGTTCTCTGGGAAATGAGAATCCGTGGGCGGGGCAGGGTGGAGGATGCCAACAGAATCAGTGGACTTCATTGCATCGCGTTTTGGGGGATCGAGGAAATTGCGATTGCTATGCTGGAGATGAAAAGATGGCAAGTGAATGGGCGCGATTTTAGGAGCCGAACACCATTGATGTGGGCTGTGCTATACAAGAGGAGGGGGATGGTGGAGCTATTTCTAGAGCAGGAGGATATCGAACCCGACACGGTTATGGAAGATGGTCGCACAGTATTCTCGTTTGCCGCCGAATCGGGGAATGAAGACGCAGTAAAGCTCCTTCTGAAACGCGGGGATGTCAACCCCGATTCAATGGATAGGAATGGTCGAACACCCATATCGTTGGCTGCGGGGGGGGGACGAGAAGGTGTTGTGAGGCTACTTCTAGAACGGGGAGATGTCGATCCCAATTCAGGCGATTATAGTGGCCGAACACCCCTATCATTTACTGCCCACCGATTTCTGACGGGTGCGCCAGCCGCGGGACATGAAGGTGTGGCGAAAATACTTCTAGAACGAGCGGACGTTGATCCTAATTCGCCAGGCATAAATGGCCGAACACTCCTATCGCTCGCTGCCGAGTGGGGAGGGGAAGGTTTAGTGAAGCTACTTCTAGAACGGCGTGATGTCGATCCTAATTCACCAGACGACAATGGCCGAACACTCTTATCGTTCACTGCGGAGAGGGGGCGGGAGGGTATGGTGAAGCTACTTCTCGAACGGGGTGATGTCGACCCCAATTCACCAGATGGCAATGGCCGAACACCCTTATCGTTCGCTGCCGAGTGGGGACAAGAAGGTTTAGTGAAACAGCTTCTAGAACGGGGTGAAGTCGATCCCAATTCACCAGATAGCAATGGCCGAACGCCCTTATCGTTCGCTGCGGAGAGGGGTGGGGTGGATGTGGTGGAGCTACTTCTAGAACGGGGTGACGTCGATCCCAATTTACCAGATGGCAATGGCCGAACACCCCTATCGTTCGCTGCCGAGTGGGGACAAGAAGGTTTAGT
>Ga0307509_10012207_pt1 | contig 10305 bp, 5 predicted proteins | sample 10_EM_MG_FD_202245 | JGI IMG/M metagenome (GOLD analysis project Ga0307509, IMG submission 202245) | Populus trichocarpa ectomycorrhiza microbial communities from riparian zone in the Pacific Northwest, United States - 10_EM | ecosystem: Host-associated > Plants > Roots > Unclassified | place...
AATATATATATATATATATATATATATATATATATATATATATATATTCATTGAACCTAATCAATTAGCGTATCCCATGTTTGAAAGATAGAAATACAACTTCCTATACCGAATAATTTCTTGATTGTAATATTTCTCCAGCAATGCAGCATGGAGTTCCAAAATGAATTCAAGAACAAGACGGGGCATCTTGGCAAAACAAATTAATTATAAATAATGCCCAAGTTAAATAGATCCATTGTCACCCCCACCTATCAGAAGAGTAATCAGGGGTCTTTCAAATCTCAGAATCACTAGAGACTTATATGATCGTTAATTTTAGAACCTGTAAAATTAGTCGAGGTGCGCGCAAGCTGACCCGGACATCAGAAGAGTAACCAGGGGATCTTACAAATCTCAGGATCACTAGAAACTTACATGGTCGTTAACTTTAGGGTCTGTAAAATTAGTCGAGGTGGGCGCAAGCTGACCCGGACACCCACGTTAATAAAAAAAGAGAAAGGGTTAGTAAGGGTAAGGAAAGGTACATTAATGATCTGTTTTAATAAACAAGAAAGTTTAAGGTACGTTAAGGATCTGTCTTAATAAACAAGAGTAAGGATGAAGAAAACTAGAAATTCTAAAAATTAATACTGGTTCTAGAGATTCAGATAAGAGGTTAGTTATGTTTAAGGGAATAACAATGTCATTCTTACAATATCCTTTCTTACGAATGTTTATCTTTACTATGTGTTTTCTCCTAAATTTATCATTTTTTTATTGGTGATAATTATCCTAACTTTTTATTTTTATTTTTTTAATTTTTGATTGTTTTGTGAAAAGTTTGATGTCGTTTTTTAAACACGTAAGATAATAACATTAGTCGTAAATTTTTTTTTTGTAGAAATTACTAAAAATAAACATAACTCGTATTTGATTTTAAGATCTAAAAATTGATTCCTTTAAAAAGAGACGTGTAAAAATGATTTTTATAGCTAAATTAAGTTTTTTCATATTTATTGTTTATCAAGACAATTTGAATTATCTTTTATTGTAAGCGATATTCAAGCTGTCTTGAGATACATTTAAAAAATATTAAGAAATTAATTTATTTACGTAATATGTTGAAAAAGTTATCATATTGAAGCTATAACTATTAAATACTTAAAAGGTAAGAAAGAGATGCACACAGTAGAAAAGAAAAATCATATTTGGTCCCCCCAAAAAAAGGGATAAGAATCCTCTTTTTTATTTGTCTTTCTTATACCGTAAGTACAACATTATCACCATGAAATTTTCTTGAGGCACTTGTTGGTGGTAGGAGGGTTATAATTGGCATCATAAGTTTGTCGTATAGTTCCTGATCGTTGCCACCCAGCAAGATGTAGACCGTATGATGAATTGACTTTTGTAGTTAGAAATGAAGGAGGATGAATGATCAATGGCCGTAGTCATCTGGTATTTGTGCTAGAAAACAGAAACTATCGTAAACTTTGTGAAAAGGTTTGGGGACCCTTCGGACACACCTTCTAAAGATGCCTTCAAAATAATGCAGATCAAAAAGAAACAATGGAGCAAAAGTGAAAATAATGTGGGTGTGGGGAGGGAGATGGAGAGGTTTCCCCTCTGTTAGGGTCCAGGAATCTAGAGCAAGAAAAGCAAATAAGATAATGTGGGCGCCGGGAGGGAGATGGAGAAGTGGGCTTGCAACTTCTTGAGAAAGAATTCAGGTAGATTAAACCTACAGAAGAACCCTCATGACTAAAACTCAGCAATATTTAAAGAAGAAATATAAGATACTGTGTGGATTTAGTATTATGCAAAAAGCAGGCTCACTGATGCGTAAAGGGAGAATCAATCTGCTTTACCTGGGAAAAGGAGAATTTATCAAATTGCTTGCCTTTTAGGCTGAAAGACCAGATAGACTAGACAATCTCCATAGTTGTAATGGACCTGCCTGATACCTTGAAAAAGGAGAGATCCTATTGGAAGGAAGGAAGGAAGGAAGGAAGGATTGCCTCTAGAAAAACCTTCAATGAGTTTCAAGAATGAAGTGATCACACAGAAATCAGAATTCATTAGCCCTTCTTCCCCTCGTCTAAGCTTTTATCTTTATCAACCCTACACTATAATTGCCAAAGAAAACCAACACCCAGGAATTCATCCCCCATCGAAGAGAATCATCACAACCACACACATAAACTTACAAATGTTCAACGTGCCCACCAGAATCTGCCTCTATCAAAGATACATGTACGTATATGACATAGGGGGGCCACCTCATTACCACCAAAACAACATTTAGCTCTCTTTCCTACATATGTTTCTGTCTTCATACTCCAAAATGAGCACCGCATCTCCACCCACCTCCCCACCCTTCTCTCCACCTATCTTCCATTCCCTCTCCTACCATTCATTTCTTTCTTCTCCTTTAATCCAGCTCTTTCACCACCCACCACCTCTATTCCTTTCATTTTAGCTATCAAATAATTGTCCAAGTAGATTTCACAAACCCCTTCAACCCTCCACCTCAAACTACCATCACACCATGGCCAAACTAGTAGTAGAAGTTCATGATGCATGTGACCTTATGCCCAAAGATGGCCACGGTTCAGCTAGTCCTTTTGTGGAAGTACACTTTGATGAACAAAGACAAAGGACTCAAACCAAGCCTAGAGAACTTAACCCTATTTGGAATGAGAAGTTTTCTTTCAATGTAAACAATCCTAGAGATCTTCCCAGCAAGACCATTGAAGTTGTTGTGTACAATGATCGAAAAGGCGGTCACCACAAGAACTTTCTTGGCCATGTTAGAATCTCTGGAAATTCTGTGCCTTTATTATCCGACTCCGAGGCCATTGATCTTCAGAGATACCCTCTTGAGAAACGTGGCCTTTTCTCGCATATCAAAGGTGATATAGCACTCAAGATTTATGCAGTCCATGATGGTAACCACTATCCTCCTCCCCCAACAAATGCTGGCAATTTTGAAACTGAAGCAACTCCAGCATTCCAAGAAATCAACACCAACAAGCTTCAAGCAGAAGATGCCATTGGTGATCATGAGAAGAAGAATAAGAAGAAAAGGAAGGATAAAGAAGTTAGGACTTTTCATTCTATAGGGACTGCAACTGGAGGTCCTGCCGCTGCCGCTCCACCTCTTGTATCTTCCGGGTTCGGGTTTGAGACTCATGTTATGAAAGAAAAGGCTCCTACAGTTGAGACAAGAACTGATTTTGCTCGAGCTGGGCCACCTACTGCAATGCATATGCATATGCCAAAGCAGAATCCGGAATTCTTGTTGGTAGAGACCAGTCCACCGGTTGCTGCCCGTATGCGATACAGAGGAGGGGACAAGATGGCATGTGCTTATGATTTGGTGGAGCAGATGCGTTACTTGTATGTGAGTGTGGTTAAGGCCAAAGATCTTCCTGCTATGGATGTTTCTGGGAGTCTTGATCCATATGTTGAAGTCAAGCTTGGGAACTATAAAGGCAAGACTAAATACTTGGAGAAGAACCAAAGCCCGGTTTGGAAGCAAAATTTTGCATTCTCAAAGGATAGATTGCAGTCCAATTTACTTGAAGTTACGGTGAAGGATAAGGATTTTGTCACCAAGGATGATTTTGTGGGCAGAGTGTTTTTTGATTTATCTGAAGTCCCTCTTCGCGTGCCCCCAGATAGTCCATTGGCTCCTCAGTGGTACAGATTGGAGGACAAGAGGCGGATAAAGACAAGAGGAGAGATTATGCTTGCAGTTTGGATGGGAACACAGGCTGATGAGTCATTTCCTGAAGCATGGCATAGTGATGCTCATGACATTAGTCATACAAACCTTGCCAACACACGATCGAAGGTATACTTTTCGCCGAAGCTGTATTACCTTAGAGTTCAAATCATCGAAGCTCAAGATCTTATCCCCTCCGATAAGGGTCGCATGCTGGAAGTGTCCGTAAAAGTTCAACTTGGTAATCAGGGAAGGGTCACTAGGTCTTTGCAGACGCGAACCATCAATCCAATTTGGAATGATGAGCTTATGTTTGTTGCATCTGAGCCTTTTGAGGATTTCATAATTGTGTCTGTTGAGGACAGGATAGGACCAGGCAAGGATGAGATACTTGGAAGGGTGATTTTATCAGTTAGGGATATCCCAGAAAGACTTGAGACTCACAAGTTCCCGGATCCTCGCTGGTTTAATCTCTTCAAGCCTTCATTGGCACAAGAGGAAGGTGAGAAGAAGAAAGAGAAATTCTCAAGCAAGATCCTGCTCCGTCTCTGTCTAGATGCAGGGTATCATGTTCTTGACGAGGCTACACATTTTAGCAGTGATCTACAACCATCATCCAAGCACCTTAGGAAGCCAAGTATTGGTATCCTTGAACTTGGGATTCTCAGTGCACGAAATTTGCTACCAATGAAGGGGAAGGATGGTAGGACCACTGATGCATATTGTGCGGCGAAGTATGGCAACAAATGGGTTCGAACCAGAACAATTCTCAATACTCTGAATCCTCGTTGGAATGAACAGTATACTTGGGAAGTTTATGATCCTTGCACTGTGATCACCCTTGGTGTCTTTGACAATTGCCATATTAATGGAAGCAAAGATGATTCAAGAGATCAGAGAATTGGGAAGGTAAGGATTCGGCTATCAACATTGGAAACCCATCGAATATATACACATTACTACCCGTTGCTAGTTCTTACCCCCTCTGGATTAAGGAAGCATGGGGAACTTCACTTGGCATTGAGGTTTACATGCACAGCTTGGGTTAATATGGTGACTCAATATGGCAAGCCATTGCTTCCCAAAATGCATTATGTCCAACCAATTTCTGTTAAGCACATTGATTGGCTTCGCCACCAGGCAATGCAGATAGTGGCAGCAAGGCTATCAAGAGCTGAGCCACCTCTTAGGCGTGAGGTTGTGGAGTACATGGTGGATGTGGATTACCATATGTGGAGCTTGAGGAGAAGCAAAGCTAATTTTCTTCGCATAATGTCGCTGCTTTCAGGGATCACCGCTGCCTGTAAATGGTACAATGACATTTGCAACTGGAGAAATCCAATAACAACATGTCTCGTGCACGTTCTGTTATTTATTCTGGTTTGTTATCCAGAGTTGATACTGCCCACAATTTTCCTCTATCTGTTTGTGATTGGGTTATGGAATTATCGGTTCAGGCCAAGGCACCCACCACACATGGATACTAGGCTTTCACAGGCAGACAATGCGCATCCAGATGAACTTGATGAGGAATTTGATTCATTCCCAGCATCCCGGCCATCAGATATTGTGAGGATGAGATATGATAGGCTGAGAAGTGTTGCCGGTAGGGTGCAGACAGTGGTTGGAGATTTGGCAAGCCAGGGGGAAAGAGCTCAGGCACTACTCAGTTGGAGGGACCCAAGGGCGACGGCAATCTTTATCCTCTTTTCATTAATCTGGGCTGTGTTTATTTATGTCACTCCATTCCAGGTAGTGGCAGTGCTGGTTGGACTCTACTTGCTTCGACATCCCAGGTTCAGGAGCAAGATGCCCGCTGTGCCTGTCAACTTCTTCAAGAGATTACCGTCCAAAACAGATATATTACTATGATGAATTGGAAGCTATTATAACTTAAAACACCTTATTTGCTTGATTCTGCTCGAGGAAAGATGATCCAGTAAATAATTCCATCAATGTCATGACAGCAGGAAAGCACCTAGGTTCTTTCTCCCCTGACAACCCACTCCGCAAAAGAATCTTACTTTTGCTGAATATGCATATCCCACATTTCTTCAGTCCCATGCACGGAACCCCACTATTATTTTTTTCTCTTTATTCCATATTCTGTACTATTAATAAGCAATCATATTTTGTATTTCATGAATCATATGCAACGCCCCCAAAAAGTTAGCGAAACAAAAAAAAAGATGGCTACACACTGAAGCAGCTTCAAAGATCAAGCATTGGATCTGTATGAACAAGCGGAACTGCTTAAGCATGTAAATCATTCCAAGAGAAAGGAGTGCATTCCACAATTCCCAAAGAACTGGCAATCCAAATTCCAAGTAGAATTGAGCTATCCCCTCGATAACATTGGAACAGAACTCCTGCCATTTACAACACAAGAATTTCCATACGTGTCAAATCTTCTATGAAGATTACCCCACAAAAAAACTGGACAAGTAAAATACAAATATATAGTTGACTTGGATGACACGGTCCTAAATCCAACATGTATTAGTGAAGCGACAACAGTAAAAAAGCTGACAATTAATCCTCCTAGAAGTGTCCTATCCACAACACCCAATCACCCGCTCCTTTAGCCCACTCTCGCTTCTTCTTTTTTGGATCCCGAGGCAGTATCATTCACCACCATTTTTTGTGACTAATTTTTCCACTTTCTTAGGAACCATCCAATGAGATTTCTTTTGTTTCGGTCTTCTGGCAGCATGCCATTCTGAGAAATGTTCTTTGCTCTAAAGTAGTCGGTCCTACACAGCTCTCTGATCCCCACAAGCACAAGCTTCTGTCTCTCTTGATTCACAGCACTCACATGGGTCAGAACAGGGAGAACATTTGTACTCACTGAGTGTTTTCTCCACCGACTTTGTCTTCTGATTTATTTGGTTGAGAGTCTCAATTACTGACCACCTTCCAACAGAGGCTATCTTAACAATAGCTGAAGCACCAAGCATGCTTTCTGAAGCAACTATGAGAACCTGCTTGTATGCTTTTGTGTGGCCAACCTAGGGAAATGAAAAAAACTAATCAGAAAAGGGAAATAAGAGGTCGAATCATAAACTAAGAAAGCTCGCCATTCAGTTCCAGGAAAAAGAGAGAGAGAGAGAGAAGAAGAAGCAAGTGTCCTGTTTGAACTGAGCCAAAAAAGAGAGGGGCTCTCATTTTTAAGTCAGTGTAAGCAAGTTGGTTTCAATAGAGATGAGAGACGAATAAGAACATTCAAAACATATCAGAGAAGGATTAACACGCAATCCTAGTAACCTTTTCATGACCATCTAGATCCAATTTATTAGACAATAAAATAAAAACAGCAACTGGGCCTTAGAACGAGAGTGTTTCATTTAGATATTTCCATCTCATCAAGTGAATTCCATCTGTTGCGATCTGTTATCCATATTCTTTCCACTCTGCCCTCCATTCCATTGTAAGGAATGAAAGCTTCAAAGATAGAAGTCAATTCACGGCTTTGTTGCTTTACTACATTACTTGGGACATTCTTCATCCTTGCAGCAGGTGTCCCTGGATTTGGAAAGCAGATTAAAAATAGAAAATAGCATGAAGTAGATGCCATTACGCACTCCATTATGGTGTGGGTACCACAGCTATAAATTTTCATAACACACTCAAGGCGAACACTACATACTAGATGTTAAAATGACCAAGGTGTGCACACGCAATGCAGCAGTCCCTCAAACTACAAAAAGAAATAAATGATGTTTTTCCTCCATATAATATGCATATGATATAGTCATGAGTTTTCATAATGGATCAACTCATTGTACATTTGATGATCCAGAAAGAAATGGATAAGAAACACGGGAAAATAAACAATTACACTGAATAACACCATAATTATTGCCCCCATCAATTCAAAAAGTCGACAGATTTTAACTTTGACCTACTCTTTTTAATGATTTTAACAGAGTTAATATCTTCAGTAACCTTTTTGTTAAATATATACTAATATAAACTTGAAAACAAAATACTAGTCGCAAGTATGTTATATTGGTTTTGAAAAATCACAAAGGGTCAATTATTACCCGACCAAGGGTGTACCAAACATCTCTAGTGACATCTATGATTTCACAATCTAGAAATTACATGTCATATCACTATTTTAGATAGTTCACTTGAGCAGTTTCACTTAAAAAGTGTACCAGTAACTTACTGTGAAAACTATTATAGAAATATGCAATTAACAAGTGAGACATAACAAATTACAGAAAATAAAGGGCCGCGAACTGGAAATCTGAGTCTGCAAACTAACCTGGGAATCTACATATTATATCGGTAGCAATCTGCATTTCTGGAACTAGCTCAGTCAAGGTGTCGACCACAGTCCTGAATACATTGTATTCTCGATTCATTGCCTGGAGATCTCAAACAATGATATTTTCTAGCAGCCACCCCAAACATAAATTATACAACTACAGCTGGGATCGTTGTTAGGGTTGCGGGGGTAAGGAGAAGCTACTATCAGCACTAAAAAGAAAAGATCAACAATATTGGGACATACAGTCAAAATGGCATCACTTCCAGCCTGCACTGGTACATGAAGAAAGGAGTACACACAAGGGTTCACGAATGAAAGGTGGATTTTTCATCCCAATTCGAAGCATTGTGCTTGCATCAGAAGGAAGTTCAGCAACAATAGCATTCAATAATATTGGAAGATTAACCCCAATGTCACAACCTGTAAGGTTTCAGGAAATTCAATCTGTTCAACAATTTGTATTGTGAAGAACTAGTATAATTAACATCTCAAATTATTTTGTTTCCAAGCATAACAATTTTTCACGAGTCATGGAACAAAAACTCTTCTGCCGAGCAGCAACGTGCTATTTCACTGGATGATATGAACATGGTGAATTTTATAATTAATTTTTCACATTGGTAAGCATGTAGATCTATTTTTCACTTGTTACTCTAGTTTAAGGATAAGAAATGTAGATGATCAGCAGCACCTTCAAACAGTAAAATAGCAAAAATAAGCATCTGTTGTTAATAGACCATGGAATGATGTGTGACAAAATCATTTTAATAGAGAATTCATTAGAAACAAGATTTCTTGACAGAAAATAATCTCGTATCTGCAGCAGATACCCAATGGTAGAAACATCAGAAAATTACCATATGCTCCAGTGTCTTCACTACTCAGCCATATCTCCTTTACTCCATCAGCTACAACTGTTTTTACACGCTGTGTCTGGAGATGAAAGTTTAGATGTTTCTCAACAAATTTGTTCTTCCGAACCTGTTGTGAGAATCAGGTTAAATCCATGTAAATTATAACCATATGAAGAATAGATTGTGATTTTAATTAATTAAGAAACAGAGTTTTTCATTAAAAAACAAACAAGATCAACATTAAAGAACCTCATTGAAGAAAATGTAGAAACATTACAATTCAAATCTAGACTCTGCACCTTGAGGAGGGAGGTCAAGTGCTGGCAACGTCTTGCGGGTCAAAATCCGCACCTCATCACCTTTTAAAGTCTCTTCTACAACTTCAACTACATGATCTATTTGCTGGACTCCAACTATAGTCTATACTGACTCCTGGTTCTTTCATGTTCCGACTTCCTTGAGGCACACACCCAGCCACCGCCAAGAACAGATAACCTAAAACTATTAAGCAAAATGATAGCCCCGACACAGAAATGGGCGTGAATCCTCCCCTAGATCTCTGCAGCCATATCCAGATTGCTAACAACTTGACAGTTTGAGATTTATTTAAAAATTCGATAATAAATGTGTTAAAAAGATGAAAAGAGCACATCCGAGACAAAATTTGAAGTTCTACAACTGCCATTGCATAGACATTTAAAATTGTTTTAATCAGTCGTTGTTGTCAAAATCAGACTTATAAAATCTTATAATTTTATGAGTTAATTGAACGTTCAAACTCATATTAAAAACTCGAAAATTATTAAAAAAAACTATTAAACATGTTATGTAAAAAACACCTTGTTTTATTGATTTGTTAAACGCAATTTTATTTTTTGAGAAATTTTTAAATAAGGCCGATCAAGTATATAAAACACATTTTAATTTGCACGTAAATCATAAGACAAAATTGTTTTTCTTGCTTCTCTTAAAAAAACTTTTTTTTTTCTAGATTAAATTAAAAAAAAAATAGTCAAATAAAATGATAAATCTTATAATTGATTGGATCATTCTCCAGAACGGGGAGTCACTTTCACCTAATCCAAAGTAAATTGTATACATCAAATTTTAGTTATAAATCATTTGAATTATCCTCTACATATTGCTTGTAGAATTTTATCTTCTTCTTTCTTTTTTTTCCAATTTTGAGAATTACTTTGTAGTTGAAGATAGAGTAGCATTGCAAAATTCTCTACCCGCTTCCGTTTCCATTACTGCAATGTCTGGTGAATACACAAGAGTATAAAGTTATTATTTTTAAAATTGAAAAAAGGACAACACATATAATCGACTTTTTTCAAGATAAAGACGTGAAGTTGAATAATCAACACCACAGAGCAAAGAAAGCAGTCTTGACTAAATTTTTTTCACAAACACATTCCATGAAGAATTTATTGCAGCTGTTGGAGCAACTCATGCCAAGGCAAAGG
>Ga0307509_10012208_pt1 | contig 10305 bp, 11 predicted proteins | sample 10_EM_MG_FD_202245 | JGI IMG/M metagenome (GOLD analysis project Ga0307509, IMG submission 202245) | Populus trichocarpa ectomycorrhiza microbial communities from riparian zone in the Pacific Northwest, United States - 10_EM | ecosystem: Host-associated > Plants > Roots > Unclassified | place...
TTTTGAAACAAGATATCTTATCAAAGCACATAAATTCACCATCTTTAAGCACCAATACTTAACTTCTTTTGATTTCAAGCTCCATCAACATAAAACTTTTAGAACACAATGGAACAATTTTTTTTTTCCGAATGGTCTACCTTTGGCAACTTTGCCTATTTTTTTCATCAAGTATGATTTTTTTCACATAATTTTCAACCATAATCTTATGAAATATCAACAAGTATATGCTCTACTAATCCTTGTGCAAGAGAAAATAAAAACATATAAAAATTTAAGACCTACGACATGGGTAAAGCAAAGAAAAGATAAACAAGATCAAAAGGGTTCACTAAGGATAATATGCTTTGGGTTGACTTTTTTATTCAAGTGGTTAAAATTCCTATTGCCTTTATCATCTTCATGTACACATGTAATGTGAATGTACTCTCAACAAGATATGAAGCAAGTTCTAAAGATATATATCATTGAAAGAATGAACAATCAAAGAATATAATGTTGAATGCTAAAAAACTTACATTGGTACAACACTATTAAGTCAACATGACATATTTTCAAAGTCAATCTCTAAACTAATTAAACTTAAAACTTGCATGCACACTCATTCATTCAATTTATATTTTCATCTATCTCAACTAATTCTCATACATAATACTCATATTCTCATAAATCAATGGGAGTTAAATAGATAAAACTTAATACTTAAGGTTGGAAGACATAAATATTTTTTTATGGGTTCTTCTAATTCTAATAAAACACATAGAAACAACAAAGAAAACCAAAATCCCCCTCCACACTTTAAACACAACATTGTCCTCAATGTTGAAATAAAAGAAAAGGAATAAAAAAGAATGAAAAACATAAAGTAAAATGCAAAAAATAAAAGATAAGGCAAAAAGAAAACAAATCTATTTTTTTTATTGGGTTGCCTCCTAGTAAGCTCTTTTGTTTTATGTCATTGGCTTTACACATCACATGCTCATGTCTCATAGATTGGTTCAGCTAACTCCACGGAAGCGGTGAGTTCTGTTATCCAACCTTCATAAAATGTTTTCAATCGATGCCCATTGACCTTGAGAACTTTGTTTGTTTCTACACTTGTAATCTCAACTACACAATAAGAAAAAAAAAATTAGAAATAACAAAGGGTCCAATCAAATGAGAACACAACTTTCTAGAAAAAAGTTTAAAACACGAATGATAAAGAAAAACTTTGTCTCTAACGTGAAACTCCTTTCTTATAATCATTATGTCATGAAGACTCTTGATCTTTTCTTTGTAAATCCTTGCATTTTCATAGGCATCATTCCATATCTCTTGCAACTTCTTTACAATCTCAACATCATAATCAAAGTTGCATTGCTTAATGGCCCAAAAAGCTTTGTGTTCAAGTTCCACTGGTAGATGACATGCTTTCTCATAAATCATCCTATAAGATGACATTCCTATAGGTGATTTATATGCAATCTGATAAGCCCAAAGTGTATTACCAAGTCGCAGACTCTAATCTTTCCGGTTGGATTGCACTGTCTTCTCCAAAATGGATTTGATTTCTTGATTTAAAATTTTAGCTTGGCTATTCGTTTGAGGATGGTATGCTGTGGAAGTCCAATGAGTCAAATGGTACTTGCATAGTAATGCTTTCATTGAATGATTGTGAAAATGAGTGCCACAATCACTAATGATAGCTTTGGGGATTCCAAACCTGTCAAATTTACGAGTCCTGATAAAATCTAAAACAACTTTAACTTCATTAGTTCGTATGGCTTTTACTTCAATTCATTTGGACATATAATCAACAACAAAAAGGATATAAAGATTACCAAAAGAAAAAGAAAATGGACTCATAAAATCAATACTTCAAACATAAAAATTTCACTTACAATAATATTAGTTAAAGGCATTTAATTCTTATGAGTGATGTTGCATGTTCTTTGGCATTTTTCACATGATTTGCAAAAATGATATGCATCCTTAAAAATAAAAGGCCAATAAAAACCACTTTCAAGTACCTTGTGGGCTGTTCTTTTTGCTCCAAAATGCCCACCACAAGAATAAGAATGAAAAAAAGTGAGAATGGAATGAAATTCATCTTGTGGTACACATTTTCTAACTACTTGATCCGCACAAAATTTTCATAGATGAGTGTCCCAAAAATAATATTTAGCATCAGCTCGTAACTTGTTTTTTTAGGATTTAGACAAACCTGAAGGGAATTCTTTAGTGACTAAATAGTTCACCAAATCAGCATACCATGGTCTTGTAGAGGAATGTAACACATACAGCTACTCATCGGGGAATGTCTCTTTTACTATTTCAGTTTGTATATCCTTGGTCCGCGGTCAGCTCAAGTGATCAACTATATGATTTTCAACACCTTTTTTGTTTTTGATCTCAAGATCAAATTCTTGTAAAAGCAAGATTCGCTTAATCAATTTGGGTTTAGATTCTTTTTTCTTTAAAAGATACCTCAAAGCTGCATGGTTAGTAAATAAGACTTGAATTTTTCTAGAATAAATACCACTGCAAAAAGTTTTTTTTTAGTTGTATGGTAATTACATTGCGCTTCGTCCAACATGCGGGAAGCATATGTGATAACATACAAATTATTCCATATTCTTTATCTAAGTACAACCTTTATCGTGTAGTCACTCACATCGTGCATTTTCTCAAATGGTTCATCCCAATTCAGTAGTTGTATGATGGGGGCAGATGTGACATGCCTCTTAAGTTCATTATAGGTATCTCTACATGCTTGATCAAACACGAAATCCACTTCTTTGGCTAATAATTTGCACAAGGGTGTTGTAATCTTCAAGAAATCTTTGATAAAGCATCGATAGAAACCTACATAGCCAAGAAAAGAATGAACCTCCCTCACGCACAAGGGGTAAGGCAGTGATGAAATAACATCTATTTTAGCTTTATCAACCTCTAAACCATGCGGAGACACAACATGCCCAAGAACTATTCCTTGTTCTACCATAAAATAACATTTTTCATAGTTCAAGATAAGGTTAGTTTCAATGCATCTTTTCAAGACTAAAGATAAATTTTCTAAATACTTATCAAAAGAATCACCATACACTGTGAAATCATTCATGAAAACCTCAATTATTCTTTCAATACAATCAGAAAAAATACTCATCATGCATCTTTAAAAAGTTACGGGTGCATTACATAGACCAAAGAATATTATCTTATATGCATATATACCAAATAAAAATGTAAAGGTAGTCTTTTCTTGATCGTCAAGATTAATAACGATTTGATTATATCCACTATATGCATCAAGAAAGCAATAAAAAGAGTTACTTGTTACGCATTCAAGCATTCGGTCCATAGATGGTAATGAGAAGTGATCTTTACGTGTATAAACATTAAGCTTTCTATAATCACACATTCTCTAACAACTTGAGATGCAAAAAGGAATAAGTTCATCATCTTTATTCTTTACCAATGTGATTTCGGTCTTTTTGAGCACCACATGGATTGGCATCATCCACTTACTGTCTGTGATGGAGTAAATGACTCCTACATCCAATAGTTTCAAGATTTCAGCTTTCACTACCTCTATCATATGCATATTCAACCTCTTTTGCATTTTCCTTGTTGGTTTCACATTGTCCTCCAATAGTATGTGATGCATACATATTGAGGACTAATACCCTTGATATTGGCTAAAGTCCAACCAATGGTTGTTTTGTGATCGCGCAACAATTTCAAAAGCTTTTCCTTTTGCGCACTTATAAACTTTTACTATGATAACGAGGAGTGTATTGTTGTTGCTAATGAATATATACTTCAAGTTATTGGGTAAAGGTTTCAATTCTAACTTGGGTGCCTGTAAAATAGATGGCGAAAACTTTTTATGTGAAAGTACTAAATCAATAAAAACATTATCGTAAGGGGTGGTTTGTAAAGCTTGAAAAGCCAAGGTTGATTTTTGCATGTTTTGAGGAACATATATGTTCCTCTCCATCTCCTCTATCTTGGTAAAATCAATGCCATGGTTCAATGCCATGCTTAATCCGTCATCGCAATTAAAATCAAGAACTTGCTGCACAAACTCATCAATTTGGTCATAACATGTGATAGAATATATATTGCTATAAGGATATTTCATTGCATCATGAAAGTAAAATTCAATTACTTCATCTCTTACTTTCATAGACAAAGTATCTTTACCATAATTAATTTTAGTGTTAACAGTTTTCATGAATGGTCTTCCAAACAAGATAGGAATGTTGGTGTTTGAGGAATCACGTTCCATATCAAGAATATAAAAGTCACATGGAATAACCAAACTATCAATCTTGACTAGGATATCTTCTATCACACCAAGTGGATAAACAAAACTACGATCCGTAATTTGTATTACAATACTAGTTTTAATCAAAGGCTCAAGACTAAGAGAATTATAAACATGTTTAGTCATAACGTTAATGGATGCACCTAAATAACATAAAGCCCTTTTAAAGCTAACATTACCAATAACACATGGGATAATAAATGCACCTGTCTTTTTGCTTTAAAAGCAAATTCTTTTGAACAACAACATATACAACTTCACTCATACTTACCATTTCGTAGCCTTTTAGCTTGTAAGCTCTTTTGATAGTACACAGCTCCTTCAAGAATATGACATATTTGGAAATTTTCTTTATAGTATCAATCAAAGGAATGTTGAATTTTACTTTTTTGAAAACCTCTAAAATCTCTTTTTCTTTGTCCTTTTTCTTAGACCTAGAAGAACTCAAAGGAAAGGGAGAGATTTTTTTAAAAAATTAAAATTCATTGAGTTAGGACTTACCTTTGGAGTATTGATGGTTGTTTCAGTTTATGGAGGAGTAGGCTATTTCTTCTTTATGCTCAGTTCGGTTTCTATCTCCTCTTCTCCCTTCATCTCAATTTGTTTTGGCCTTTGCTCTTTAAGTTCTTTCCCACTGCGCAGCGTGATTGTACTAACATTCTATTTTGGATTTAATGCTTGGGAGGGTAATTTTCTGTTGATTTGTACTTCCAATTTCCCTATACTTAAAGCTACTTGCCCCATTTGCTTCTCTAAGTTATGAATACTTGACCTTGTTTCCTGTTGAAAAGACATGACATTTTTTTGTAAAGTCATTGTGTTAGAAGATAAGGTTTTCATCATCTCACGAAGATCATTACTTGATGACCCTATTGCATTGGAATTTGTAAATGTAAGGAGGCTGTCTCACTTGATAATTTTACTAAGGCTGAATCTATAGTGGTGTAATTGTCGGCCTTGATTGCCTTGTTGAGGTAGGTTCCTATAGTATAAGTTCAAGTGATCTCTCCATTCGGGATTATATATGTTAGAAAAGGGATCATATTTAGATTGGGGCTGGCCATTAAATGCTCCATCAACTGTATTAGTTTGTTCAATGTAATCTTCTTGCATTGTTGGGAACATATTCGAAGCATGACGTTGTAACAAGCATATGCTATAAGCTTTCACTTGCTGTACATTTCCACAAGCCAAAGAACACATAAGAGAAGTAAGATCATTAACTTTATTCTCAAGGTTATAAATACTTACCTCATTTACTCTTTTGCTTGGGAAGTCTCCACGCGTGCCAAATTATTTCAAGTTGGCTGCCATATTTAAGATCAATTGGCATCAGCCTCTGGTGTTTTATCTACCAATACCGAACTACAAATGTCACACTTCAAACATGGGATAATGTTAATGCTTCATTAAACTGCCAGACTGTTTATTATCATTATTATTATTAAGTAATTGCATTCTTATAAATGTTTTGTACTGCAACAAGGACGTCACACCAACGAGGTGTCTAGGAAACCCAATACACGAGAACCTACTTTTGCAATGAATTATGTAGTTGCATTCTAAATCACGATGTATTTTGTATGAATCAATGTACTGAATGTATAACTATTATTAGATCCTTTTTGTTTAAATTTGTGATGACTATTAGTAGGATAGGAATGCAAACTCATGTCTATGTATGTATATTTTTAATGTGAACTTCTAATCATGCAAACATAATATTATGTGTTTATGTAAGATTCACCTTTAAATGAAATGTTAATTGTTGTTGATGTATGGATTGTATCTTGATAATGTGAGGGAACATGTTCGCTGATTACCGACACAATATGTGTCAAGTAAAAAAAAACATTTACCGTTGTTTTGGGCTTGAAAAGCCAGGTTATTACACAATCCGACTTTTGCATTCATTTATACATTGTATTTATTTATGTGCATATGCATATCAAATAACTGTAGGTAGAAATATAAGTCATTATGCGAAAGTTCAACTCCCCCCCCCCCCTCAAATTCCATAATACTAAATCTAGTCAGAGAAAAAAGAGAGAGATCATAACGAGAAAAAAGCAACCAAAAAGACATAGAAAGTCTAAAAGGAAAGGTTGTTGGGCTCATTAACTTACTTAAACGAGTATTATAAGTTATACCATCAAAGGAAAGGTCCTTCGACCAAAAGAAGACTCTGACATAAATGTCACTTCACCTTAATGTCTAGTTAATGCCATAAATATCATCTGTTTTTGCATAAAAAAAAAACAGGGGAATCAGGTGCTTTTTTTTAGTCCCAATGCACAAATCATTTCCCATTTGTGAGTTTCTTGTAAGCACCACAAGCCCAAGTTGCTCCTACTATTGACCTCACCATAAAGACTCTTGATTTAGAGTTCAATGCTAACTCAATGAACACTTACGAATAAGCTTAGAAAATAATTTGGATAGTTAAAGGCATGCGTAAAATAAACTTAGAAGAAACACATAACTAAAGTAACCTTTCCTTGAAAATGATACAATAAGGGTGATTTTAATATTTCTTAAGCATAACCAACCCCTTTCAAATCTCTAGAACCATTGCATATTTTAAGATTCTTAGTCTCTTTAAGAAATTAGGTGGCGACTCTATTTACCATATTTTCCCTTTAATTTTGAAGTTCTCATTTTATGTCGTGTATGATATGAGTAAAAGAGAAAAAAAATTGATTAAAATATTTGGTCCTTGTTTTATAACATATTTTTTATAAAATGAACCTCAGAACTGCTCGGAGGCATTGTCCATTCCCAAAGCTTTTTATTGAAAGGAGGTAGTCAAAAGTGAAATTAAATCCTTTACAAACAGTCATATGTGGGAACTAGTGGGTCTTTCACTTTAAAATAAACCATTAGAACATAAGTGAATCTTTAAAAGAAAGATAAAGGCTAATGGAACTATTGAAAAATGTAAAGAAATATTTATTTTTAAAGAATTCAAATAATAATAAGGTGTGAATTATTTTCTAACATACTTGGTGGAACTAGTGTCAACTAATTGTGTCAATTGTGATAGTCAATTAGTAGTAAAAAGGGTATAAGTAACATATATAATGGTAAGTCTAGATATATATGTCATAAAAATAATGTTGTTAAACTCTTACTTTTGAATATGATTAATTTCATTGATTAAATAATTTCTATTTATGTAGAGGATTGTTGAAAATTTTATTTTAAAACCATGGCTAATGAGTATATTTGATGCCAAATTAAAAGTGGGGTTTACTTACTTTTAGCATTAAAATTTTATTAAAAAATATTCTCTAATAAAAGTTCTTTAATATAGAATATTAATAAGATTAAAACAAATTGAGAATGAATGGGAAATTAATCTTAAAGAATCCTTTGTTAGCATATTTTATGAAACCTAAAACCCGTTATCCTATAAAGAAAAAAATACAAGATTGTATTGTAATTTATATAGTCAGAAGTTGAAGAGTCATAAATGAGCCTATGCAAAGTGGCTTTGGGCATAAACCACGCATGCACGCTTGCTTAGCTTGGCTCGAAAACGAGCCTCAAGCCTCAGGTCCCAAGGAATGGGCATGAGCTTGGGTTTGCTTTTTCTTACCAATCTATTTTAGATTTGAATTTTGGTTATTATAAATTAATTATTTGGATCATAAATAAATTTTTTCCAACCCTTAAATAAAAAGTCCGAACATTTTTTTTTTCTAAACACATATTTTTTTAAAAAAAAATATTTGTTTCTTAAGAAAAAAAACTACCAGGTTTTTATTCTTTTTTTATGATAGATAATTAAAACAAAATGATGAGTATTAATTTTGGTAATTGCATCAGTTTTGGTTTTAAAAATAGTATAAATAAGGGTTGAATGAGAAATATTTTATACACTTGCAAGTTCTTTAGCCTTTTTCTCTATTATTTTTCCTTGTCTCTTTTGCCGTTTTCCCTCCATTCTAAAGGTTAAGTTTCAATGTTTTATTGAGAGGTTTTTTGAGTTTCTCTTATTCCTTTAGTTCATAAAATTTCAAAGAAAGAATATCTTTTAAAAGTAGCCCCGTTAGAATCCTAAGAAACTGATCGCATTAAACAATATGCAATAAAACTTTAAAATAAATAATTGATTCTTGACAATAACAATTTTTTCAACAAGTAGTTTGCATTGTTTTAATTCAAGTATAAAATGCTGATCCTTCTGACTGATTTGAGAATTTATTTTGACACTGCAATATTTAAAAACTTATTGTCCATGTTTCTCTTTTTTGTAGATCAATCACGCAATTGCGTATGATCATGCAAGTTGGTAGGGTTTTTTTTTTAATGTATTTCATCATCAAGGAATTAATAATTTTTTCATTAATTAGTTTCAATTTTCTATTGTATAGATTTAATGAAATTTTGAATTTTGAATTAAAAGAAGAGGAAAACAAGAGCAAGAATGGAACAAGTACTGATTGAATCATTGATTTACACAGGTGATTTAGAGCAAGAAATCCCTAGCCCAAGCCTCGGCCATATTATTATTATTAGTTCAGTCCAGAGTCTAATCCAAGCACCCACACTTCACAAACTGAGTAATGTATCTAGGCCATTCTACCTTTGGGCTGACCAAGTATGCAACATCTTGTGTAATTTATTTCGGCCTCAAAACGGTTCCGCTTGTTTTCCTGTATATATGGTTCATGTGGATCCAATCAATTACACCATCGGTAATATTATTTGACAATCTTTTTAATCCACATTATACCATATAGGAAAAAGTCTTTAATGTACAAATCTAGAAATGGTAATTTCGTAATTCTTTTTAATGTTGTCTATTTTACAAATTATAATTTTTTTGGTCCCTGAATTTTTCATAAATTCAATTTGATCCAAAACTTGTTTTTCTTATTTTTAGTTCCTGATTTGAGAGAAGAGAAAAAAAATGATTAAATTCCAGAGATAAAGAAAGAAAATCTTAAGCAAGAAAATCTTAAGCGACACTAATTTTGGCCATAAAACATCAATCTTTGTGTTAGTGAGTTTCATTTGATAATGAAAGTCTCATTTATGTATTTTTTGGCTCTTCCATTGCTTGAGATAGTAGATTTGAGCATAAAAAGTTTTTTTTTTTTCAGTTTGATTTTGTATTTTTTGAATTATTTGAGGTCATATACGAGTTTATCAAAGTATATGAAGTGTTTGAATAAAAAATAGATTGAAAATAAGTTTTTAGATAAAAGAAATCATCACCCCTAATTTTTCAACCACAATAATGACTAAAATCCAGGGAGAGGTAGTCGACATGTCACCATCTTTTTTTTAAGAAAAAAATTGGTTGGACAATAGATCATTCGTGCCTTAAAAAGTTTTTTTTAAATAAGATAGTCCAAGGCTCCAAGCATGTCAGTTTGGGATAAAGGCTAGCTCGCTAGGGGTTTTTTAAGCCCAGGTGTGTTAGGTCATCCATGTCAGGCTCACATCACTAGGCCTTGCGTTTTTAATTCATTGGTTTTTTTTAATCAATTTTATTATTTAATGTCAGGTTTTTTATTGTATTTTTTAATTTAACAATTTTTTGTGATATTTTTTGATGTAATATAATTGAAGTTTTACTTATTTTACATATAAAATTTCAATTTTTTTTATATTAAAAATATATTAACTTCAAATTATATAATACAAATATAATATTGTAAATATAATTTTAAAATTTAAAATATTATTAAATAGTCAATAGTTAAGCTAAAAAGACCTTGACTTAAAATATTTCAACACAAATAAAATACCTAAATATTTAAAAAAATAAAAGGTTTTACGTATTTAAACCTATAGTTTGATTATATTTTCTCCAATCCACTAACTTACCTTTTGTACTATTAACTGAGTTAATTCAATCTCGTAGCATGTGATTACAGTTAACTATGATTAATTGAGCCAATTGGTAAGATTTTGAAATTTGGATATTAATTTATTAACGAGCATATAAATGGAGATATATTGTCTTCGTGATCTTGATAAAA
>Ga0307509_10012211_pt1 | contig 10304 bp, 14 predicted proteins | sample 10_EM_MG_FD_202245 | JGI IMG/M metagenome (GOLD analysis project Ga0307509, IMG submission 202245) | Populus trichocarpa ectomycorrhiza microbial communities from riparian zone in the Pacific Northwest, United States - 10_EM | ecosystem: Host-associated > Plants > Roots > Unclassified | place...
CGACGCCATGCCACGCTAGAGTTACGGCGTGGGTCGGCTCGAGAACATCCTCGCGAGGCACGCCGAGCAGCGGAAGATGACCCCGCGGCGCGTGGTGATCATCGGCGTGTTCGTCCTCGTCGTCGTCACGGTGCTGCTGATGCAGTTCACCGACCTCGGCATGCCGAAGCCGTTACCGCCGTCGCCACCACCGCCTCCGGCCGATCACGTCGACGGGATCTATCTCGGCAAGCCGGACTCGCACCGGGTGAAGGCACCCGGCGGCGTCAACCGGCAAGCCGCACCGCCCGCGCCGACGCACTGATCGCACGCGTTGTCCTCGGGACACGCGTTGCACGGATCGTGATTGTCGAGCAACGGACCGCTCGGGGAGGCGTACGCGGGCGGCGGATCGTCCGGAGCCTCGAACGGATCCGGCGGCGCGTACGACTGCGAAGACAGCGCCGCGATCTCGACCGCGTCCTCGACGATCGGTAGCGCCTTCGCGGCGACCCGCGCGGCGGGTGCGGCGACATGCCCGACCGCGCTCGCGACGCGCCCGAATCCGTTCGCGACGTGACCGGTCGCGCTGGCGACGTGGCCGAGGCCGCTCGCGACGTGGCCCATGCTCTTGCAACCGACGAGGAGCGCGAGCGCGGCGACGAGACGGACCATGTCGCGGGTAGAGCAAGCGATGCGCCAGGGCGAGTGGCAGCCTTTACCGCTGTTTAGACTGTTTCACCGTTGCGCCAGCGCCACACGCGTGAGGCCGTAGCACTATTCCCGGCATGAAGGCCGCACTCGCGTTTTCTCTCGTCTTCGGCGTCGTCGTCGCGCTCGGCGCGACCGCACACGCCAAGGTCAAGACCCAGCTCGTCGAGTACAAGCAGGGCGACACCGTGCTCGAGGGCTACCTCGCGTACGACGATGCCGTGAAGGGCAAGCGCCCCGGCGTGCTCGTCGTCCACGCGTGGATGGGGCTCGACGACAACGCGCGCAAGCGCGCCGACATGCTCGCCGGTCTCGGCTACGTCGCGTTCGCGGCCGACGTCTACGGTAAGGGCGTGCGGCCGAAGACTCTCGACGAGGCGGGCAAGCTCGCGGGCAAGTACAAGGCCGATCGCAAGCTCCTGCGCGAGCGCGTCAACGCGGGGTTCGCGACGATGTTGAAGCAGACGAACGTCGACTCGACGAAGACCGCGGCGATCGGGTTCTGCTTCGGCGGCACGACCGCGCTCGAGCTCGCGCGCAGCGGCACCGCGGTCGGCGGCGTCGTGACGTTCCACGGCGGGCTCGACTCGCCGGCGCCGGCCGACGGGAAGAACATCAAGGCGAAGCTCCTCGTGCTTCACGGCGCGGCCGATCCGCACGAGACCCCGGCCGACTTCGCGGCGTTCCACAAGGAGCTCGCGGACGCGAAGGTCGACTGGCAGCTGATCGAGTACGGCGGTGCGGTTCACTGCTTCACGGATCAGACCGCGGGCACCGACCCGACGAAGGGATGCGCGTACGACCCTGCCGCCGACGCGCGCTCGTGGGCCGCGATGCGCGGGTTCTTCGACGAGGTGTTTGGTAAGAAGAAGGCATGATGCAGGTTCGCGAGGTCGGCAGGATCCCGAATCGGTTGCCGGCCGACGACGATCATCCATATCGCACCGGCGCGTGGGCACCGACGTTCGTCGAGTACGACGCGGACGACCTCGACGTGATCGAGGGCGCGCTTCCCGCCGGCCTCGACGGGACGTACCTGCGCAACACCGAGAATCCCGTGATGCCGGCGATCGGCCGCTATCACCCGTTCGACGGCGACGGCATGGTCCACGCGATCCGGTTTCGCGGCGGCGCGGCGAGCTATCGCAACCGGTTCGTCCGGACCCAGGGCCTCGCCGCCGAGCTCGAGGCCGGCGCGCCGCAGTGGGCCGGCATCATCGAGAATCCCGCGAAGTCGCTGCGCCCGGGATGGGGGGCGCGTGGCCGGATGAAGGACGCGTCGTCGACGGACGTCGTCGTCCACAACGGCATCGCGCTCACCACGTTCTACCAGTGCGGCGATGTCTATCAGCTCGACGCGGCGCTCGCCGATCGCGGGCGCGCACCGTGGGTCCCGGCCGGCGGCGTGTCGGCGCACCCGAAGCTCGATCCCGCGACCGGCGAGCTGATGTTCTTCAACTACGGCACGACCTCGCCGTTCATGCACTACGGCCTGCTCGACGCGCGCGGGCAGCTCGTCCACTACCAGCCGGTGCCGTTGCCCGGCCCGCGTCTACCGCACGACATGGCGTTCACCGAGCACTACGCGATCCTCAACGACTTCCCGCTCGCGTGGGACGCCGAGCTGCTCGCGAAGCAGGTCTATCGGCCGAAGCTCCATGACCTGCCGTCGCGGTTCGGCGTGGTCCCGCGGCGAGGCGGCGAGGTCCGCTGGTTCGAAGCGGCGCCGACGTTCGTGCTGCACTTCATCAACGCGTACGAGGACGGCGACACGATCGTGCTCGACGGTTACTTCCAGGAAGATCCGCTACCCCGCCCGGATCCCGCAGACGGTCCACACGCAGCGCTGAAGAAGATGGTCGACGTCCACGCGATGAAGGCGCGACCGCATCGCTGGCGGCTCGATCTCCGTACCGGCCGCGCGAGCGAAGAGCGGTTGTTCGACGACATCTCCGAGTTCCCGTCGATCCACTACGCGGTCCCGGGGCGAAGGCACCGTTACGCGTGGTCGATGACCGCGCCACCGGGGTGGTTCCTGTTCGACGGGATCGTCCGCTACGACCTCGAGACCGGGGCGACCCAGCGGTTCCGGTATCCCGCGGGCACGTACGCGAGCGAGGCGCCGATGGCACCGGCGCCGGGTGGCACGGCCGAGGACGCCGGGTGGCTCGTGACGTTCACGACGGATCCGGCCCGCGATCGCTCGGAGTGCCACGTGTTCGACGCGGCGCACGTCGACGCCGGCCCGATCGCACGGGTCGCGCTGCCGGCGCGGATCGCGAGCGGCACCCATGCGTGCTGGGCGCCGGGCGACTCACTCCGCGCGGCGACGTAGCGCGAGCAGCGCCTCGAGCCCGAGCCCGACGACGGTCTCGTTCGTGCTGCGGCGGACGACGTAGGCGCCGTCGATCGCGCGCGCCGGGCTCGACAGCGATGGCCAGCGGGTCTCGTGCTCGCCGGTGATCCGGCCCCGGCGCAGCACGTGATCGCGCTCGGCCGCGACCGCGGTGAGCTCGCGGTGGTGATCGACCGCCTCGCGGACGATATCGGCGAGCGCGGTGCTCTCGAACGGCTTCGGCACGAACCGGAACACGCCGCCCTGGTTGATCCCCTTCATCGCGGCGTCGGCGGTCACGTGACCGGTGAGGAGGATGCGCACGGTCGTTGGCCGGAGCTGTTTGACCCGTTCCGCGAGCTCGATCCCGTTCATCAGCGGCATGTCGATGTCGGAGACCAGGACCGCGACGTCGTTGTCGAGCACCCATTCGAGCGCCTCGGCGGGCTCGGTCGTCGACATCGGCGCGAGGTGCGCGCGCTTGAGCGAGCGCGCGACGGTGCGAGCGACATCGGCGTCGTCGTCGACGCACACGATCAGAGGTGCGCTCATGATTCCACGGCCTCGAGCGCCGCGGCCAGCGCGGCCATCGACGGGAAGCGCTTGGCCGGATCCTTCTGGAGGCAACGTGCGATCACCGCGGACAGCGCGTCGGGAACGTCCTCGCGGAAGCTCGTGACCCGCGGCGCGGGCGTACGGAGGTGCGCGACACAGATCGCGGTGGCCGACTCGCCTTCGAACGGCGGATGGCCGGCGAGCATTTCGAACAGCACGCAACCGAGCGCGTACTGATCGGACGCCTCGATCGCGGGGTGGCCCTGGATCTGTTCCGGCGACACGTAGCTCGGCGTGCCCGTGATGTGATCGGCGATCGCGGTCGGTGCGCAGCGCTCGCGCAGCTGGGCGAGACCGAAGTCGATCAGCTTCACGTGGTCGCGCTGGACGAGCACGTTGCACGGCGTGACATCGGCGTGGACCACGCCCTGGGCGTGCGCGGCGATCAGGCCTGCGGCGATCTGGCTCGCAACTGCGAGCGCGAGATGGACCGGCAAGGCGCCGCGATCGAGGATGTCGCCGAGCGACTGCGCGGCGAGCAGCTCCATCACGAAGTAGGGGCGACCGTCCGCGAGGTAGCCGAAGTCGTAGACCTCGACGACGTGCGGGCTCACGATCCGCGCGGTCGCCTGTGCCTCGAGCAGGAACTTGTCGCGGCTGGCGGCGTCGCGAGCGATCACCTCATGCTGGAGGATCTTGAGCGCGGCGCGCCGGCGCAGCGTGACGTGCTCGACCTCGTAGACCTCGCCCATGCCGCCGGCGCCGAGCCGGCACAGGATCTGGTAGTGCCCCACGCGCTCGCCCGGCTGCGGTTCGCGGGGCTCCGGCTTCGCACCGGGTGCGACGAACATCAGCTCGGCGCGCGGGCGCAGGCCGGGAGCGATCGTCACGATCACGTCGCGCTGCGCGTCGACAGAGCGGACGCGGGTGCGGCCTGTGGTCGTGCGCGTCGCGGCGGGATCGACCTGACAGACGTAGCCGAGGCGCGCGATCGCGTGGATCGCGAGCTCGGCATCGAGCGCGGACACCGCGATCAATTCGCCGTTCTTCGCGACCGCGACCGTGTAGCGCTCGGGCTGGCCGGCCGGCTCGATCACGACCGAGTCGGCGCCGGCCGCGAGGGCCGCGTCGAGCACGACGTCGGCGACGACGATCGGATCCGCGAACATGCCGGACGCATCGACCGATCCAGGGCCGGATCAAGGGTGTGCGCGACCTACACGGGCTGCGGCTGGAACGGCCACGGCTCCGCGCGCATCCCGGCCTCCCAGTTGTTATGACGGCCGTCCCAGTAGGTGATCGCGATCGTGCTCGGGTCGACGTCGTCGAGGCAGTTGACGTTCACCGACGCGAATGCGCCGCCGAGCTCGGGCAGGTTGCCGCGAGAGAACGGATGAGCGCCGCAGGTCCTGCAGAAGTAGCGCTGGCCGATCTTGCCGCCCCACTCGTACATCGCCATCTCGGCCTCCCCCTTGGTGACGCGCAGCGCGGCGGGCTTGCACTGGACGCTCAGGATCGCGAGCTTCGTGCAGACGCTGCAGTTGCAGCGACTGGCCCCCTTCAGCTCGAGATCGGCCTCGAATTCGATCGCCTTGCAGTGACAGCTTCCATGGTGGGTCTTCATCATGGACAGGACGTTACCTGCCCGAAGTGACAGCCTTCTGTCAGGTATCAGAACGCCGCGCCGGCACCGAACACGAACGTCGGACCGCCCTGGCCGGTCCAGGCCCAGTAACCGCCGATCGGGCCGATCGGGGAGCGCCACACGACCCCGAACCCGGTCGATGCGGCGAGCTCGCCCGCGTGCGCGCCGAACATGCCACCGCCGTCGGCAAACCCGGTCACCGACAGGCCGACGCGGCGGATCACCGGGAGCTCGAGCTCGGCGCGCCCGAACAGGCCCATGTTGCTGCCGGTGCCGTGGCCGGTGAGATCGATCGGGCCGACCCGGTTCGGGCGATAGCCGCGGATCTGGCTCGAGCCGTCGAAGAACAGCTGCTCGCCGATCGGGAGCTCGTCGCCGCTCACGGTCTCCATCGAGCCCGACAGATGGAGCGTGAGCGAGCCGAGGCGCTGATGGGTCTCGCCGTACGACTTCATGTGCAGCATCTCGAAACTCCCGCCGAGCTCGCGCGACCCGTACTCGATCATCGTGCCGACCCGCGAGCCGCGCGTCGCGAGGAACGGTTGATCGAGCGTGTTGAGCTCGGTGCCGATCCGGATCGCGCCGACGTCGTGCTCGTCGCCGGGCAGGATCGGATCGTCCATCACGTCCTTGACGTGCTCGAGCCGGTAGCCCGCGTACCACTTGAGGTGGGGTGCGATCAGGTGAGAGAGCTCGAGGTTGGTGCCGATCGAGCGGCGCGTGAACTGATAGAGCTGCTTGTCGTCGGCGATCAGCCGGGCGTCGAGCTGGTAGTCGGTGCCGAACAGCGCCGGATCGACGTAGCGCGCGGTGAACCTTTGCTCGCGGCCGTCGACCATCGCGTCGAGCGACAGGAGCTTGCCGGTGCCGAACAGATCCGACTGGCTCACACCCGCGCTGAACATGAACGAGTCGTCGGTGTTGTAACCGGCGCCCACCGAGAACGTCCCGGTCGCCGCGCGCCGCACCGGGACGACCGGCACCAGGGGCGCGGTGTTGCCAGGGGCTGCCGCACCGCTGTCGGGGTCGTCGTCGGCGAACGCGGGCGTGACCAACAAGACGGCGAGCAAGATCTGCTTCGCGAACATTTCGCAGCACTGACCCGCGGTTCATCAGGCGAGTTGCCTAGCGCGCGTGTGCGTCGACGCGCGCGATCAGCTCCGCGAGAGGCAACGCTCCGGGCTTCGCGCGCGTCCGCGCGGCCTCGGCGGCGAGGAGCTGCAGCGCTTCGTTGACCGGCGTCGCGACGCCGTGGAGCCGGCCGAGCAGCACGATCTCGCCGTTGAGATAGTCGGTCTCGAGGGCGCCCAACCCGCGCGCGAGGCTCTGCCAGGTCGAGCCACCGGTCCGCGTCGCGCCCGCGATCGGTGCGCTCGTGATGTCGGCGCGGCGCGCGGCGTCCTCGGCGTCGGTCGTGCACGAGAGGTTGGCCGCCGCGTAGCACGCGCGCGCCTCGGCCTGCGCGGTCGTCATCAGCACGGAGGTCCGCGCCTCGCGCCCGCTGATCGCCTCGGCGCCGTTCGCGAGGTTCGAGAGCAGCTTGCCGCGCTTCCACTTCATCACGCTGGTCCGGACCACGCACGAGAACCCCGCGACGTTCAGCTCGCCGGCGAAGTCGTCGGCGCGTTCGCCGGTGCCGTCGGGATAGCGGCCGACCTCGAACAGCCCCGGCACCGGCGCTGCCCAGACCCGGACCACCCCGGGCTCGAGATAGGTCCCCGGCAAGAACACGCACACGCCGTAGACCTCGCGGCTGTGACGCAGCGCGATCCGCTCGGCCTCGAGGCCGTTCGTCATGCACGCGATCGGGACCCACGCCGGTGCCGCGACCTCGGCCAGCGCCGCCGCGACATCCTGGGTCTTGGTCGCGACGACGAGCACGTCGTCGAGCCGCCATTCGATCCCCGCGGTCGCCTCGGCGACGGGGAGCTTCGCGACGAACGCACCGGCCGGGGTGTCGACCTGAAGTCCGCGTTCGCGGATCGCCGCGAGCTGCGCGCCGCGCGCGAGGAGGAGGACGTCGCGGTTTGCCCGCGCGAGATGGCCGGCGACGACACCACCGATCGCGCCGGCGCCGAGGATCACGAGTCGCATGGCGTACACTACCGCGCCATGGGTGCCCTCGATCAGCCTGCGTTCGAATCCGCGATCAATGCCGGCTGCTCCGCGTGCGGCGGCGCGACGCTCGAGATCCACAGCTTCATCGATCGCACGCTCGGGGTGATGCTCGGCGAGCCCACGAACGAGGGCAGGTGGGCCCACGACGGCGAGAAGTTCGTCGACGGCACGTACCGGATCGCGTGCGTGAAGTGCGCGCACGTCCAGTTCGCGAGCGAGCTCTGCCCGCGCTGCAACGCGGCCGGTGGGCTCGCGAAGGCGCTCGGTGATGCGAGCCGGCTCGCGGTGCCGAAGCGCTGCCCCAGATGCAACGAGCTCGAGCTGCTCGCGATCGCGCTGGTCCCCGCGACCGCGCGCTCCGGCGGCGGCGAGGCGCCGAAGCCGAAGCAGCTCGCCGACTTCGCCGACCCCGGCTATCACGTCGTCGCCTTTGCCTGCGACGCGTGCGATCACGCGGTCGTGGCCGAGGGCTGCCCGCTGTGCGGCGCGGCCGGTCCCCTGCGCCCGCGACCCTGAAGTTTGCGATCTCGCCCCGCGCGCGGGACAATTTTTTCATGACGGTGTCCCAGATGCGGCTCATGAAGTCCGAGACCCGCGATATGGCGGACTTCGCGCGCGCGAGCGGCCACCGGTTGAGGCCAGGCTCCTCGGACGAGTGGCAGATGAGCAACGCCACGTTCCTCACCGCGTTCTGCGTGATCGCCGGTGTGATCGCCGTGCTCGCACTCGTGCTACGGGTGATCGCATGAAGCTCGCCCTCCTGCTCCTGTTCGCCGTCGGCTGCGGCGGTGCCGCGATGCACACCGTGTCGCTGACCAACTCGACCGAGCGCACGATCAAGGAGCTCTACGTCTATCCCGCCGGTGCGAAGGACAAGGGTGCATCGCGCGGTTCGCTCGCGCCGAGTGCCGGCACGTCGGTCCAGATGAAGGCGGGCGCGATCGAGGTCTACGCGGTGAGCGAGACCATGAAGATCGACGAGCGCACGCGCGACACGCCGACCGCCTCGCAGGGGCTCGAGCTGACGAGCGACCTCAAGGTCATCTTCTACGACGGCGACCAGCCGAAGCCGGCCGCCGTCGATCGCCCCGGCGTGATCGGCGTGTCGTTCATCGTGGCGCCGAAGAAGCAGCCGGACGCTCCGCCTTCGGATCCGGCGCCTTCGCCGTAGCGTCGAGCGGCGACCTTGCCGTCGACGACCCGGTAGTGCGCCGCGGTGGGAAGCCGCGTGCCGTGCTTCGTCACGAGGTCGTAGATCAGGCACACGTTCTCGCCTTCTCCGAACGCGAGCGAGACCTCGGCCTTCGCGATCTGGTGCGAGAAGCCCCGCACACCCTCGACGTACTTGTCGGCGCCGTGGGTGAGGCCGAGCGGTCCGGTGAACGTCACGTCGTCCGCGAGGACGGCGCGCGTGGTCTCGAATGGGAGCCACGGGTGCAAGCGCGGGGCCGCGCCCCCAGGCCGGCGATCCGAGATGCGAACGGATCCGGTGGGTTGCGGCTTTTACGGCCTGGCCCTCGTTCTGCAAAACGCAAACACGTGGACGAGGCGGTCGCCTACTCGACGCTCGCGCTGACCGTGAGCCTCGCGGTGCTGCGACCGAAGATCCAGGCGTGGCGATTCAGCCCCGGTAGTGCGGCAGCGCTCGGCGTGCTGGTCCTCCTCGTCACGGGGCTGCTCACGCCCGCTGCGATGCTCGACGCGGCGCGGGTCCAGTGGCGGCCGCTGATCGCACTGACATCGATCATGATCATGACCGGGGTCGTCCAGGAGGTCGGAGCGTTCGAGCGGCTGGCCGCGTGGATCGAGCAGCGTGCGCGGACCCGGTCGACGGCGCACACGTTCACGGTCGTGTTCGCGCTCGCGGCGATCACCCCGGCGTTCCTCAACAACGACGCCGCGATCCTGATCCTCACGCCGCTCGTGATCGCGCTGACCCGCCGGCTCTATCCGCGGGCGCCCGCGGTCACGCTCGCGTTCGCGTTCGCGGTGTTCCTCGCACCCGGCGTCGCGCCGTTCATCGTCTCGAACCCGATGAACATGATCGTCGCGGAGTTCGCCGGGCTGGGGTTCAACACGTACGCGGCAGTGATGGTGCCGCTGTCGCTCGCCGGCGCCGCGCTCACCTACCTCGTGCTGCGCTGGATCTATCGCGACCTCCTCGCGACGACACGCGCCGCGCCGGCACCGCGCACGACGATCCACCCGCGCGCCGGCGAGCGCCCAGCGGTCCTCCTCATGCTCGCGGTGCTCTGCGCGTATCCGATCGCCGGCTGGTACGGCGCGCCGACCTGGATCGTCGCGGCCGCCGGTGCGCTCGGCGCGATCGCGATCAGCCAGACCCACTCCGTCGCGCCGCTGCCGAAGGTCGCGAGCCATGTCTCGCTCGATATCCTCGTGTTCCTGTGGGGCATCTTCCTCGTCGTCCGCGGCCTCGAGGCGGTCGGCGTCGTCGACTGGATCACTCACATCTACGCGACCGCGCCGGCCGGTTCGCATCGCGAGCTCGTCACGATCGGTGGCGTGTCGGCGCTCGGCTCGGCGCTGATCGACAACCATCCCATGTCGATCCTCAACACGTTCGCGATCGGCACCACCCACGGTGCGAAGCCGCTGCTCGCGGCGCTGGTCGGCGGGGACATCGGGCCGCGCCTGTTGCCGATCGGCTCGCTCGCCGGCCTGTTGTGGATGGACCTCCTGCGCCGCGCGGGCGTCGAGCTCGGGGTCGGTCGGTTCGTCAAGGTCGGTACGCTCGTGCTGCTACCGACGCTCGCTGCGTCGCTCGCGCTGCTCGCGTACCTCTAGCCGATCGGCTGGATGCACTGATCGCAGCCGTCGGTCGGGTCGTCGTTGCCGTCGTCGCATTGCTCGCCCTTGTCGCCCTGGACGACACCGTCGCCGCAGCGCGGGCCGAGCGTGCAGTTCGGCTGGCAGTGGCCGTAGCCGCCGACGTTCACGCCG
>Ga0307509_10012212_pt1 | contig 10304 bp, 8 predicted proteins | sample 10_EM_MG_FD_202245 | JGI IMG/M metagenome (GOLD analysis project Ga0307509, IMG submission 202245) | Populus trichocarpa ectomycorrhiza microbial communities from riparian zone in the Pacific Northwest, United States - 10_EM | ecosystem: Host-associated > Plants > Roots > Unclassified | place...
TAGTAATCGGCTTGGCATACTTCGTCCTGCGCGTGAAAGAAAGATCGGATGAACAAATTGAAATCAAAGATGAAGCATCCCTTACATCCAAAATTTCCGAACTCACACAACGCGAAGATTTCACGGTGCAAAACCAACTCACTCACTTAGTTTCAATCAAACCAGGATTATTCAGGCTCTGTTTGCTGAAACTTGTTTTGTGGGGGATCAACCTACTGGCACTTGTACTCTATAATAAAGGAAAACTTGGTAATATCCCAACTATCCACTTCGCCAGGTGGGTAATCATCGACAAAGGCAAGAGATTACTATTCTTCAGCAACTTTGACGGATCGTGGGAAAGCTATCTTGGAGATTTTGTCGACAAGGCTGCTGTTGGTCTCACAGCTGTTTGGAGCAACACCTTGTTGTTTCCCATTACAAAAAATCTGATTCAGGACGGAGCTACGGATGAAGAACGATTCAAGTACTGGACACGTGTTCACCAAATTCCAACTCAAGTTTGGTACAGCGCCTACAAGACTTTGTCAGTGGTGAATGTGCTGAACAATAACCTCATTCATCAGGGGCTATTCAAGCAGATGACAAGTGAGGAGTGCAAAGTCTGGTTGCAAAAACTTTGATATCGAAAAAAATTAATCAAATGAAAATGGAAACATTAGAAATTGAAGATATACAGGGATTATTAATAAGAGGCTACAAAGAGTTGCCTTCTGCCAGCTTTCTTCTTTGTCATTCTCCCAATAAGCAATCGCTGAAGGATTTTCTCAAGTACATCATCATCATGGTTACTAACGGCACATCCGACCCTAAAACGAAAGCGATCAACATCACGATTACCAAAGAGGGAGTGGAATTACTGGCGCAACCAATGCAAAAAGATTTTTCCATTGAGTTTAGAGAAGGCATGGTCTCCCCTTTCCGTCAGCGGATTTTAGGTGACTACAACAAAAATTCTCCTGAAAAATGGAATTGGGGAAAACCTGAGGATAAGACTATTCACTTTATGCTAATGTGTTATGCAACAACACCTGCCAACCTTCAGGCAGAATTTAAAGATATCGATTCCAAACTAGCACAACTTGGAATCATCGTGCTGCGAAAACTTCCATCACAAAAATTAGTTAATGACAGAGAGCATTTCGGTTTTCATGATGGTGTCTCGCAACCCACGCTGAGTGGCCTGCAACACAAAAGGCAAGACAACCCACACAACATTGTTGCCAGCGGCGAATTTATTTTCGGCTATCCGAATGAGTACAACAAGTTGCCGGTATCGCCCACACTCGCCGATGGTTTTGATCTGGGGAAGAATGGAGCCTACATGGTGTTTCGGCAGATCGACCAAGATGTAAAGGGCTTTTGGAATTACATGATGAAGAAAAGTAACAACGAAGCAGAGGCCATTCAACTGGCTTCGTCCATGGTGGGGCGTTATCCTACAGGTACACCACTGGTGCTATCTCCAGGTCATGACAGTAAGAAAAAAGAATTGTTCGACACAAATGACTTCGGATATTACAACCAGGATTTGTCAGGACAGAAATGCCCTATCGGAGCGCACATCCGCAAAGCCAATCCGCGTGATGGAATGAATGATGATCCGGAGGAGTCCATCATGGTCTCCAAACGACACCGAATCTTACGAAGAGGAAGACCGTACGGTGATCCGCTGGCATCTTCCATGGCACCCGAAGACATTATCAGCGCTGAAGAAAATAAAAATGCTGTAGGGTTATATTTCATTTGCTTCAATACTAATATCGGTCGTCAGTTTGAGTTCATTCAACAGCAATGGATGAACAACAAAAAATTCGATCATCTTTATAATGATCCAGACCCACTGATTGGAATTGATGGCAAGCCACCGGCGCATGGCATGGAGAAGCCCGATCAATTGGGCGAGTTCACTGTGCAGGCGTGCCCGGTGCGAAGGAAACTTACCGATGTACCACAGTTTACCTTTGTAAAAGGTGGTGCCTATTTTTTTATGCCCGGAATAAAGGCGCTACACAAACTCGCTGAATAATGCTATCGCAAATAATTACCAGTCCTTGGTTTCTCCGGTTTACGTCGGGGATTCTGCGCACGTTCTTTCCAGTACTCAACGTTGGCAGTTGGGTTATTGTCTCCCGGTTTGAAGATGTAAAGGAGGTGCTCACACGCGACCGTGATTTTACCATTGCTGAAATTAATGCGGCCAACATGCAAGCAGTTGATCTCGATTTTTTTCTTGGCATGGATGCTTCCAAAATTCACGATCGTGAAAAGGGAATCATGGAATCAATCGCTAAACGTGAGGACTTGCCTTTCATTAGGAAAATAGTAATTGAGAAGACTGATTCACTATTGTCTGTTATTTTGAAAAGCAAAAAAATAGACGTTGTGAGCAGCCTCTCACGAGTGGTTCCATTAGCACTCATTGAAAAATACTTTGGCGTGCCTGTGCACGATGAGGAAAAAATGCAATCCTGGATGCGAAAATTATTTCATCAGCTTTTTTTGAATTTAACGAACGATGCTCAGGTAACAAAAGAAGCCAAACAAGCAGCCAATGAATTAAAAACCTACATGAGTGATGTGATTACAGAGGCGAGGAAAAATTTTGTTGCTGGCAATCTTCCTGAGGAAACGCTGTTGTCCCGATTAACGTCTCTTCAAAAGACGAATCCTTATGTCACGGATGAGTTCATTCGTGAAAATTTATGCGGGTTAATGATTGGCACGGTGGACACCACAAGCAAATGTGTAGTGTTGGTTTTGGAAGAACTACTGAACAGGCCTGAGGTACTTGCCGAAGCACGGAATGCTGACGCGAACAAATTGAAAAACATCTGTTACGAGGCGCTGCGTTTTAATCCACACAATCCTATCGTAGTGCGATACAACAAAAATGAAATGAGGATAGGCACCAGATCGCACCGCGTTAAAGCCAACCGCAAAATCGCTGTAGGGATCTTTTCAGCGATGCATGACAAAAGTGAATTTGTGGAGCCAGGAAAATTCAGTTGGGAAAGAAACAACGAGTATCTTCATTTTGGTTACGGACTTCACGTCTGTTTCGGCCGATACATCAATGCGGTACAGATACCGGAGATTGCGGGAAGCCTTATGCGTTTAAAAAATATTAGAAAGTCATCTGTAAATAGTGGAAAGGTATTATACGATGGCCCTTTTCCGGATGCCTATGTGTTGGAGTTTGATTAAAATAAAATTGAGACTATAAGGAAGAGAAGAATAAATACAATCCTATGGATTCAAAACCTAAAACATTTTTAGAGCGACTCACTCATAAACGCAGTGACACTCCCGAAATTATTTCGTTTCAAACCATCCGTAGAGCCGTAGGCTTTTTGGGCCTTTTGTTGCCAGCAGTGCTGGTAGCAGGCACATATTTATTTAGTATCTGCAGACAGATAGAGCCATCCATCAGCCATTACTATTACACGAGCATGCGCGAAGTTTTTGTGGGCACGTTGTGTTCTGTCTCTTTGTTTTTATTTACCTACAAAGGGTACAGCCGACTCGACAGCCTTGCTTCCAATGCAGCAGGTTTTTTTATTTTATTGGTAGCGATATTCCCAACTGATTTTTTGCTGGACAATGCCTGTCAACAAGATGTACGTGCACCAATATATCTCCCCTTTCATAAAGTCATTCATCTTACATCTGCCGCTCTATTTTTCCTCACCCTTGCGGCAATGTCTTATTTTCTTTTTACTAAAAGTGATTTTCCTGCAGAACAACAAACGCCAGAAAAGAAAACACGAAATGGTATTTATAGGATGTGCGCTATAGTAATGGTGCTGAGTCTGGTAATCATTTTGTTCGGGTTCATTTTTGATACTGGCAATAGCACCTTGACTTTTTGGTTTGAAACACTAGCCTTGGTTTCATTTGGCGTCTCCTGGCTTACCAAAGGAGAAGCGTTGTTTGGAGATAAACCCGTGCTAAAGATTAAGAAATCGTAATAAATTATTAGATTCTAAAAGTAATTCACCACCATAAAAACTAACCTATGCCTAGCACAAATGATAATTCATCTAATGGATCTGAACGCCCTGAGATAAGCACCACCGCCACCTTTTTTTTGGGCTTATCAATCATGGCACTCTTTTTCCTAACGGCCTATTATATCTATACCATCTGGCCAACCGCAACAAATCCTGACGACAAGGCTATATCCAAAGGACTGTTTGAAGACGGTATTATTTCGGAGCAAAGAATGTTGATTTTAGTTCTGCTGGCTGGAATGCTCGGGAGTTTAATCCATGCTGCCGGCTCTTTTTCAAATTATGTAGGCGACAAAAGGCTTGATAAGAGTTGGGTATGGTGGTATGTGTTGCGACCACTCATAGGAACTGCGGTAGCGTTGGTATTTTATCTTGTTTTTAGAGGCGGATTGCTGACCAATACTGCTCTGGAAAATTTGAATGTTTACGGTATTATGACACTGGCTGCTCTTGCAGGTCTGTTTTCTGATCGTGCCACCTTAAAGTTGAAAGAGATTTTTGAAACGCTGTTCAAGCCAACAGACAATCGTGCAGGAGCATTAAAAGAAGATGATGGCAAAAAAACTTCTTAATCTATTGACCGAGCAACAACACCGATGAAAGTTTGAAGCATTCCAATCAATATTTGTTGAAAAGTAAATCAAAGGGCATATGAAAAGATCAAAGAGCGATGATGGAAAAATAAAGGGTCTCACAAAAAAAATTGACGAACTTTTTCTGAAGGAAAAGTACAAGGATGTGATTGATTTACTTTCTGATCAAATCCTTAATCAATATCAGGATTCCGACTTGTTTGATTGGAGAGCACGGGCCCACGATAGGTTATCAGAGAAGGACAAGGCCGTAGAATACTATACTAAATCACTTGCGTTAAATCCAAGGTTTGATTCATACATATACAGGGGTAACATATTGTACGCCCAAGGTGACTATGATGCCGCGATAAAAGATTATACCAATGCCATAGATTTAAAGCCGGATAATGAAATTGGTTATTATAACCGGGCTACTGCTTATAGTAGCAAGGAGGATTATGACAAAGCAATTTTTGATTTTAACAAATCAATTGAGTTGAAACAAGGTTACGAAGATGCCTACAATAATAGAGGCATAGCACTGTTTAAGAAAAAAGAATATGATAAGGCAATTGATGATTACAGTAAGGCCATCCAGATAAAACAAGATTTTGCAAATGCTTATAAAAACAGGGGTCAAGTATGGGAGGCAAAGGGAGACTTTGAAAAGTCCATTGCAGATTATACCAAAGCAATTGAGTTAAATCCACAATATGATTTATTCGTACGTAGAGGCAACATAAAGTTCGACCAGAGTGATTATGATGGAGCAATAAAAGATTATACCAAAGCCATTGATTTAAAGCCTAAAAATGAAAATGGTTATTATAACCGGGCCAATGCTTTTAGTAACAAGGGGGATTATGACAAAGCAATATCCGATTTTAATAAAGCAATTGAATTAAACCCAGGCTATGCGGATGCCTATAGTAACAGAGGCATAGTACGGTATAATATGAAAGATTATGACAAGGCATTTGATGACTACAGTAAGGCTATTCAATTAAAACAAGATTATGCGAACGCCTATAATAATAGAGGTACAGTGTGGGAGGCAAGGGGTGACTTTGAAAAGGCAATTGAGGACTATACTAAGGCAATTGAGTTTGACCCGAATCATGGAACTGCTTTTGGTAATCGAGGCCTAACGTATTATGACAAAGGTGAGTACCAAAAAGCAATAACAGATTTTGAAAAGGCTATCGCAATTAATTCATCATTTAATTACCTCGATAAGAACCTTAACCTAGCAAAGGAAAAAATAGCGGAACAAAAAGGGCTGGATCAAAGCCAGGCCTCACCAGAGCACAAGGATGAGAAACGGAAAATTGACGACGCGATTGAGGGCATAATTAATACCATTCTCGGGGCTTCTAAATCACAGGTTCAAAGAGTAGTTCATTATACCAAAGTTTTTGTGCTTGACATTTATGTAAAGGAGTACCTAAACAATTCACAAACTAATTTAACAAAGATGCATTACAGCAATGCCATCTACATGAATGACCCGATGGAGGGTAAAATATTTTTTGAATATCTCAATGATAAAATAATCGAAGAAGCTTACATGAATGGAGAAAGGCGAACGGAAACAAGCGTTTATCTCGGCTCCTTTCTTCCTGCCGAGGAAGGTGGTGGTGAAATTTCGCACGAGGATGAATTGGTCATGTGGCGCACCTACGGCAAAGACGAACATGGTAAGGAAGCGGCTGGCTGCAGTGTGGTTTTAGACAGCGATTTTTTTAAAATGCGAACATCGAAAAGTGAAGAGTCAGCAGTCAAGGAAGATCCTCCTGAACTATTAAACGTTATTTACATCAGAAAAGCAAAAGATCAAAAAGAAATTACAAATGACAGTGCTAGCACAATTGCACAGGCCATCGAAAAACTGAAAGGCGAGTTGAACAGACTCATTGCTCTGGGGTATAAGTATCCGAAAACGGATTTTCAAAGGGACATTGAAAATACCATTTTCAAAAGGCTCTCTACCATCAGTTATCTGTTTAAGTCCGCTGATTATGGTTTTGAAAAAGAAGTGCGCGTAATCACCTACATGCCGCGCAACAGTGAAGCTATTAAAGCCAAGAGGATAGAGGACTCCAACAAGCCTCCTAAAAAATTTTACATCGAATCGTTTAACGACATTCTGCCATTTGTGAAAAAGATCTACCTCGGGCCCAATGTGGAAAACTATCAGCAATGGAGTATCTATCTTGACTATGAAATACGACAACGTGCGAAGGAATTAGAGAAGAAAAAAAAAGAGGGAGAAACAAGTGTCCCCTATAAAATCAACCCAGCAGAAATTGAGATCGTAAAATCAGTGTGCAAGTTTCAGTAGATGTTTAGCTTCACTCAAAATATTTTGAATAGCCTGAATTTAAATAAGTCATCGTGAAAAAATCCATTACTTTCTTTCTTGGTGCGGGTACTTCAAAGGCTTTTGGATTACCTTTAACCAATGAAATCTTTCCACTATTTTGGAGTAAACTCTACTCCAATGATGATACATTTCATGATGATCATAGAGTACTTTTAAAAAAATTATTCAAAACGTTATACCCCGGTCTATCACTTGGCACGAATAAAAAAGATTTCCCTGGCATCACAGAAGTCCTTTCATTGGTCGATCACCTAATCAATTCGAACGGCATTCCTGTTAAGGGTTTCATAAATCAGGATTTATTAAACGCTCGAAAAGCTATTGAAATTGGGGTAGTCAATGTAATTGAGGAGGGCTTCTTGGATTACAATCCGAGGAATAAGTCAGACAGGCTGTATGATTCATTTCTTCAACTCTTAATCGAAAAAACTAAAACACATAAAGTAAACATCATATCCACCAACTATGATATACTTATCGAATACGGATTATTTCACGATGCTTATGAAGAGGAAGAAGCTCCTTTTTTAAAAGAGGTAGATTTTGGTTTGCGCTGGCGAGATCCTTTTGAAGACAATGTTACACAATACAACCCACCCCCTAGTCCTAGATACAGCATCTATAAATTACATGGCTCAACCAATTGGTTAGTGTGCGAATTGTGCGGGCAGATCTATATTAATATTTACGGGAGTATCTACCACCAGATCAATCTTAAAAAACCTCAGGCCACCAATACCTGTCACTGCGGTCATTACAAACTAAGCTCTTTGATTGTGTCCCCTTCGATGGAACGGGAGGTGAAAGACCCGCACCTCAAATATATTTGGAATGGGGCTCTCGAGAGTTTACGCACATCGGATGAATGGGTGATTGCAGGTTACTCATTACCCTCAGAAGATTTGAACATCCGCTCTATTTTAACACGGGCTTTTGTTGGCCACGAGCGTAAACCAAAGATCACTGTAGTCCAGCTTGGGGATGGATCAAAGAAAAGATATCAACAATTGTTTGGTCAAATCAATTTTATCGGAAAGGGAGTAGGTGAATTTATTAAGATGCAAAAGAAAAAATAGACTTGTCAATGCCAAAAGGCGAAGTCAAAAATTACTATCGCATCTGAACCGGAACCAGTTCGTTCCCGCTGTTGTTGTCACCCAAATAATTTTATGGAAATAGGAATCGATAGTTTTGCTGCCAACACCGATCAAACTGGTGGGAGTGCCACCAACAATGTTCAGGTAATCGAAGAATTACTCGCCCGCATTGTACATGCAGATAATTGTGGGCTCGATGTATTTGGCATTGGTGAACATCATAGAAAAGAGTTTTTAGATTCAGCGCCCACCATTTTGCTGGCTGCCGCAGCCGCCCGCACGAAACGCATTCGTCTTACCAGTGCCGTCACCGTGCTAAGTGCGGCTGATCCGGTGCGCGTGTTTCAAAACTTTGCCACGCTGGATCTGGTATCACAAGGGCGTGCCGAAATGGTGGTAGGCCGCGGTTCTTTCATAGAAGCATTTCCACTCTTTGGGTTAGATCTCAATGAGTATGACGAACTGTTTTCTGAAAAGTTAGGGCTGTTGCTCGCTTTGCGTGAGCATGAAGAAGTCAATTGGTCCGGAAAATTCAGACCTGCATTAAAGAAGCAATCTGTTTATCCTAGGCCGTTGCAAAATCCATTGCCCATCTGGTTGGGTGTGGGTGGCACACCGGAGTCGTTTGTTCGGGCAGGTGTTTTAGGCATGCCCTTGATGGTAGCAGTGATTGGAGGAGAGACGCATCGCTTTCGTCCATTGATTGATCTTTATCGGGAAGCCGGTAAAGAGGCAGGACATTCACCGGAAAAATTAAAAGTAGGCTTGCACTCGTTGGGGTATGTGTCTGACACTACTCAAACGGCAGTGGAAGAATATTATCCCGGCTATGCCGAAACGTTTACACGCATCGGCAAAGAACGTGGATGGCCGCCCGTAACGAAAGAACGGTTTGAAGCTCAACGCGGCCCCACGGGTGCCTACCTCGTAGGTAGTCCTGAAGAAGTGGCGGAGAAAATTCTGCGACACAGCGAAGCACTCGGTGGCATCTCGCGTGTGACTTTTCAAATGGATAATGCGCGACTTTCTCATCAGCAACTGCTGCATGCTATTGAATTGATTGGATCTAAGGTGGCGCCTTTAGTGAATAGTAAAGGTTAGCATTCGAAACTAACTCTTATTGTCATGCCGGCCTGCCTTTGCTGAAGCGGCTACGTGCAGGCAGGACGGCAATTCCCCTATTCTATAGCCCTGCCACGTATTGTTCGGCCGCAGTTTGTTCTTTCGCACGGGCAAGATTTAAGTAACTCAATAAGTTTTCATCAATCCGTGTGTCGCTTAGCATCCTCAGGCTGAAATCGTGATTCGTTAATACGTCAACCTCGATATCTGCTAGCTTGTCTTCAGCGCGGATTAGGTCAATGCACTCTCGCATTTGTTTGCCCACCAAAACAATCGCCTCCCGTTCAGGCTCATCCTTCAAATAATCAGGAATAAGAAAGTTTAGGTCTATAACTTTTTCATTTTTTTTGAGATGGATATAGCCCGACAAACAATAGGTATTGTCGTAAAGAAAAACTGCAGCATTATTCTCCTTTTTAACAGAGATGAGGTAGCTCCCTGGCAATAGCTTATCGAAATAAACTATTGTGGCTGCTTTAGTCAATATTTCCTTTTGTACAATCTTTCCACTGAAATCAAAAATTTCCATTGTTGCGCCACGAAAAGGCTTATCAACTTTGAAGTAGAGCGAGCGTTTTATTCCCGCAAAGGCTACGGAATCAAGGTTTGCGTTCGATGGCTTGGCTTGTAAAGCTGTAACCGCCTGAAGCAAAAAGAGAAAACTGACAGCAGCTATTTTCATGTTTCTTTTTTATTGATCATATATAAACAATGGTGCCACAAAAAAAATGAGGGTTTCAGCTGTTAAAAGAGGTGGATCGCTATCATTTGTCCCGGATCGGGAGCACTATGTTCAGATCGGTACTCATTATTTGACGCTAAGTCGTCAGAAATGCCCCTTTTGCCATTTTATTTTACAAAATCATTGTAACCAATTCAAAAACTGGGGGTATTAAAACGCATACAGCAAATACACCCAATATGAAAACGCTCACACGTACCTTGTTTGTCCCTCTATTTATGGCCTTGGCCATTCCTGGATTTTCACAAAACAGCACTGCAAAGCCTGATAAAAAAAGCGAGCCTGCAGTAAAAGAAGAAGCCAGCACTGACGGACTAAGAAAAATATCAACCCGCTCGCCCCGCGACTGGGATTTTGATATCCAAATTGATA
>Ga0307509_10012213_pt1 | contig 10303 bp, 13 predicted proteins | sample 10_EM_MG_FD_202245 | JGI IMG/M metagenome (GOLD analysis project Ga0307509, IMG submission 202245) | Populus trichocarpa ectomycorrhiza microbial communities from riparian zone in the Pacific Northwest, United States - 10_EM | ecosystem: Host-associated > Plants > Roots > Unclassified | place...
TTCGTAAAAACCGACCGTACCAGCAGAGCACAAAGGAGACAGTGCAATACCAGAGAGCAGTGCCACCGGTGGCAACTACTTTATCGATCGACCGAGACTAAAGACCGACCGTTGACGGGTGAGGGGTCGCCGACCGTGGAGGGCTGCCTAAGCGAGCCCGGAGAAGAGGGGGTGAAGGCGAACTCAACCAACCCCTAGGAACAAGCTTGCCAGGCCTGACCATCAGAAGGGAAAGGAAGAGGGAGGGGAGATGGCTTCACCCAGACAGAGGCAATGTGGCGTGTCTGAGGAGAGGGGGGTGGATGGAAGTGACGATGATTTCTCGTGGTGTTGAGATTTCAATCGCCGCAGGTGTAGCGGAGACGAAGGATGGGCGTTCGCGTACATCAGGTCAGAGAATTTATAGAAGATGGAAGGGAGGTCACGATGGATTACTGCAGGACAAACGATATGATTGCGGATGGGTTGACTAAACCCCTTGTACTTAGCAAGTATATCCTGTTTGTGCGGATGTGTGGATTGTCTTAATGGCATTCTACTTTTACTTTGTTTTAGCTAGTTCATATAAGGATGATACCCGATGGGGGAGTATGGGGGAATATTATATGGGCATGTATACGGGTGGCACCCGTAGGGAGAGTGTTGAGTGTAGTAGGATACGGGCAACCACCCTAGTTGTGTTGTGGAGAAGATAGGACGGCGTTGAGGGTAAACCACTAGTTGCGCACACATGTTTGTTAGTCCTATTTAGTTAGCAGCGGCGCGCATCTGAGAATAGAACAAGTTCTCTCACATCTACCACATCTACCCATCCAACACCTCCCCCTATCACCCCAATATCATCCTAAAACCAAAGGTTGACAAACTATATAATTCTCAGTGCGGTAACCCTCATAAGGCTTGATATCGGGGGATTTAATCCTTAGCCGTAGGGGCCCGAGTCAGGAAAAGGGCTGATTATGTAAGCCACCCAATTCCAAGTGGGTTTGGGATACTGTAGCGAATTCACCAGAGATTGTGGGACGGCTCAGCGAAGGAATTAAGTACCATGGTTCCGTAACACGCGAGGGCGGCTGCACGCAGGAGGAAGATAGAACCGGGATCCATCTTGCCTTGATTCAACCTAGTGCGTTAACCGAGTTCCCGAAAATTAAGGTTTCGCTTCTTTCCTCGTAGGCCACCAATTTTTCAACGCCAAGAAAGTATGATAGGAAGAAACTAGATACAGCGTATATGAAACCAAAAGGAATAGGAGAGAAAGAACAACGCCAAAATAGGAAATAGCTGAGGGAACAGCCTGCCCCATGGTATAGAGATTCCACTGCCGTAGGCATTGGTGAGGTTGTCGCTGCCCTTGTCCGGGGAAATCGTTACGGCCGATGTGTCCCAATTCAAGGCAGGCTATCGGAAGCCTGGATTGGCCTGCCGTTTGGTCAGTAACGACTCCCGCCCAGATCGAGGCGGGCTGGTGTGTTTGGCTAGTGGGTTGGTTGTTGGGTAACCTGAAAGCGCTTGGATAGGGAGATCCGTTCCCGGCTGGAGTACTCAATATACCTCTTGTATGCGTCGGATCGCCAGCGGCCAAATGTTTGGCTTTTGCTCTCAGAAATCCCGACCTCTGCTACCCACGTGGCAGCAGGTCTACGGAAGCTGTGTCCAACCCACATCCCCTGTCCCAGACTAGCCATGATGGCTAATGGTTGGAGTTTTAGTATGACATATTCCCAGGTGAACGCTCGTTCTTCATATCTTCCGATGCAGAACAGTGGTTTATGCGGTGCTCTATAGGTGTCCCTGGCAAGGTACTGTTTCATGGCACATACAGGATATACATTGTCATAGCTTGCGGCAATTGTCAGGTTTATGCCCTTCTGGAAGGGATCAATTTTGGAGGCCTGTAGTGTCACCTCAATATATGGTCCACTGGCTCTGGTCCTAATACTCTGTTGTGTGAGAAACAAGTTCTGGAAGGTAGGCCCCAAATCTTAGTGCCCTTGCTTGTAAGTGAACTCTCCAACTGGAAGGAATCCAGGGAAGCAAAGTGTGAAAGCAGCCTTCAGGACAACATCGTCATAGTTGGTAAATGCAAGGCAGTTTAGGATACAAAGTAGGAAGGGGTAGATTAGTGGAGTTTGTGTACGGTCCTCTGGTTCGTTATAGTCGCTTTTGATCTCTTGAATGGCATGCGCCAGTCGGAGGTCAGCAAATGCAGAGCATTTGATCGCAAGGTCCAGGGGGTAAGACCTTATTCTGGTGAGGTATAATTTCATCATTTTTACTTTTACTGTTCCAGCAAGCGAACATACCCATTCAATAAGCGAGGTTGCTTTGGCTGGAAAGCAACTCCCATGTTGGTGGTGAAAGTTGGACAGTGCGCAGAATACAGAGAATCAAGACCTTGGGGTTTTATAGTTGCGCCATGTTCATGGCGCCAGCGCGTGCCATAAGTAGTAAGTGGCTACTTGTGAGAGTAACGATTCCTCTATGTTCAAAATTCAGGTGACGGGAGGCCTGATTTGGGGTGAACTAATTGCGATGCCAGGTCAGCAATTTGGTTAGTTTCTTGTCCTCAAAGCGCGTCTCCTAAGGCATTGTGTTTAGTGGGGATCCATCAGGCATCGAGGTCTAAGTCCCCCTCCATGGGTAGAAGTAGACACCTTGAGAAGACTTGCATCGACCCTGGACACATTGTGCGGTTTGTTAATCCGTGCACAACAGCTCTATTGTCGATATGTATCATGAGCTTTTTTCCTTTCCACTCAGCCCCCCAATGCAAGAGCACTGGTGCTACAGCGGGCATTTCTTGGGTGTTGATGTGTTCCTGGACTTTGGATCAGGAGAGCAGAAAGGCTTTGGAGAATACTGAATGTCACATTGGAGAACTTTGGTTTTGAGGTACATAGAAGGCCCCGTGTACCAGGGGCAGCCTATAGAGAGGTCAACTCTAAGGTTGTGACCACACCAAACACTCAAAGTAAAAGATAAAGATGAGGTAAATAATTCAAACGAATTAAACGGTAAAACTTAATTTCGATAAGCGAGAAGCTTTATGCAATTAGTTCTCTTGAGGAAAAGTTCATAATTGTGAGTAAGCAAGGCAGATTTCACATGACTAATAGTGATTAGTCATAGGGTATGTTTATGTTTAACGCTTTACAGTCAGTTGACTTATAGTGCTCACTTGACTCGCACTTGTGCGTTATTGTTATGTTAGGATTGGTTGATGTTTCTATGACTCACGATTGTGAGTCATAATGATGTAATGACTTTTGCGCGTGACTCACATTATGAGTCACAAGTTCCACGCAGTTGACGCACTTTGTGCACCTGATATGTTTTATGTTTTACGATTGGTTTACGGCATGTTGCGCAGTGACTCATAGGAGTCATCTGATGGATTTCAGGCATGACTCATTATGAGTGATAGGACCGTGTGACTCGAGTTATCAGTCACCAGGGTTAAGGTTGTTGGCGTGAATAGCCTATATAAGGAGGAGACTCGGTCACAGTAGTTAGCATCCTCCGTCTCCGCTACACCTCCGGCAATTGAAATCTCAACACCACGAGAAATCATCGTCACTTCCATCCACCCCCCTCTCCTCAGACAAGCCACATTGCCTCTGTCTGAGTGAAGCCATCTCCCCTCCCTCTTCCTTTCCCTTCTGATGGTCAGGCCTGGCAAGCTTGTTCCTAGGGGTTGGTTGAGTTCGCCTTCACCCCCCCCTTCTCCGGGCTCGCTTAGGCAGCCCTCCACGGTCGGCAACCCCTGACCCGTCAACGGTCGGTTTTTAGTCTCGGTCGATCGGTAAAGTAGCTGTCCCCGGTGGCACTGCTCCCTGGTATTGCACTATCTCCTTTGTGCTCTGCTGGTACGGTCGGACTTTTCGAAACATCTTGACACCGTTTCCGTCAGCCTTCCTCGCACTTCTCGCATCGGCTAGCCCTCTGCCCTCCCCTTCCTCGATGTTTGGATCGGCTAGCACCCTACTGCTCGTGGCTCTACGCCCACCCCCAGCCTCTGTCCCCCTTCTGATGTCCTCGGAGTAGGGGGGTCATGTTATCCTTTCTCTTCTGGTTCCGTTTCCCGGAATAGCCGACCGGATCTTTTTCTGACTACCACGAGCCTTCCTTCTTTAGGCGGCATCCTCTCGATCTCGGTTACTTTTCCTGAGCCTCGGCTGGCGGGGCTATATGCCCCCGGGAGTTACCTCCCCTCGTTGTGTCCCCGAGACCCGATAATCAGGAGTCCCTATTCCTTTGGGAGCTGGGCCCGGTGGGGTTTTACTTCGGTTTAGCCTATAGGTGGTTTGACTTGGGGGAGTGGGTTTGCTTTTCTTTGTTGGTTGTGTCTACTGTCGGTTGGGGATGTTTTTCTTTTAGGCTAGGCTTCCGCGGGGGTTATTGGTTCGTTGTTTTCAGGCTCGTGTTCTCATCTCCTTGTAGTTTCTACCCATAGTACCGGGCGGAGTTTTCTTTGTCGGGCAGGGTCCGAGGGTTTTAGCTTGGTGATCGCGGGATGGACTGTAGTTGGAGGTTTTGGACGCCATGGTCTTCATTCCGGCCGAATGTCCGTTGTGCCAAGGACTCTGGGATTGAGCACAGTTGTGCATTCGCCCTGATAGAAACAATTAATAAACGAGATTTAAAAAAAAAGAAGAAAAAAAAGAGAAAAAAAAGAAAAAAAAAACGGTCACCGTAGTTAGCATCCACCGTCTCCGCTACACCTCCGGCGATTGAAATCTCAACACCACCAGAAATCATCGTCACTTCCATCCACCCCCCTCTCCTCAGACACGCCACATTGCCTCTGTCTTGGTGAAGCCATCTCCCTTCCCTCTTCCTTTCCCTTCTGATGGTCAGGGCTGGCAAACTTGTTCCTAGGGGTTGGTTGAGTTCGCCTTCACCCCCTCTTCTCCGGGCTCGCTTAGGCAGCCCTACACGGTCGGCAACCCCTCACCCGTCAATGGTCGGTCTTTAGTCTCAGTCGATCGATAAAGTAGTTGCCACCGGTGGCACTGCTCTCTGGTATTGCACTGTCTTCGTTGTGCTCGGCTGGTACGGTTGGTTTTTACGAAACATCGTGACCCAGCTTCCGTCGGCCTTCCTTGTACTTCTAGTGTCAGTTAGCCTTCCGCCCTCTCCCTCCCTGACATTTGGATCGGCTGGCATCCTACTGCTCGGGGCTCTACGCCCACCACCAGACCTCTGTTCCCATCTGATGTCCTTGGACTAGGGGAACAAGTTTAAACCTTCTTTCCGGGTCCTGTTTCTCGAAATAGCCGACCGGATCTTCCTCGGACTGCCACGAGCCTTCCTTCTTTAGGCGGCATCCTCTCGAACTCGATCGCTCTTCCTGAACCTCGGCTGGCGGGGTTTTTTAGCCCCCGGGAGTTACCTCCCCTATGTGTGTCCCCGTGACCCATCATTCAGGAGTCCCTATTCCTTCGGAAGCTGGGCCAGGTAGGGCTTTACCACAGTTTAGCTTATAGGTTGTTTGATTTGGGGGAGTGGGTTTGTTTTTCTTTGTTGGTTGTGTCTACAGTCGGTTGGGGATGTTTTTCTTTTAGGCTAGGCTTTCGCGGGGGTTTTTGGTTCATGGCTTTCAGGCCCGCTTTCTCATCTCCGTGTAGTTTCTACCCATAGTACCGGGCGGGCTTTTCTCTGTTGGGCAGTGTCACAGGGTTTTAGCTTGGGGATGGCGGGATGGACTGTAGTTGGAGGTTTTGGACTACGTGGCCCACGCTTGGCAGAAAGTCCGTTGTACCAAGGACCGTGGGATGAGCACAGGTGTGCGTTTGCCCCGATAGAAACAATTAACAATCGAGATTAAAAATAAAATAAAAATAAAAATAAAAATAAAAAACGGTCATAGTAGTTAGCACGAACCATCTCCCCTACACCTCCGGCGATTGAAATCTCAACACTAGGGAAATCATCGTGGGATTCCACCACCACCCCCTCTCCTCCCCCTTGATGTCTTCTGCCTAGGGGAGCGATGCTACAACCCTTCCTCTCCCTCTGGTGTCTACCCCCTCCTCCACGGGCTTCTTGTTCCTGTTCATCGTTGACTCCCGCTCATGAAGTTCAGTTCTCCCCCTTACCCCGCACCTTCTTTGCACCTCGCTTAGGTTTTGCACCGTCGGCATTCTGTCCTCTTCACTCACTGTCGGCGCTGAGCTTTCCAAGCCCTTTGCGAAATAGTTTTCCGTCTCGGTTATATGGTCCTGTCGGGGAACACCTCGGTTAGTAACTTCAGCACCTCCTCTTCGTCTCGCACTCGCAAAAGCATCCGCCGCAGTTACATTAGTCGGTCGGCTCAAGTGTTCGGAAGTCCTTCCTTCTCCCACCCCCCTTCCTCTACCTTCTCGGTTTTCGTCCGGTTGCTCGGTTACAGCTACCCCCACCCCCCCCTCTTCCCACCCCCTCAGCTGGCACCTTACTGCTCCCTACCCGCGGTCGATCTTCGGTCGCTATACAAAAACCCCCCTCGGTTACGCCCGGCCTCCTGGCCGTCGCTAATGACGCTTTGGCACACCCTCCGGGGACCCCTCACCAGAGTCGCTTCCATACGCCGTCCTATCCTGCCACCGGGCACCGCTTCGTCCCCCGGCACCGCACTGGTGTGCAGGTCCATACATTCATTTCCTAGCTCAGGCTAATACACGTCACTCATCAGACGTAGTTATCCTTTGTCCGGGGTTCATACATTTCTTTTGTTTGCCCTCTTGGGTTTTTGTAGATGTGGCTAAGGGTTCTCCTCTCCTTCCTGCTTGCTTCTTTCGTTTCTACTTCCTTCGTATGTACGTGTATGTTGGTAGGATTTGGCTGGGCGATGGGCGAGATGTGCGGTTGGTCTCATACCAGAGGGACTTGGGGGTTTGGATGTTTCCTGGGGTGCGGAGGAGAGGGTTTTTGTTGGCCATAGCGTTAAAGCTGAATGCTGTCTTTGTACCTTTTTTTTTTCTTTTTTTCTTCTTCTTTTTTTTTGAATCATATGATTATTGTTTAAGGTACAAAATCTTGCATGCAGCTGGCGGTATGGCATAAAAAAACCTCCAATGCCCCTGGGCAAAAGCCAACCCCCCAAGTCCCTGTGTTGTGGAACCAACTGCACCTCTCGCCCTCAACAAGAAACCCTTGACAAGCTAAGAAGATAGACGAAAGGAATCAAATCAAAAACAAGCAGGAAGAGTCAGCAAAACCAATAGCACATTCATCGAGACAAAAAGAAAACGCAACAATCAAACAACGCAGCGACCACTTGAAAGGTTCCCGCACAATCAGCACGAGGGTTGACAGGCCCGTCTAAAGAGAAACCTGGGGGGGCGCTGAGCCATAAGGACCGGTCCTGCGGTTTGGCAGAACGCTCAAAAATGAAGAAGGACATAGTGCAATACCATCCTCCCAGAGGCACGCCGTGATGGACCGTGGTCTTAGTCCGACTGGTGAAGAAGTAGTTATGGATCCCAGCCAGGTAGTTGTGGGTACCAGCCAGAATGGTAAAGAAGCAGTAGGGTGCCAACCGATCCGACCATGTGAGGAGGAGGAGAAAGAGGGGTAGAACCAACTCTGTGCCGTAGAAACTATCAGTAATCGCGTTCGGGTCTTGACTAGGCAGCCTCTTAAAGAGAAAGAGAGTAGAGAATTCGACCGTAGCCTGTTGAAAGGTTTTCTCTTACTGCAAACTGTGTACCCGGCCGTCTGTAACATGGGCGGTGAGGAGAGTGTTGCCGACCGTGCGAATGCTGTAAGTTAAGCAGAGCAAAAGCGGGGTAGGAAGAGGAAACATCATCAAAAGAAGATGAAATCCATCAACACAGAGTAAAGAAAGCCCAAAAGGATGAACCTAAGGGAAGAAGAGAGTAGAGGAGGTATGTCTACACCCCCTAGGACGAATCCATGACGGGGGGTGGACTTTGGAAAAGTGGTGATAATCTCGTGGTGTTGAGATTTCAATCGCCGGGTGTGTAGAGGAGACGGATGATGGCTGTCTTTGTACCTTTTTTTTTTTTTTTTTTTTTTGTTTTTTGTTTTTTTTTTTTTTTGAATCATAGGATTATTGTTTATGAGTACAAAATCCTACATGCAGCTTATGCTATGGCATAGAAAAAACCCCCAACTACCCCGGGGAAAAAGCCAACCCCCAAAGTCCCTCTGGTATGGAACCAACCGCATATCTCGCTCCCAACAAGAAACCCTTGACTAGCTGAGAAGATAGACGAAAGGAATCAAATCAAAGAACAAGCAGGAAGAGTCAGGAAAACCCATGGCACCATCATCCGAACAAAAGAAAAACAAAAAGCAAACATAGCGGAGACCACTTGAAAAATCCGCACACTCAGCGCGGGAGCGGCCAGGCTCGACATGATCTAAGTCCTGGGGAGGCTAAAGATGCCATGTATTTTGGCCGCATCTCGAAAATGAGGAAGGAGATAGTGCAATACCATCCTCCCAGAGGCAGGCCGTGAGGGACCGTGGTCATAGTCCTAAGGTGAAGAAGTAGTTATGGATACCAGCCAGCTAGTTGTGGGTACCAGCCAGAAAGGTGAAGAAGCATTAGGGTGCCAGCCGATCCAACCGTGAGGGGAAGAGAAGAAAGAGGGGTAGACGCTACTCTGTGCCGTAGAAACTATCGGTAATCGCGTTCATGTCTGGACTAGGCAGCCTCTTAAAGATAATGAGAGTAGAGAAATCGACCGTGGCCTGTTGAAAGGTTATCTCTTACTGCAAACCGTGTACCCGGCCGTCTGTAACATGGGGGGTGAGGAGAGTGTTGCCGACAGTGCTAATGCTCTAAGCGAGGTAGAGCAAAAGCGGGGTAGGAAGAGGAACCATCATCAAAAGAAGACGAAATCCATCAATCCGGAGTGAAGAAAGCCCAAAGGGATTAACCTAAGTGCAGGAGAAGATAAGGGGAGATGCACTCCACCCCCTCGGGCGAGCGCATAGCGGGGGGTGGAGTTGGGAAAAGTGGTGATAATCTCGTGGTGTTGAGATTTCAATCGCCGGGTGTGTAGAGGAGACGGAGGATGGCTGTCTTTGAATCTTTTTTTCTTTTTCTTTTTTTTTTTCTTTTTTTTACTTTTTTTTTTTTAGTATCATTTTAGTATTGTTTAAGGTACAAACTCCCGTATGCAGCTCGCTCTAAGACAGGAAAAACCTCCACCTACAGTCCATCCCGCATCCCTCATGCTATAACCCTCTGACCCTGCCCGGCACCAAAGCACCCGGCACTATCGGTAGAAACTACAGAAGAGCGTACAGGCCTGAATACAACGAACCACAAAACCTCCACAGACGTGCAGCCCATAAGATAAACTCCCTACCCCAACAGTGAACAACCAAGGAAAGTACAGAAACCTCACAAAACTCAAGGAAGAAAAATCCCAGCCGAACCCATAAGCAGCCCACAGCCTACGAATGACCACATTCTGCGGCAGCAGGGGAGGGACCAAGGAGCCGCAGGACGACGCCGTAGGCCAATGATCACACACTAAGGGGTACCTATATATGTACCCGGGGCTATTATGTCCCGGACCCAAGGGCAGACAAGACCACCAAGAGAAAGATCGGTAACCGAAACCAACACAAGCGGAAGTGTGTGGCAGGGCGAAGTAGCGACCGTAGGCCCACCGGAAACGAGACCGGAAGGGAGTGCATGTCACCCGGAGGCAACAGAGGCGGCAGGCATGAAACCCCTACCCCAAACACAGGCAAAAGCCACGCACGCAGCCATGACAATCACCCAAGCCCAGAGATCAGAAGGGAACAGAGGCCCAGGGTGTAGAAGCAGTAGGGTGCCAGCCAAAGAGCGAAGCAGTAGGGTGCCAGCCGATCCAACCGTCAAGAGAAGTAAAGAAGGAGGGGTAGACCCAAACCAAGAAGTGCGAGGGAAGGCGACCGAAGCGAGATCACGACTTTTTGACCAGGCCGACAGTACCGGACAGATCTCTCCGGAGATAGTGCGATACCAGAGAGCAGAGCCACCGGGGCCACTACTTCACCGATAGCCCGAGACTGCGACCGACCCGTTGACGAGGTAAGGGGTTGCCGACCGTGCAAATGCTCTAAGCGAGGTAGAGCAACAGCGGGGTAGAGAGAGGAAACATCATCAAAAGAAGACAAAATCCATCCACCCAGAGTAAAGAAAGCTCAAAGGGATAATCCTAAGGGAACGGGAGTGTAGAGGAGGTATGACTCCACCCCCTAGAGCGAACTCATGGCGGGGGGTGGAGAAAAGAAAAGTGGTGATAATCTCGTGGTGTTGAGATTTCAATCGCCGGGTGTGTAGAGGAGACGGAGG
>Ga0307509_10012214_pt1 | contig 10303 bp, 6 predicted proteins | sample 10_EM_MG_FD_202245 | JGI IMG/M metagenome (GOLD analysis project Ga0307509, IMG submission 202245) | Populus trichocarpa ectomycorrhiza microbial communities from riparian zone in the Pacific Northwest, United States - 10_EM | ecosystem: Host-associated > Plants > Roots > Unclassified | place...
ATTGATGTTTATGATCAGTATGACTTTTTAGGAATATGGGAGGATATCAGAAAGCATCTTGGAGAGGAAGAGGTCTTCTTTATCATTGACAATGCTAAGACTCACTTGCCTTTTAGAAGATGGCTCAAAAGGCAGGGAATTACTATTATGGAAATTCCTGCCTATTCACCAGATCTCAATCCAATTGAAAATGTTTGGGCTCTGGTGAAAGATAAGCTCCAGAAGCATTATCCTGAACTATATCTTATGAAGGGTTCAGGCAGTGAGGTCAAAAATGTTATAGAGGAGGCCATCACTCATTGTTGGGAACTTCTGGACCGAAAGATTTTTGATTCTCTAGCAGGTTCAATGGTGGATAGGATTGAAGCAATTATTAAGGCAGATGGATGGTATACTAAATATTGATTTCTACTAAGTATTTACATTTTTTAATTTTTTATTATTATTATGATGTTGGGGTTGGTGGAGGGAGTTGTGGTTGTCCGGCCAAGATTTTTCACGCTCGTTGTAGTCGGTTAATTTTGTTAACGAACAATACCGCAATGCAAGCATTGCAACAGTTCCATGAAAGGTATTAATCTAAACCTAAAGACAATAGGGTTATAGACAATCCAAAATGTGGGACTAAGAGACGACATTGACAGTCGGAGGAGAGACCAAGAGAAGACGGGAGTAGTGTAACGACCCTACGATAGGTAGTTACAATGACTACCACCTTAGCCCAAATGGTATACCAAGGGGTAACCACATGTGGTATGGTCTGGTATACTTAGTATACACATAGCTGGTTAACCTAGGACAAGGCCTAGGATATAATAGTGTAGCCTTGGGTACAATACAAGGCAGCGTAACCTTGAGAGAGTAAGTTCGCATAAAGTCAAGGAATTTATGGGAACGTTACACAGACCTCGGAGACAACATTTGGTGTTGACGGGCGGACTGCCGGAGCGGTTAAAGACATGTGAAGGCAAAGTTACCCTACCTTGGGCATTTGACCTTTATGTCAATGGACCGCAGTTACCCTACTGTGGAGTCCAAGTTACCCTACCTTCATCAGCAAAGTCATCCTAAAACTTAGAGGTCGATTGCCTCACATTCTATCCGCTCTTAGATGTTCATGGGGGCACACGAATTTGTGCGGACAAGCCCCATACCTGAGCAATGGTGGTCCGAACAGGCTATCGAACTTGGGAGGGTTTAGCTAAGACCCCCCTCTGGCCCCAGCGTTGGAACGGCGCGTTGGAACGGTGCGTCATAGGCAGACGGCTGTGTATTTGCTCGTTTGCTAGTTAAAAGAGGACCTTGAAGCAGCTGCCCTAACACCGTATAAGTCGTCGCTGTCCGTCCGACTGAATGTCGTTCGCAGGATATATAAGGCGAGGATGGGTGACCGCCATCATGGGGGTAGCCCATACATGGTCTCTCCGGCACCTAGGAGTCTATCAAAGCAGACGGGTAGTAGGGTACTCTTCCTAGTGGTACTTAGGTAGTTCACGGAGAAAGGGAGCTTTCAGGACAAATACCTCAGTAATCAGCCCGGACCTTCTCCCCTTGATTTGTAACATTACTATGGGTTGTTATTTGACTCTAGAGGTATGAGTCTTATCACGGTAGAGTATGTCCCCAGAGGCTGGCTATGGGTAGTGCCCACTTAGCCAACTATCGGCTATATCTCACCGGGGGAGCTGGCATGTCAATTTATCACATTTGGAAAGTCGCGTAGATTAAATGATGGACTGCATAGCTTGTATAGACGAAACTACCACTGGGCCAGTCAGTCCACCACCTAGGTATTGACTCCGGTTGTTGTCATACCAGTTAGCCACTGGTATGACTTCGATAGGAAGAGTTTTTCCACCTGCGGTTGTATTGGAGATGCATTGCAGAAACTCATATCCTATTAACGAAGTTAAGTGTACCCGAGTTGGTCCGACCCTTCCAGCAGGATAATTCCTGATGGAGGGTAGACCTCGGACAAGCACTGAGAAGGACAGGGTACTCGCACCAGGTTGGAGTAGTGGTGAATGTCAAAAGGCTTTAATCTGATATCTACTTAAGTTTAAGCGTTTGGCATTCTACTTCGATAACCAACTTTCCTCAAGAGAACTTGTTGAGTGAAGCTTTCAGCTTAACGATATTAACTTTTACCTTTTGATTCTTTTGAATTATTTACCTCATCTTTATCTTCTGCTTTAAGTGTTTGGTCCAGTCACAACCTTAGAGTTCACCTCTCTATAGGGTGCCCCTGTTACAACATACCTCATGACTAATAACTATCAGTTATTTGAAATCAGCCTGGCTTAGTCATAATTTGTGACAACAACCCACCCTTAGCCCAGCGATAGACCCCATTCTGACCCTCCATGGGAGGTATCAAGGAGCCAGCAGGACAAATCATGGCCTTAACAGCACACACAAAGGGGGGAAATACGTGCGGCATCAAGCCCGGCCACAGGGGCAAGTGAACCCCTGCGTGAGATCCGAATCCAAACCAACACATAGGAGGTCTGTGGCAGGAAAGAGAAAACCCAGTAGGCCCACCGGAAACAAGTCCGGGTGTAGTCCATGACCGGCAAGAGACAGAGGCGGCAGCATGAAGCCCCTAGGAACAAGAGAATTTCTGTAGCACACATGTAGCCATGCCAGATCCCAACTCGAGACTATCAACAGGGAATAGATGCCAGGCGGAGAGACCCGTAGGGTACCTGCCAAAGAGAGTAGGCAGTAGGGTGCGAGCCCACGAGACGGTAGGAGTGGAGGGAGGAGGGGTAGACCCTGACAGAGATGTACGAGAGAAGGCGACCGAAACAGGAACACGAATCTTTCAACGATCCTGACTGTACCAGACAGGACTCTCAGGAGATAGTGCAAGACCAAAGAACACAGCCACCAGGGCCACTACTTCACTGAGAGTCAGAAACTGCGACCGCCCTGTTGACGAGATGAGGGGGTTGCTGACCGCGCAAAGTGGAAAGCGAGGGCAGCGAAACACAGTGCAGAGAGAGGAGGAGAGAGCAACTGTGAAACCCCTTGACAAAGACTGCCAGTAGAAAATGTCATCAGGAGGGAATCAGAGGGGAGAGGCGGAGGGGAGTAGGTTCACCCTTCTAGGCAACTAGGCTGTCAAAGAAGAAGAGAGGGACCTTCGGTGATGATTTCCCATGGTGTTGAGATTTCAATCGCTGGGGTGTCGGGGAGAAGCTTTGTTGCTCTAACTACTGTGACTTTTTCTTTTTTTCTTTTTTTCTTTTTTTCTTTTTTTCTTTTTTTCTTTTTTTCTTTTCTTTTCAATCATATGCATTTGTTTAACTAGGTACAAATGCCATGCTCTGCGCCCTCTATTTTCCTCTCCCTTAAAATACTTTCCGCATTTGGTTAATGTAAACCTCAGGGTTTAGTCTTTATTTCATCACGATACATCTATTTTGGCTTTTCGCTTGGGTTTCATTTTCAAGTGAAATATATGTTTCACCTTTGCTGAGAGGATTTCTATTCTTGGAAAGTCAAACTGGTAGTTTGACTTTACTTTCTCTCTCCCCCTCTTCCCTGTCCTCTGACTGGGCCTGGTGGCCTTGTCCTGATGTCGTCTAACCCTCTTGCTTCCACTGGTGCAGGCCCAGCAGCGGCTGTAGGCCCTGCTCGCTCTGCCTCCTCTTGCCAGGACTGTAGAGCTGATCCAATATCTTGTTCGTCATCATCCCAGTCCAGTGATGGCTCTCTGTCCAGGCAGGCTGACAATGTTGCTAATCTTCTTGGACATGCTGCTAGGCTCGCGCGCCTTGACCAGGTTTCGTTCCCCACTGTCTACAATGCCTCTGCCGCTACCTTCCCCGACAGTCAGCTCGCTATCGGCCCCCTTCTGGCCCAACTTATCGCCATGGTTAATGACCTTAGTGCCTCTGTTACCTTCTTGACTTCGCAGGTTGAGACCCTTACCTCCGCCCAGGCAGAGTGCTCAGCCACCACCTCACCACCAGCCACATCCACCCTGGAGGCGTCCCGCAAGGATTTGTCCTCTTGTGTTGGAGCTGTCTCCTGCCACCGCACCACACAAGTGGCACCCCCGCCGCCTCATTCGCCGCCTCCTGCCGCCCCTGCGGTTCAAGCTAAACCTGTTCGGCAGAAAAAGAAACTCGCCATCCACCTGTCGTCTCGCACGGTCGCCGCCCCAGATTTTCCCTTTCTTTTCGAGGGGAACTGGTATGGCAACCCGGACACATATGCCCAATGCAACCCAGAGTCACCCCAAGCTACTATCCTTTTTGCCTCTTGTCATCCCCAGTCACAGGAAGCCAAACTTTACTCCGAGCGATACCCAGCCACCTCACTCTTCCATACCGGTCCCCCTCCCGGTTTCACCGTTTCTGATCCCCCGCTGCCCCAAGAACAAACCTGTGTACAGGTTACCAGAAAGGGTAGTAAGGGCAAGAAAAACGCCACTGCAGCCCAAGTCGCTGTGTCAACCAAGAGTAGTGTCCCCAAAGGAACCCCACCGCTCACAGCTGCTCAACGTCGTTTTTTTGACCCACGCACCTTCGAAACCCTGCCGCACGATTTGTTCATCATGACTGCTACCCTTCCCGACATCATGGCCGCAGTGCTGCAAGAGGCCAACTGCTCCCTACCTCTCTCCCTTACTGCCTCAGTCAATCGCAATGGTGCTGTTACTCTCAGAGCCAACCGATACACCCCGTCTTCTGCTTACTCCTCTTGTTTTGATGCAATGACTAAGAGGCTCAATCAGAGTTTCCCTGTTGGAGATAATCCATTTCAGGTATTTAGGGAGGTACCTACAAGTGTCGAGCTCCTGATTCACAATTTTCCTCTCTCTACTCTTCCGGACCAGCCTACTGACCTCTTCCCTTTACTCCTTGAATCAATCAGCAATGCGCTTGACGTCCCCATATTTAGGGCTAGATTCCTGTAGTCAGATCCGGCTAAACGGGCTGAGAAGCCGACAACCTCGCTGGTGGTGGCGACTGACGCACTTCAGGTTTCCCGGTTCGGCGAATGTATCCGACCTTTCTCCCACCCACGTACGGTCGCTCCCACCTACGCTGCCTCCAAGTCCACGCAGTGCAGAAAGTGGAGGCGCTTTGGTCACACTGCTCCTATATGCAAAGAAGAGGCACAAGCTTGCCCGATCTGCACTCTCCTGCAACACCGTTTGGCCCACAGATGTGCAAACCAAAGCTGTCCTCAAGGAGGCTTTGAGATGTCTGTTCTGGGATGCTGTAATGCCTCCCCTCCTCTCTGTATCAAATGTTGTGGTCAGCATGCCTCCTTCGATGGCACCTGTCCCGTTCGCCGCAAAGTCCACTCCTCTCTCCGTCCTCCTAGGGACCAAGACATTCCTGATGCCCCCGATACGGGCCTCCTTCAAACCACCCCTCAGGGTCCCATTGCTCCCCCAACTCTACCGGCTACCCCAGCCAGGCATGGCCCTCATTTCCCTCCCTCCAGTGAATCTACCCAACCCGAAACTGTTAAACTCATTCACAGCGCATCCGCCCAGCCTAACCTTGCAGCTCCCCTCCCCCGCATGAACCTCTTTGGTGCTGGTAGCACCCTCTTTTGAGCAAATTCCAGTGCCGACAGGAGTGAGCCTGCGCCGACCGACGTGCACATGGATCTTTAGATGTCGTCAAGCCCCTCCCCAACACAGAGCCTTTCAACATTCCAATCCTGCTAGTACTCTGGTTGTTTAAATCTTTCCATTGTTCAGCATAATTGTCTCTGTAGCACTAATGTTTTTCAAACTCTGTTTAGTTTTTTTACTGCGGCAGAAAGGTATGTTCATAGTGTGTGTAATGACTCTACGATAGGTAGCTACAATAACTACCACCTTGGCCCAAATAGTATACCAAGTGGTTAACAGAGGTGGTATGGTCGCATATTCAAATAGCTGGTTAACCTATGACTAAGGCTAGGGTATGGTTGAGTCGCCTTGGGTACTCTATTAGGCAGGGTAACCTTTCGGGAGAACGTTCACATAAGGTCATGAGAATTATGGGAATATTACACGGACCTCCGAGACGACTTTTGTGGTCAACGAGAGCACATCCAGAGTGGTTAATGGCATGAGAGGGCAAAGTTAGCCTGCCTTCAGAATTGGCTCCTTATGCCCATGGACTCCAGTTACCCTACTGAGGAGACCAAGTTACCCTACCTTCTCAAGCAAAGTCATCCTAGAACTTAGAGGTCGATTGCCTCACATTCTGTGGGCTCTTAGATGGTCTTGGGCACAGACGCAGCTGTACGGAGAGGCCCCACACCTGTGTAAGGGTGGCCCAAACATACTATTGAACTTGGGCGGGTTTAGCTAACACACCCCTCTGGCCCCAGCATTGGGACAGCGGGTCATAGGCAGACGGCTGCATAGTTGCTCGTTTGCTAGTAACAACAGGTCATTGGAGCGGCTGCCGTAACACCTTATACGTCGTCGCCGTCGGTCCGACTGAATGTCGTTCGCAGGCTACATAAGGACAGTATGGGTAACCACCCAAATGGAGGTAGCCCATATATTGTCTCAGGGGCACCTAGGAGTCTATTCTAATGCACGGGTAGTCGGGAAGTCTTCCTAGTGGTACACAGGTAGTCTCAGAAGGCCAGGGTGCTTTCGAGACAAATGCCTCAGTAACCAGCCTGGACCTTCTCCCCTTGATTTGTAGCTTTACTATGGGTTGTTATTGGACTCTAGTGGTATGAGTCTTATCACGGTAGAGTATGTCCCGAGAGGCTGGCTATGGGTAGTGCCTACTTAGCCAACCATCGGCTACATTGCACTGGGGGAGCTCACCTGTCAATTTATCACTTTGGATAGTCGAGTAGAGTAAATGATAGGATGCATAGCTTGTGTAGACAAAACTGGCACTAGGCCAGAGAGTGCACCACGTAGGTTTTAACTCTGGTTGTTGTCATAACAGTTAGCCAGTGGTATGAATTCGATAGGAAGAGTTTTTCCACTTGCGGTTGTATTGGAGATGCATTGCAGAAACTCATAGCCTATTGACGGAGTTAAGTGTACCCGAGTTGGTCCGACACTTCAGGCAGGATACCTCCTGATGGAGCGTAGACCTCGGATATCTCCTGAGCAGGACAGGGTGCTCGCACAATGTCGCAAGTACTGGTGAATGTCAAAGGCTTAAATCTGATATCTACTTAAGTTTAAGCGTTTGGCATTCTAGTTTGACAGCCAACTTTTCTTCATGAGAAGTAAATTGAGTGAACCTTCGAGCTTAACTATATTAAGTTTTACCGTTAATTCTTTGCAATTATTTTACCTCATCTTTATCTTCTACTTTGAGTGTTTGGTGCGATCGCAACCTTAGAGTTCACCTCGCTACCGGGTGCCCCTGTCACAGTATATAGTTAAGCCTACTCGCTTAACTCTCTTGGCAGAATTCTTGTTTTAGCCTACACTCTGGACATTGATTGATTACGAGTTGCTTGTCTGGTACTGGAAGCATTGGGGGGAAAGAACAATGACTTCAACTATGGCGGTGTCCAGGTTTCATTCTCGTCCTAAGTGAATGACTGGTATTGAACAAGAAATATCTCGAACAGCTGCAAGCGCAGACCTGAAGCGATTAGGTTGGCAGCCAATCGAGCAGCTCCTGACATATGACATTGAGAATGATTCTACCTTTGAGATTGAAATATCTTGTACCGTCAGAGAGATCAATAGGGAACACCCTTGTGCCTTCTTCCAAAGTTTCACTCATGCCGCATCAGTAGGACGGAGAATTCCCCAGAATAGACGACGGAAGATGAGTTTCTCTGATATCACAAAAGATCTCATTGAACCAAACATACTTGAGGAAATCACAGGGCAGATGCAAGATGCATAAAGCCACCTCCTTAATGGTGGTGAAGAGCATCTGCATGCATTTGAAACTGAGATCATAGAAAATGCTAATCTTGCATGGAACCCCAGGGAAAGCACTTCCTCCAGTTAGCTATGTCCGATCAGATGATTCGGAAACCTGTAGAACCCATGGAGCATGGCGCTGCCCAGGGGTACTCAATTGACGCAGAGAATGACGTGGTTATGAATGCTGCCCATGCTCTTCCTTTGGCAATAGAACCCCCTCCTCATCATGCTGCTGAAGTTGCAGCCTGCATGATTAATGAGAAATATCAACCTTGGTTGAATAAAGAGGGTAGACAATACATCAGACAGCAAGAGTAGGTTGCCCAATTGCAAAAGCAGGTGGCCGAAGTACATGAACGTTGAACCGTACTCGAGGTTGCCTTGAGGGAGGTAGTCCCCTCTCGAGAAACAACTCGTGCTGTGAAAAACTTCCAGCCATCGTGACGTCCTCTCGGGGTAATGAAATTAAGGTCCATTTCGTCAGGGCAATCATCAAGACAGAATTCTGGACAGCCGCCTGTAACGGGGGCACCATATAGAGAGGTGAACTCTAAGGTTGCGACCGCACCAAAACTCAAAGTAGAAGATAAAGATAGAGTAAATAATTCAGGAAGAATAAAAACGGTTAAACTTAATATCTTTAAGCTGAAGGCTTCACTCAATAAGTTCTCACGAGGAAAGTTGGTAATCGAAGTGGAATGCCAAACGCTTAAACTTAAGTAGATATCAGATTAAATCCTTTTGACATTCACCACTACTCCGACCTTGTGCCAGCACACTGTCCTGCTCAGGGTTTGTCCGAGGTCTACCCTGTATCAGCAATTATGCAGCTGGAAGTGTTGGACCACCTCGGGTACACTTAATTCCATCAATAGGATATGAGTTTCTGCAATGCATCTCCAATACAACCGCAGGTGGAAAAACTCTTCCTATCGAAGTCATACCAGTGGCTAACTGTTATGACAACAAGCGGAGTCAATAGCTAGGTGGTGGACTCACTGGCCCAGTGGTAGTTTCGTCTATACATGCTATGCAGTCCATCATTTAATCTACGCGTCTATCCAATGTGATAAATTGACATGCAAGCTCTACCAGTGAGATGTAGCCGATGGTTGACTAAGTGGGCACTACCCATAGCCAGCCTTTCGGGACATACTCTACCGTGATAAGACTCATACCTGTAGAGTCCAATAACAACCCAGAGTAATGCTAGAAATCAAGGGGAGAAGGCCCAGGCTGGTTACTGAGGTATTTGTCTCGAAAGCACCCGGGCCTTCTGAGACTACCTGAGCACCACTAGGAAGACTACCCTACAACCCGTAGGCTAGAATAGACTCCTAGGTGCCCGAGAGACCATCTATGGGCGACCACCATTTTGGCGGTTACCCATACTCCCCTTATATATCCTGCGAACAACATTCAGTTGGACTGTAACGACCCTACGATAGGTAGCTACAATCACTATCACCTTAGCCCAAATGGTATCCCAAGAGGTAACCAGAGGTGGTATGGTCTCGTATACTTCATACCAATAGCTGGTAAACCTAGGATAAGGCCTAGGCAACTGTTGAGTAGCCTTGAGGTACTCTACTAGGCAGGGTAACCTTTCGGGAGGACATTCGCATAAGGTCAGAGAATTATGGGAATGTTACACGGACCTCCAAGACGACTGGGGTGGTCGCCTGGAGCACTTCCTGAGCGGTTAAAGGCATAAGAAGGCCATGTTACCCAACCTTGGGAATTTGGTCATTATGCCCATGGATCCCAGTTACCCTACTGAGCTGTCCAAGTGACCCTACCTTCACCGGCAAAGTTATCCTAGAACTCAGAGGTCGATTGCCTCACATTCTATGGGCTCTTAGATGTTCTTGGGCGAATACGCATATGCGCGGGGAGACCCCACGGCTATGTAAGGGTGGCCTGAACATGCTATTGAACTTGGGCGGGTTTTGGTAACACCCCCCTCTGGCCCCAGCATTGGGACGGCGCGTCATAGGCAGACGGCTGTGTAGTTGCTCGTTTGCTAGTTAAAAGAGGTCATTGGAGCAGCTGCCGTAACACTGTATAAGGCGTCGCTCTCTGTCCGACTGAATGTCGTTCGCAGGATATATAAGGGGAGTATGGGTAACCGCCAAAATGGAAGTCGCTCATATATGGTCTCTTGGGCATCTAGGAGTCTATTCTAGCCTACGGGTTGTAGGGTAGTCTTCCTAGTGGTGCTCAGGTAGTCTCAGAAGGCCAGGGTGCTTTCGAGACAAATACCTCAGTAACCAGCCCGGACCTTCTCCCCTTGATTTGTAGCACTACTATGGGTTGTTATTGGACTCTAGAGGTATGAGTCTTATCACGGTAGAGTATGTCCCGAGAGGCTGGCTATGGGTAGCGCCCACTTAGCCAACCATCGGCTACATCTCACCGGGGGAGCTTGCA
>Ga0307509_10012216_pt1 | contig 10303 bp, 10 predicted proteins | sample 10_EM_MG_FD_202245 | JGI IMG/M metagenome (GOLD analysis project Ga0307509, IMG submission 202245) | Populus trichocarpa ectomycorrhiza microbial communities from riparian zone in the Pacific Northwest, United States - 10_EM | ecosystem: Host-associated > Plants > Roots > Unclassified | place...
AGCCTCTCTAGATGTCTGAACCTCGTAAACCGCACCGAGGGCCAAGAGGACCGTCCCGCCGATTATGAGACCCAGCGTAGTTGGCGCAGTCCCTGGGTACCGTAGGTTTAAATTGAGGGGTCCAGTACGCTGGACACTGAAACCCACTTACAGCCTTTCAGGGTCGCGAACGAGAAACCCACGATGATGAAGCTTGTACCGGACATAAACGTGAACCTTAAGTGACATTTAAGCCGATGATGAATGGCACGCGACAGGAGCACCTACAACCCAACGAAGTCGAACTTTGCGGTTAATTCCCGCCAGGAATTGTTAGGGCTCCTGTCTAGGTTGACCGACCGGAGAGAGATCACCAACACGACGAACGCGACTAAGCAGATCGGAAGGTTCACGTAGACTGAGGGCCGAACCGTGGATTAGAGCCGAGGATCTTACGAGCGACTGGAATCTGCACATACACGACCACCTCCAGTTGAAGATCGAACCGCTGTTGTCTGTTCCCGGGGGTGGTCAGTTCGTACCGTTTAGCTCAGTAATGAGATTACCCACTACTAAATACCCCACCCAACAGGGGGCCCGCGACGGCAGATGATGCCCAGGTGAGCTGTCGCAAAAAGATTCAGTCTCCGAGCTCGTGTGTGAGACCAGACCAGACTCAACGCTAAGAGCTTGGCTCCAGTGAGCTCGCTTGTTCACCGGCACGATTTCAGACGTAATTGTCCACACCGAGCCGACAATCCCGCCACCTCCGACGCCGCTGAGCGCCCTAGACAGGATCAACCATGTGATGGACTGTGAAAGAATAAGCGATACATAATTAAAAGCGGGGTATCGCAGTTCGGCTCACTTTAGATGCTCCACATAACAGAGAACCAATACAAAAGATGAACATGCTCGTGTAGAGGACGACCTGGACCGGCGGGATTAAACGCAAATCTTGAAGGATTTGGGGTGTTTACTCACCTTTCGGCCGATGAGATCGGAAAACTTCCCGTAGAGAGGTTGACACGCCGTCTGCGTTAGCATATATGCCACGGCCACCCATGTGTATTGGTCTTGCGAGGCCCCTAATTCGCTGACAATTGTGGGCAGGCTTGTGGATAGGATTGTCTACATTTGGCAACCAAATTGCAGTCAGAAATTTGAGTTCATCCTCGGAGAAACTGTTGTATACATACGGAATCTGTTGTCGCCAGAAAGAGTGCGAGGGCGGCACTATGAAATAGGGTTGGCCGTCGTTAGTGATTGATCGCGATCCCGGAGGTAAGTTAGCTCCCACCCAATGTGTGCAAAAAATAAGAGGCGGAAAGGCAGATGTGGAGGCTCTTCTTCACATCCTACGGGCGGAGGATAGGGCTTGCAAGGCTCCTTCGGCTTTTTGAGTGATTCGGAGAGTGTCTCTGAAGTCGAGATGGTAGGTTTTAGGACGGTGGACTTTGAAACAGAGTCCGCGGCAGTGATGGTCGATCGAGGATCGTGTAAAGCTCCATTGCCAGAGTCGCCGAGACCCTTGCCGGTCGGCAATTTACAAAGCGTGTTGTGCATATCGCGGAGATATAGACGAGGCGTACCAGAATTGGAAGAGACCAAAGGACGGTGGATTGGGGGACGGAGGAGTCTCACCGTTTGGGCGGGTTATATAGCTACCCGACCGGACGCTAGCCGGAAAAAATAGCCAGAGGATGAGAAGGTAGCCAGTTCAGTTGGTTGATGTCCATAGCTGACAATCCCTTCAGCATCCGAAAGAAAATCGAGGCTGAACGTGGAAACGAGAACGAGGGTGGCATTTTGATATGGGAGTGATCGTATTCTCCTTCAGTTGGAGGACCTCGAAAAGGGATTTGACCAATCAAGAGACCGTAGGGGACAACAGAGAAAGTTTCCACCCTGTTCTGTTGGGGAGAATGATGGAGAAAAGACGAGGTAGGAAATGCGTTCCCTCAAGGACCTCAGTGAGACCAAAAAAGGGCGGTTCGATCCCGGACCGACGGGCGATGGGAAATAAAAGGTATTCTAAGAAAACATCACAGAGTCCGGCCGCAAAAAAAATCTTGAACTTTTGACGCAGGTGAAAGAAAAAGAAAACAACCTTGGAGTCTGATCTTACAGCGGTTTGAATATGAAACTGAGTACGGCCGTCCGTCCGAGCCGTCCATTTCGATCCGCACTCCACCTGATCGGGTCACTCGACAATCAAATCGTTGTGCCCATCTAACCAGCACGAACAGTGTGTGTTTCCTGTTCAGAGCCGCCGTTTTGTCTACCAGTCGTAAAGGGGCGACCATCGAGTCCGATTTTCGGTCATTTTTTTTTGCATCTGGATTTTCCGATTTTCGATGCTCTCGCGCGTGTATGATGCGAGAAGCTGGTTCTACAAGTACACATCGGGGATCGGTTGCATTGACGGCGGTACCGTATCAAGTAAAGTACCGCGTCAAATTGGAGAGTTGTCATGAAATGGCTGAGGTAGTGGGTTTGACGGCTTGGTTAGTGCCGCATGCAAAGGCACCCGACCTGGTATCCGTTCCGAACCGTATGGGTCCGCGTGACATTAACATGCCCCCTCGTTTCAACCCCAATCTCCGTAGGGGGTTCGACTTGGACCGCCACCATCTCCGTGCCACAAGATCCGCTTCGGTTCTTCGTCTCATCCACAGGCGCGTGGGGTTCCGAATCGTCCCGGCGCCAGGCAGAATGGAGAATACTTAATACGCTCTAGGTCTACCGTATTGTGGATAATGAATAAGTGATGTAGAGACTATTTGGTGAATACAGTACTTGGCCGCAGTGAGTTCTTCGTCAGAAACGGGATGATCCTTCTGACTTCAAGCAGTCGCCCTTCGTTTTCCTTTCTCCAGATCGTCTGATCCTTTGTCGCCAGTCCCCTCCTCGTGTTCGGTGGTTCGGTCTAGATCATCGCCCAGTGGTTGCCATAATCAGTGTGCAAAAAATAAATTAGAACCCAGTGAGCCCCCTAATTTTTTTCCATGACCGTTCAACCCATCCTCCCTCGTGGGGTGGTGGTGACGGGGATGAGGAATAAACCGTACCGTTGTCATCAGACTTTGCATTCGGTCGGCGGCCAGTCGTTGCTTTGGGTTCTTCCGCAGCCCCGTGGGTGGTCTTTGATCCACCATCGTCCGAGGTCCGGCCTTCCACATCATCCGCGTATTGTTGCAGAATTCCGCGTTGACGCGCTGTGAGAGATCTGTTGGATGGCGCGGGTTCAGCATGGAAGACATATATAGGTAGCGCTTGGCGTGCGCTTACCTTGGTAGTTGGATGCTGAACGTGACAAAAAGGTCTCCCTTCTCGCGGCCCATTACTCGGTTCAGACCATGGTTCTTGAGGATCATTTCTTCACCCTGCTGAGTCCCCCCGGGTACCCTCACATCGACCTCCCCATCGAGCGTGGGTACACGGACCCTCCCTCCGAGAAGCGCTGTATGTAACGGGATCCGCGCATCGTGGTAAAGGTTAATCCCTTGCCGCCTGAAGAGTTTCGAGGCCGCGACCCGAACCCGAACGACTAGATCACCCGGCTGACCGTTGCCAGAGATAGGCGAATCACCGGCACCGGAAACACGGATCCCCATACCGTCTTCGACGCCTGCAATAGGGTTTGCTTAATGAACTGAATTGGGTAGACAGTCGTTGATTCATACCTGCCGGTATATTGACTACTACAGATTTCCGCTGTCGCACTTTGCCTAGGCCATCGCAACTGGCGCAACTTCCTCCTTGGGGAACTATTGTTCCCACACCTTGGCAGACTTGACAAGTGCTCGCCATTCGGAACCCATTGTCGACGACGAACGTCCTCGTACCAGTTCCGTTACAGGCGGAACATCTGGTCCGTTTGACTCCGGGCTTGAGCCCCGTACCCGTACACGGTGAACAGTCGACGATCGGGGTTACCTCGATCGTCTTCTTGGTGCCCTTGCACGCGTCCATGAAGGAAATCCCGATGGTGGCTTCAAGATCTGATCCTTTTGCATTCTGGGGGCGCCCACGAGTGCCGCCAGCGAATCCGCCTCCAAACAGTTGCTCGAATATATTCGCCTGGGAACCCTCGGATTCGAAGAACGGATTGAAGCCTCCTCCTCCCCCGAAGCCGGGGAAACCACCCCCGAAGGGGTTCCGGCCAAATGCATCGGGATCAAACCCGGGCTGCTGCGACGTAGGTCCGTATTGGTCGTACGCGGCTCGCTTCTTGTCGTCCTTGAGGATCTATCATTGAGAATGCGCACGATTTAGCCGGACCAGGCAGAGATTGGTAATAGACCGTTACACGTACTTCGTATGCTTCTTGTATCTCCTGAAATTTTTCCCTCGCGTTTTTGTCAGGATTTGTATCTGGGTGAAATTTACGAGCGAGCTGTCTGGCGTTTCAGGGGGGTCCACACGTGTAAACTTAGCATCTATGATGCTAGACGTACGGAGAAATAAGTTTTCTTTATCTCGGCCGCAGTTGCGTCCTTTTTTACGCCCAGAACTTGATACGGGTCCCCCGGCGCTGACGCGGGTGTTGATGCGTGAAAGTGTCGCTAGTTGCCAACAATGGTGTTTCAGGGTGGGCGGAGCCAGGACAAAGAAGCACGTGAAACGGAGATGCGTACCCTGGGGGATTGGGAGGGGCCCGTAGCGGTCGCGGTCCTGTCCAGTAGCCTGCGGTTTGGGAGGTTGCTTCTACGCGTTCCGGTGTAAGTTGCGAGGGTCCGCAAGCCATTCAGGGAGCGGTGGGTGGAACAAGTACTCCAGGTAATGAAGGAGGAGATGCTCGCAGAGGTAGCCAGTCCGGCCATTCCACCCAGAACACGATTAAAAGCGAAGCAAGAGGAGAATACAAGCAGGAGTACAGAGCAGAGAACCGGAGAGTTTTGATGTTAGCCTGACGACAAGTCTTTCCGGTGTTTGGTCTTGTTTGCGTCCCGCCTCATCCCCGGCAAATCCGCTGCCTTCCGTTTCTTTTCACTATGTAACCTCCGTCTGTATGTCCGACGCTCTACATCTCCCAACACCCGATACCCACGACGGTTGCGCTGACGGTGACGACGGCTCTTGTGGTTGTCGATGACCCCACCATGACTTACCGTAGCTCACCTGCAGGTAATGTCAACCGTGGTCAGGAACAACAGCCCAGATGCACCCGTTCACTCACCAGTATTTCTTCGCCCTTTTTGATTGTTTCACCGCCCGTCCAGATGCTCACTCTGAGTTCCCCTTTGCCGACGTGCCTCTCCTCAAATTGCGCGTTGGGTCTCGCACGGATGCCCCGGTAGTCATTCACGAACCGTCCTTCGTTCCCCATCACAGAAGCGTCGACACCAACGCTGACCAAACCATCCGGGGTGCGATACAATGACAAATCGTAATCAGACGACGGCCTGTCGTCACAATGAACTTCCCCGAGATAATCCAGTAAATGTGTTCGTGGCGGGATCTTTTTCGCCGCAAATAGCCCGAGCTGTCCCACAGCCTGCTTGGAGTATAGATACCGTTGGTTGAGTTGGACACCTCCTCGTTTTTACATACGCGAAATATACTTGCTGGATGGTCGAACGGCTCGGTAATCCGACGGATAACCACGAAAGATTGCTGGAGAGGTTGATGAGAATTGGGAGGTTGTTGCCCTCTAATTATTTCAAGGACATCCTTCTTGACTGATGAGTGGTATTGCTGGGCCCTAAGATATCTGATGTGTTTTGGCCAGTGCGGGGGCGTGTAAGTCGACGACTTGGATGTGGGAGAGCGCTGCATCGCCATTGCTGTGGTTATCGTCGATTTGATTGGTCGCCCGACGTTCCTAGTATCCTCTTTTGTTGACCACCACCGCCAGCATTGTCAATCCCCCCGCGATGGGCAGAACATCGACAAAATCCGTTGCGAGGGTGTACGTCGATGTCAACGCGAAGCTCGGCCCTTCCTGGCACGAATATGGTGCGGTCCTAATCCCTCTTGTTGGTCCACCGCTCCCACTTCTGACGTCGCCTTCGAAGACAATCTGCAGGTTCAGTGGGGATCTCAAGACCACTACGAGATCGTTCGGAAAGTAGGCCGGGGAAAGTATTCAGAGGTGAGCGCGCCCTTGACAATCTCCTGACCCAAGAAACGCGACCGCATGCCAACAATTCCGATCGAAAAGGTCTTCGAGGGTGTTCACATCGTCAACGACGAGAAGTGCATCATCAAAGTCCTCAAACCGGTCAAGAAGAAGAAGATCAAGCGGGAAATCAAAATCCTCCAGAACTTGGCCGGGGGTCCGAATATCGTGGCCCTGCTGGACGTGGTTCGCGATCCGACTTCCAAGATCCCGAGCCTGATTACGGAATATGTCCACAATGTCGACTTCAAAGTGCTCTACCCTCGATTCACCGATTACGATGTCCGCTTTTACATGTTCGAGCTTCTCAAAGTGCGCGCTCTTACCCTACGCTGCTGCGGAACGTAATGTTGACCCTGTGGTCCAACAGGCCCTGGACTACTGCCACTCTAAGGGCATCATGCACAGAGACGTCAAGCCACATAACGTGATGATTGACCACGAGAGGAGGAAGGTAGCGATTTGCACCAAGGCGCACGTAGACCTGCTGATCATCTAACCACCCACATGCGTTGTTCGCTTCCAGTTGCGGCTCATCGACTGGGGTCTAGCCGAGTTCTACCACCCGCAAACAGAATACAATGTGCGGGTGGCTTCCCGATACTTCAAGGGTCCGGAACTCCTTGTGGATTTCCAGGAGTACGATTATAGCTTGGACATGTGGAGCTATGGATGCATGTTCGCCTCGATGGTGGGTACCATTCCGCTGGACCGGCCCCCGTGGCGCCTCCTGTGCTTGCGCTCACTTCTTTGGCATACAGATCTTCCGTAAAGAGCCGTTCTTCCACGGTCACGACAACTATGATCAACTAGTGAAGATCACGAAAGTTCTGGGCACAGAGGGCCTCTATCAGTACCTCGAAAAGTACGATATACCCCTCGACGCTCAGTACGATGACCTTCTCGGAAAGTTGGTCTTCACGCTTTGTTCTCTCCGCTCACCGAGCCACTGACACTCTGCCCAAAGTTACGCCAAGCGGCCGTGGACGAGGTTTATTACATCCGAGAACCAGCGGTATATCTCGAACGAAGCCATCGACTTCTTGGACAAGCTCCTGCGCTATGATCATCAAGAGCGCCTCACCGCTCGCGAGGCTCAGAGTCACCCGTACTTCGGTGCGTATGGCTCCCTCATCCCCCAGTTGACCTTCCCACATGCAACCGGCAACCTAACTCGTCCCCATAGAACCTGTGAGAAATGCCGTGATAATGGACGGGAACAGCAGCGATGGATCAGGTGTTTGATGTACAGAGGGACCACTAACCACCTCTATTTGTTGTAGATTCTTGTAATGCACGAGACCATTCTTGTACCGTCATGACCGTGTGGGTGTATGCCCCGCCCCGGACGACCGACCTTTCGTTTGTAACCGCTGAAAGTTTCCAATTGGTTTGATGCGGCCATGCAGCTAGTCACTTCGTCGTTCTCCCCACGCGGGACCCATCCATTCTCGACGTCATTCCGCATGATATCTTCCACCCAGCATATTGCCAGGTCTGTCCATCCACCACACCTATCACCTTCCTCGAGCGACGGGAATGGGCGCCGACCGGCACGATCCGTATCCCGCGCGCGACCCCCCAGCCGCTCTGTTCGAGCGCGTATCTTGTGAATACCCTTTTGAAACACCCTGGGTCTATCTGTGCACGTGGAGCAGGGGAGTCGCGAAGCCTAAGAAGCAGAGGTCTGAAACGGTGCGGCTTCGGGAAGCCGAGGGACCCTTGTGTTATCTCGTCAATTCTGCTGATGAACGTTGCCGTTGCAGAGGCCCGGATTATTAGAGTAGGGTACGACCACATTCACCGGCGATTGCCGTAGGTTGGTAGCCACGCGTGTGGTGGTTTATTTTTCTTCCTCTCCTTCTCTCCTCTGGTGACCGCAACGACTGAGTTGCTCCAGCGTGGATATGTTCCCTGAGGTGCATGACATCAGTAAGTCTGATCACTTTTGAACGCCAAACTTTTCTCGATGATTTCCCCTGCCGAATCTGGGCGCTTAGAGGCCTTCTACTTCTACGACGTGGACTTTCGGTCGCTTTCGGTGCTTTCAATCACTTTGAAAGTGATCGGAGCATTTCCTGATGCTCACCATGGTGCCCCTTGCGGACCCAGGAATACACCCGGTTTTTCGTGCTTGTGGCTGGTTAAATGGCATGCAAAACCCCCCAAGAGACGGTTTTCTCCCTCCTCAGAGATCCCTAGGAAGAACTCTCTCTTCGCGCCTCGACCGGTGACACCCCTTGGTTATTTGGATTCGATGCGCTTCAGTGCCAGCCTATTCGTTGCCTTGTCCGTGCTCGTCCTGGGAGCTGTCGGGTTCGACAACTCCCGGTATGACAATGTGAGTGTCGTCCTTTCCCCCGCGCGAACGCGGCGCCACCAGTATCATCACGGTTGGTGGCGCTGGTCACTGCATTCTTCGCCATCAACGCTAACCAATTCAATGCCACCGTCCCAAACACTCTACTTCGACGATCGTTTCTGTCCGATCGGTTGGGGATCGTGATTCCCGTTTCTGCGCGCATACCCTGGATTATTTCTAGGTGGTAGTGTGAGTTCCCTCTGCCACGTTTTGTTTCTCCCTACACTCCCCCGGTTTTCGTGACCGAAACGATATGGTTGATGATCCCCTCCTCGGAGAGGTGTATATGCTGCATTCCGTCACGAAAATGTGAACTGGATGATCAACGAGGCTAGCGCTGACGTTCTTTGGATCTAGGTACTGGGGTCAGAACTCTCATGGAGCGTCCGATGGTGGCGATGTACCAAATTATCAAAAGACGATCTCGTACTACTGCCAGGTGGGTTGATCCCCCCATACACGTACAGTGTACAGCGTACACTGTTCGAAGAACAAGTGATCTGTTCTGATCCACTTCGTATTCCGCCTTACTCGTCTCATCGACACGCCCATATGGAACTTCGTTGCCTCGCCCCCTAACTGGTCCCCGGTAAAATCGTACAGGACGATGCCATCGACGTTCTTCCGGTCGCATTCCTGCACAAGTTCTTTTGTAAGTCCTCGAATTTTTCGGGTAGGGGAAAGGAAACCACGCCGACACCGTTTTGGCGGGTTTAGCGACTGGCGGAATGCCGGAGATTAACCTTGCAAACGTGAGTTTATCCCACACTTCCAAACCCGTTTCGCATTTCGTTGGGCAGGGGTCAATCATGTGGGCCACGAGATCTCCCCGTCCTATATTGGGTTCCATTACCCACCCTTCCATCACATCTCTCTCCGGCAATTCTAAATATCCAAAACCTTATACCGCCACCCATTCGATCCACACGTTCCCTGACACTCCGAGGCTAATCCAAATATGGTGCGCAGATCTGCAACACCGTGGACGACAAGGTATTTCCGGGGACGTCTTTGCTGGACTGTGGCAAGATCTCCGGGGATATCAAGGCTTGTCAGGCGAAAGGGAAAGTAGTCACGCTCAGTTTGGGCGGAGCCACGGGGTCCGCGTCGTTCACTGGGGACGATCAGGCGCGTACTTTCGCGGATACGATTTGGAATTTGTTCCTTGGGGGATCTTCGAACACGAGGCCGTTTGGAGACGCCGTTTTGGATGGGTGAGTTTACGGTATGCTAATTGATTGCGGTTTTTTCCCTGTTCCTCGGGGCCCCTGCCCCTTTTTTCATTTTGAATGGTCCCACCAGCGTCGGGGACGAACGGGAACCCTGACGCGGACATACGGGGCGTTTGAATGCCACATCTTGCCGATCGTGATCTGACAAAAAGTTGATAGGATCGACTTGGATATCGAATCCGGGACGTCGACGGCCTATGTGGCTATGGTTAATAGGATCCGGGAGCTCTCAAACGGTGCAAACAAACAGTAAGTCGTAACCCCTGCGCGGATTCGCCTTTCCCATGTGTGGAGCACCTTTCTTGGGCGATCGAATCTCTGTGGAATGTGTTCTTCGTTCCGCGGTGACCAGTGGGATCCCTGCAACACCGCACAACCTCCACCTCGATCCTTCGCGGTTGACTCCTGACCTAACACCTCTCGTAGGTATTACATTACGGCCGCCCCTCAATGCGTGTACCCGGACTCGGCCCTCGGCGCAGTTTTGAACGCAGCCTCGTTCGATGCCATCTACGTTCAGTTCTGTCAGTACAACCCCGAGACTTTTTTCATGTGTTTGCGTGTTTTGGTTGACGACCCTTGGGGGTGGACACAGATAACAACCCT
>Ga0307509_10012217_pt1 | contig 10303 bp, 6 predicted proteins | sample 10_EM_MG_FD_202245 | JGI IMG/M metagenome (GOLD analysis project Ga0307509, IMG submission 202245) | Populus trichocarpa ectomycorrhiza microbial communities from riparian zone in the Pacific Northwest, United States - 10_EM | ecosystem: Host-associated > Plants > Roots > Unclassified | place...
CAGGACACTCAGAAGTTGCCCTTATCATCAGGGACTTACTTGTTATACTGCGTAGCCAACCGGTACTGTGCTACTCATGTGATCATTGCCTCAGGAGGACAACCCACTGAGCAATCCCAGTTGTCGCCAAACCAACTCACGCACGTCACGTCTTTAAGGCCCTTGGACCTTAACACAAGTTAGGCTTACCTACAAACTCTTGAAACACAGAGTTGTTACCACTGTGGCGACCAACCAGACATATACACTCAGTAACGAGTCTACACAAATCTTCAGGAGACAACAGGACGATCTCCCAGAACACGTTAAAGTTAATGTATACTTTGACGATCAAGGACCAGGACATCCCAATACTGGATACTACCTTGATACCCCAAGAAGACAGCACGCGCCTATTGAATTCATCAAGGCCAACAGAACCTACTATTGGGTTAGACTTCGCTTCAGACAAAACCAGTGGGAAACCAATCAATCGGGCATATACAACGGCTCAGACGTCGGCTGGTGGATCATATCAGACCCTCAGCATCCCAATCACATCATTTATAAACAAGAGGCCAGCATCCCTCTTACTATCGCAGCAGTTACCACAGCACTTCAGCAGCTTCCTACCCGCCCCAACACCCCAGATCATCCAACCGCAATGGAAGGACAACAGGAAGAAATTAACGTCGCTACTGGCCAAGCCCAGCAGGAGGCACAGAGGATCAATGTCATCACAAACACCTCTAACAGCGCGCTCAAAGGAAACCCTCCACCTATATTTGATGGAGATAGAAACAAAACCCGCAAGTTCCTTATCTGTTGGCACCTATGGGCATCAGTCAACAGGAACAACAAAGCCATAAAGAACTACCTTTCCAGAATCGTCACTATGCTCAGCTACATGGATGGAGTCCATGTAGATGCCTGGAAGGAAGAACAACTTGACAAAATCAATGAAGAAAGAGATGACAGAACCTTGGAAACAGACAAAGGCCTTTGGGACTGCTTTATGGAAAGATTCAACAATGCCTTCACAAACCAGAACCGCCGATCTGAGGCTTACCAGGAGTTATGCAAACTCAAACAAGGAGACAGTCTTGACGACTTTTTCACCAAATTCAAGCAACTCGCTCATGAAGCAGACGTTCCTCTAGATGACAAGGGAACCATCGAAACTCTCAAGCATGCTATGACTCAAGGACTCACCAGCACTATCATTAATTCCCCTAACTTCGACCCCACCGCTAAAGTCCCCTGGACTTTCAAAGAATGGGAAGAACAGGCCTGCAAATCCCATCTCAAATGGAAGGCGGCAGCTGAGTTCACCCAGAGACGTCAGGGACTCTTCCAAGCATTCAAACTTTCCCCTAGGCAAGTCAATAATCCAGGAAGAGGCGGTTATGGAAGGAACAACAACTGGAGGAACAAGAACGACCGATGCACCACCTCTCAAGGAGGATATTATATGGACGTCAACGCTACAGTCACCTCAGACATCAATGCCACCGCTGGCAGAGGACAACAGCACTCTGAAGCCAAGAAAGCGGAACTCATGAGAAGCAACTTGTGCTTCTACTGCGAAATCAAGGGACATTGAGCCAAGGATTGTCGCAAGAAACTGGCAGACTGCGGTAATTACAGCAGTCGCTCCAACAATATCAGAGAATCCACTAGGGTTCATGCTGCACCCATTATGCCAGACCTCGAAAATCTTGACAGTCTTGCCAAATATATGAAGGAGAATATGGACTCCTTTGACGAAGAAACCAAAATGGACTTCATTGGAAAACTTATGCCAAAGGATTTTCCTGAGGCCCAAAACTAGCTGCCTTAGTTAGGGCTTTCTGACTCAATAGTGTGTTTGTAAATAAATCAAATTCAATACAACTCAAAGTTCCAATCACACACTATCGAGGGACGGCAGAAGAAACAATCTTGCTCGACACTGGAGCAACAGAAAACTTTATCAACCAGACTACTATTGACAAACTTCGCTTAGGAACCAAGAGACTCCCTTACTCGTGAGCAGTATACAACATCGATGGAACTATGAACCAAGCTGGGACTATCACTAGAGCTTGCAACCTACTTGTCACTCAGGGAAACAAGAAGGAACGAACAAGATTCTATGTCACGAATCTAGGTTGCGATCGAATGCTCTTTGGCTACCCCTGGTTCAAGAAATTCAACCCAGACATCAATTGGGAGAAAAGCAAACTCAAGGGACCAAAAGTCCAAATTGAAACCCTACTCCATGGCACCCTTCAATGTGCAAAGACATGGCTCAAACAGAAGAACCAAGAAAATGAAGACCTCATTCTGGAAGCACAGACATGCGCTCTATGGTTGGGAGTTACTCCTTCAGAAATGAGGGAAGGCCCAGTAGAGATCAGTCGCACCCACACAGCAATCAAAATGGCCCATAAGTATGCATCGGAACATGGGAAGGAGGAAGTCACCCTTCCAGAAGAATTCAAACATCACATGGCACTATTTTCGGACAAAGAAGCAAACAAATTCCCACCAGCTCGTGGAGACGGAGACCACAAAATCGTACTCATGGACACTGCCCCTACTCGCTTCAACTGCAAAGTCTACCCACTCTCAAGAGATGAGCAGGAAGCGGAGAACAAATTCATTGACGAAAACCTGGAAAAAGGCTACATCGCACCATCGGACTCCCCCTACGGCTTCTCCACCTTCATGGTCCCTAAGAAAGACTCGAAGGAAAAGAGATACATCATTGACTATCGCCCACTTAACACAGTCACCTGGAAGGACGTCATCCCACTACCCAACCTCAAACAATGTATCGAAAACTTGCAAGGAATGGAACTATTCAGCAAGTTCGACATCCGCTGGGGTTACAACAACATCCGCATACAGGAAGGTGATCAATGGAAGGCCACATTCAAAACATGTCGGGGACTATTCGAACCCAAAGTCATGTTCTTTGGGATAAGTAACTCACCAGCCAGCTTCCAATGGTTCATGAACGGTATTCTTGAGGAACTATATGAACACTTCAAGAAGAAAGGCATACACGACATACAGCGCATTCTCCAGAACTACATGGACGATTGTGGTATAGGCACCCTCCTCAAAGACTTCAAATTACATGTCGAAATTATCCACTTCTTATTCAACTTACTTGCATGCCACAGCCTACACCTCAAATTATCAAAATCTGTCTTCATGCAGCCACAAATGGACTTCCTAGGCATCTGAATCTCAAAGGAAGGAGCAACTGTCGACCCAGCTAAAGTTGCCAGACTTAGGGACTACCCACATGTACTCAAAGACAAATGACAAGTTCGCAGATTCTGTCGCGAGCAGTACTCACGCCCCCCAGTCTCAGCTACAAACCCGTAACTTCAGCACCACGTGACCGTGGGAACATATCACATGACCATACACGTGACTCATCACGTGACCCCTTCACCACTCATACATCACGTGACTTATCAGCATGTGACCCTGGGAACCTACAACCCTGTGACCCTGGGAAGATAACACATGACCTATCAAGGAAATGGTCATCAACAAAGTCACTTGACCAGACGTGCTTTGGACGCACGTCTAACCCGTTGATCAACACGTGGCAGATCGTGGGAACGATCAACAAGACGCGTCCACCAAACAATCAACAAACACTAGACACGACTCGATCAACAAAGATGCAACTCATTAGGGCTAGACCCTAATCGAGATGTATAATGTAATCCGCAGTTACTGCGCATCGACTGTGCAGTCCCCTGTTACCTGTAATTGTACCTACCCTAAACTGTGCACAGACCACCCTGTATTAGTATATAAGACCTACAAATTTAGGTGAACAGTCCTTAGACTGTTCTCTTGTCAATCCCCACACTGGAGCCTTTCAAAGCTCCCTTATCGTCAGCAGCACTCCATCCGTTGTCTTCAACAGTCTACTCCGTCCCTCCTCTCTTAGCCTTCTGCCTCTTCCTCCTCAACGTCTCCTTGCTGCTCCTCTGGATCAGTCACCTTCAACTCCGCACCGTCGTCAAGTCTCACTACCCATAAAGTAGTGAGTTCCTGACAATTTCTGACTCAACAAGCGCTTGCTTGCCCTCTTGCCGCTGTGTCGGCCCTATGCCAAGCCTCACCATGCAGTGGCCTGTTGCACCTGCCCTCCCCTGCTCCACCATATGCCCCGTGCCCCAACGCCTTGGGTGCTGCAGCGGTGGCTTTATCAGCCCTGCCTGCAGACCCAATGCCAGAAGTGCCCTCGGCCATGGCAAGTGCAGTGCCCATGACTGGCAGCGCCCCCCCCCCTCATCCATGCGTCTCAACGCCTGAGGGTTTGACATCTGCATACACCCTCACTTTGTCGGCCCCACATTTCGCCCCGCCTCTGCAATGCGACCTCTTGCGTTGCCGTTGCTGTTGCCGCCACCGCCACCATCACCACTGTGGCCACCAACACCAAGGCACCACGAAGCGACAAACACAGCCCATGATGCACTGCTACGACCTGCCCGTGCAAATGCCTGCGGTCTCACTTTTGCTCAAACCGCACAGCCTTGTCATCCCGACGCGCAGGCAGTACACCCTACTTGTGCACGGCACCGACACCATCGTTGAGGCTTACACGCAAGCCTTGGAACTTGCCAATGCTCAAACCGCTCAACCTGGTCATCTCAATGTGCAAGCAGTATGCTGCATGTGCACATGGCACCGACGCCATCATTGAGGCCCACACACAAACCTCGGAACTACACCAATGCTGCCCAGCTCAGCAGCGGAGGGCCTTAATAGTGCAGCGCCACAGATGGAGGATGGAAATGGCAGCCACGGTGGGGTAGAGCTTGCCCGCTGTCAGCGATGACAAGCAGCGATGAACTCATGTCACCGGACACTTCCAGGGCTGGGGCATGCGCAGGAGGGTGGCCGCTTTCCAGCTCCCAGGTTTCCAAGAGAGGGGGAGTTATAATGCAGCAGAATTGTGAGGTGAGTGGATTATAATGGCACTTCTTGAAAAGGGTGTCACGGAAGCAGAACTCGGGGCCTTGGGGCCTCGAGCCTATTCCTTTAATTACAGACCCAACTGACTGCACGCGGCGCACTAGTCTCAGTTATGATACGTTCCATATATTTGCATCCATTTACTGCCCCTTTTGTATTCGGTACCTTACAGTTACAAGCCCCGCTCGTTCATTCATATACACGGCATCCCACATTGTTGCCACCTCAGTTGATGCCCCATCCACATGCATACTGAGGTGAGCTTAATGCCCATTACACTTGTTATTTCCTTAACTCATTCCCCCTAGTTAGTTTGTGACCTTGCTAGGTAAATACACAGTTGATGCCCCATCTGCGTGCATACTGAGTTAGTTTGTGACCTTGCTAGGCCACAATAACCGCACGCATTTCATGCACCCACCCACCTCTAACAAGCACATTAGCTACAGGTTATGGGCCCTGGCCCATGTGCAATAACCAACCCTCATGTTTCCCCATCTTCATCATCTTCTGCATTGCCCTCTGTCCTTCCCTCTGCGCCCACAGCTTCCATCAAGAAAATGACTTCTCCAGCTCCCACATCCACGCCAGCCATCCCTTCCATCCCGTCAATCAGAATATCCGCCGACGTCCCACACCTCGACTCTGAAGGTTCAAACTGGGTGACGTTTTCTTTCCGCTTCCGAAGAGCAATGATACTTGCCGGCCGTTGGGACTATTTCAACGGCTCCGAAATGCGTCCCGTCCCCAACGACTCGAACAACATCACTGATGTTGAGAAGGGGGAGCGCAAACGCTGGGACCGCAAGGACGTCATCGCTCAATGCCTCCTCGGGCAACGTCTCCCCATCGAAACCGCAATGGACATGGAAGCATTCCCCTCAGTGGTGGAGCAATGGACCGCCATCAGCACCCTCTTCACCACAAAGAGCATGTACAACCAGGCAGATTTGCATCAGGCTTTTCTTGATATGCACTGCCCGAGAGGGGGCGATGTCCAAGAATACCTCACCAGCCTGAGGATGAAGCGCCATGAGCTTAAGGCAGCAAACATCGGTGTTACCGACATCGAGTACAAGAGGACCATCCTGAAAGGTCTCCTGGACGTCCTTGCTGCCCACACCGCACAGACACTGTCGACGCTCCAGCTCGCAGTGAAATATACTGGCAAGCCTATCGACATGTCGGATGTCATCGACTCGGTCTGCAAAGAGGCCGACCATGTAAAGACCCACCGCGTGCTCAAGGATCAGTCCCTAGGGCAAGGCAAGGGCAAGAAGGGGGCCCAGACAGATGAGGCCCTCGCCGCCACCACCTTCAAGCGCGGCAACAACAGCAACTTCGCAAACCGTCGCAAAAAGGGAAAATGCAACCACTGCGGCAAAGAAGGCCACTGGATATGGGAGTGCCGTACCAAGAAGCAGGAGGAGGCCGCAGCGCAGAGTGGACAGGCTGCACAGGCCAGCTTGAGCAGCAAGCCCAAGAACAAGCCTGTGGGCTCCGCAAATACAGTAAATGTCGACGAAGATGATTCGGACAACAGGGGATTCTGGGCCGTCGAGGAGGAGGAGGTTCATATGTGCTTCATGGAACCGGACTCTCTGATGGATGATTCGGACTCTGACGATGAAGATGAGGACTTCCGTGCCGAACTAGGGGTCAGCGATGATCGCCTTGACTGGCCGGACATTGAGGGGGAGGAATGGTACTTTGAGGACACTGCCGCGGCCGTTATTACACCCACTGAGGCGATCACTGCTCCTCGCACCGAGTTGTACGACTCTGGTGCATCGCGACACATCAGCCCATACAAGGCTGATTTCATTTCATACACCACTCTGTCACCGCCCCTCTACCTCAATGCTGCAAACCAACACAAGTTCCCTGCCATCGGAACGGGAACATTGATTGTCAAAACCCCAGTCAATGGATGCAAGTCCGTCCTCTATCTTTACGATGCACTCTACACGCCGTCTGTCGGCTACATGTTAGTGTCCCTCAGGGCACTGGATGAAGAAGGATTCACGTCTCACATCGGAGATGGACACCTCCGGCTCACCTCTCCAAGCAGAGAGCTGATTGCAAATGTTGCACGCAATGCGAGTCGCCTCTACAAGTACAAGCACTCCCCAGAGTATGCTCATGCTGTCGAGCTCCTGTCCATCATAGAGCTGCATCACCGCTTGGGACACATATCCGTCACCAGCACCCGCAAGCTCATTGAGATTGGAGCCGTCAAGGGGATCAAGCTCAATCCCGATGTGCCCGAAAGTGACTGCGAAGCATGCATATTCGCGCGTGCCACCCGCATCCCCATACCCAAGCCACACATCAGTGTCCTGGCCCTGAGCTTCGGGGATGAGATCCACACAGATGTGTGGGGACCAGCGTGCGTCGCAACCGCGAAGAAGAAACGATACTTCGTCACCTTCACAGACGACGCTACTCATTTTACAGTCATTTACCTGATCCCCACCAAGGACAAAGCCTTCAAGTACTACAAATTCTTCGAGGCATGGGCAATTGCTCAAAAGCATTGCATTGGGATCAAGACACTCCGCTCCAATTGTGGGGGCGAGTACCTCAGCAATGCTTTTGACAAGCATCTTGCGGCAGCGGGCACAGCGCGGCAGCTCACTGTTCATGACACCCCACAGCTGAATGGCATCGCCAAACACCTGAACCGGATGCTTCTAGAGCGGATCCGGGCCCTCAGGCACTTAACGGGCCTACCTGAATTCCTGTGGGGTGAGGCCCTACATCACGTGACATGGCTCAAAAATCGCACAGCCATGAGGACACTAGACAATAAGACGCCCTTCGAGGCACTGTTTGGGTCCCCACCCGATCTCTCCGGACTGCAACGATGGGGTTGCAATGTCTGGGTCCATGATGACAGTGGCTCCAAGCTGGATGCCCACGCACACGAAGGCCGTTGGCTCAGCTTCGATGTTGACTCCCGGGCACACAGAGTTTATTGGCCCAAGCCCAGTACAGTCACCATTGAGCGCAACGTCTACTTCGCGTCAGCAGCTCCGTTCGAGGGGGAGCAACTGAATATTCCAATCGTCAGCAGCGAACAGACTGCTGCACCAGACACCCCCTCAACGTCAAATCCCTTATTGCTGCCCATCTCACCCACACGATCTCTATCATCATCATCACCCGAACGGGCCCATGAGCCCAACATCCCACCGATCCCACTGCGCAGGAGCACTTGCATACGCATGCCCTCACGCATCGTCCGCGATCTGCAGGCTGGTGAAGGAGTTGTACACTCCAGCACCAACGCCCCTCACATCGACCCTGGTCTGCAAGTCCCAGAGACATTTGCAGAAGATCCTGTGGAAGCAGGGGGAGTGTGGACAGTGGATGATGGCTCGCCTGTGATGCATGAGGACTTTGAGGGTATGGAATTTATATTTGCGGCAGAGACGGCAGATGCAGAGGGTCTCAAGCCCCGCACGCTCACGGAAGCTAAATGCAGACCCAACTGGCCCTCATGGGAGAAGGCCATCGAAGAAGAGCTGGCCACACTGAAGACTGCCAGCACTTGGAGGCTGGAGGAAGCACCACCCGGAACCAACATCATCAGTTCAAAATGGGTTCTCAAGGCAAAGAAGGACGCCGCAGGCAATGTTGTCTGATACAAGGCCTGTCTTGTCGCCCAAGGTTTCAGCCAGATCGGCGGTGTCGACTATGACAACACCTATGCACCGGTAGCCAAACTTGCATCCACACGCGCTGTCATTGCAATGGCGAACTGCCTCGGCATGGAGATGCACCAGATTGACATCAAGGGTGCCTATCTCAACAGGGAACTCAACGCAAATAAGGTCCTTTATATGCACCACCCTCTGGGCTACAAGGTTCCCAATGCTGGCACATGTGTTCTGCGCCTTATCAAGACCCTTTATGGGCTTAAGCAATATGGCCGCTGGTGGTACCAGAAGCTTACAAGTGTTTTCATCAAGCTTGGATTCAAGCAGTGTGCTGTGGACCAAGCAGTCTATTACAGAGTTGTCATTGCCAAAGGCAAGCTCACCGTTATGGTAGTTCATGTGGATGATTGCTCAATCGCTGCCACCGCCCTCCGCCTGATTGAGGAACTCAAGGCAGGCCTCCATGAGCACTTCGAAGTCACTGATCTCGGAGAGTTGCACTGGATGCTTGGCATCAAGATCAAACGCGATCGCCCTGGCCAGGTTGTTCATTTATCGCAGTGCTCATACATCGATGCGATCCTTCGCCGCTATAATCTAGCTGATCTCAAACCATTATCCACCCCTATGGACCACCAAGTCCGGCTTTCTTCAGAGCAAGTACCCGCAAGTGCAGCGGAGTGCGCAATGATGCATGATGTCCCATACTGTGAGGCAGTTGGTGCCCTCAATTGGGCTGCATTGGCAACGCGCCCTGATATCGCATTCGCAGTTGCGACGGTAGCCCGCTTTGCAGCGAATCCTGGGCCTGCTCATTGGGAGGCAGTTAAGCGGATCTTCCACTACCTCTCAGGCACCCGTGATCTTTGGCTCACATACAGCAAGGCAAGTAGCCCCTTAGAGGGTTATGCAGATGCTGACGGCAGCATGGCTGAGGACCAGCGCACCATCTCTGGCTATGCGTTCCTCATAGATGGGGGTGCTGTCTCATGGTCATCAAAGCAACAGGAGATTGTTTCTCTGTCCACCACCAAGAGCAAGTACGTCGCAGCAACACACGGCGGCAAGGAAGCCCTCTGGCTTTGCAGCCTTGTCTCCAAGGTCTTTGGCGACCTCACTTCCCCCACCACACTCTTTTGCGATAACCAGGCTGCCATCGCACTTACACATGACAACCAGTACCATCCACAGACCAAGCACATTGATGTGCGCTACCATTGGATCCGCTGGGTCGTTGAGAAGGGTTCTATCCAACTCATTTACTGCCCCACTGATGACATGGTGGCTGATGTCCTCACCAAGGCATTGCCTTCCACCAAGGTGAAACACTTTGCTGCATCCCTCGGACTGTGTGCAAAGTGAGGGGGAGTGTCGCGGAAGCAGAACTCGGGGCCTTGGGGCCTTGAGCCTATTCCTTTAATTACAGACCCAACTGACTGCGCGCAGCGCACTAGTCTCAGTTATGATACGTTCCATATATTTGCATCCATTTACTGCCCCTTTCATATTCAGTACCTTACAGTTACGAGCCCCGCTCGTTCATTCATATACATGGCATCCCACATTGTTGCCACCTCAGTTGATGCCCCATCCGCATGCATACTGAGGTGAGCTTAATGCCCGTTACACTTGTTATTTCCTTAACTCATTCCCCCTAGTTAGTTTGTGAC
>Ga0307509_10012220_pt1 | contig 10301 bp, 10 predicted proteins | sample 10_EM_MG_FD_202245 | JGI IMG/M metagenome (GOLD analysis project Ga0307509, IMG submission 202245) | Populus trichocarpa ectomycorrhiza microbial communities from riparian zone in the Pacific Northwest, United States - 10_EM | ecosystem: Host-associated > Plants > Roots > Unclassified | place...
CCCGCGCGACCTGTGGACGAGGCAGAACTGTGGAAAACCTCAACTGATCAGCAAAACGTGCTAACTCGCCCCCCGCCGATCGACGGGCGCCTTGCCTCCACCGGCCGGCCGCGCACCCGGCGGAGGCAACCTCGACCACCACGCCCATCCGGAGCTCCAGCGCAGCCTCGACAGGACCTCAGCCGACCCCAACGCTCCACGATCGTCTCCGCGGCCCCGATCTTGGAAACCAGATGCTCACAGCGAACAATTCACAGTGACCAGGTCCCCCAAGACCAGGCCAGAACGCACCAGCGCAACAGGCCGGCCGACGGCACCACAGCATGCTGACCTGCACAACCCGTCACAGCGACCCAGAGCCGAGCCCGCCCTCCTCAGGGGGAAGCCCCCGACGGCCATTATCCAGGAAAAACGCAGGGTCGGGTGGGCGGGAGTTCGGGCACTGTGGACAACGCGGTTCTGTGGAAAACGCCCGTGTGGCCGGCTCGACGTGTATGGGCCGGCGCCGCCGAGTACAGGGTAACGATCACGCCGGGGACTCGGCGATGTCGGCCGGCTTCAGCGAGGCCGTCGTCTGTGGGGGCTCGAAACAGCGCCAGGCCCGAAACAGCGCCAGGCCCGAAACAGCGCCAGGCCCGAAACAGCGCCAGGCCCGAAACAGCGCCAGGCCCGAAACAGCGCCAGGCCCGAAACAGCGCCAGGCCCGAAGCAGCGCCAGGGCTCGAGGCGGGCCCGGGCTCGAAGCGGCGCCCGTGCCGGCACGGTGGGGCGTCAACGGAAGGCGAACAGGCGCGGGGCAGCAGGGAGTGAGCAGCTGCCGGTCTCGGGGCGGCGCGACACCCCGACCCGGAAGGGGGCGTCGTCCGGCGCGCAGAAGGCCAGCTCGGTGAAGCCCTCGGCTCGGAACCGCGACCGGACCTCCTGGCTGGGGTCCGCGTCGTCGCGCCGGCCGCGGGTCCAGATGACCGTGGCGCCGGGGTTGGTCAGCGCCGGCAAGGCGGCCACTGTGCGGCACATGTCTTCGTGGCTCACGTTGCCGAAGACGCCGCAGGCCAGCAGGATGTCGGCCGGCTCGATGCTGGTGTAGGTGGCCGTCGCGCCGGCGTCAGCGGTCAGCACTTCGACGGCGGGCAGGTCGAGGGTTGCGGCTGTGGACCGGGCTCGGGCCGATAGCTCCGGCGAGAGCTCGACGAGCACGGCGCGCACCTCCCGCCCGACGTCGTGGGATGCCAGCACGGGCAGGACGTCTCGCCCGTCGCCGGCGCAGATGCTGGTCAGTCTCCGTGGGGGCGCCGTCGAGGCCAGCGCCTCGCTCAGATGACGCCGCACGACGGCGAGCCGCCGGGCCAATGAGGACTCCGCGACGTCGTAGCCTTCGTGCCAGCCGACCCAGTCTCGCGCCATCCGGCCATTCAAGCCGATTCCGGCCCGCCGCGCCGCTCTACGGGCCCGGCTTGGATCAGGGCCCGGCTCGGACCAGGGCCCGGCTCGGACCAGGGGCCGGCTCGGACCAGAGGCCGACTCGGGTCAGGGGCTGACCTGGAGCAGGGGCTGTTCGTCGGCGTGGGCGGCTCGCATCAGCGGCAGCGCGTTCAGCGGAGTCAGGTAGGGCTGGAGCCGGCGGACGTAGCCGGCCTGGTTCAGCACCGTGGTGCGCAGTTCGGCGAGGGATCGGGCGCCGCGGCGGACGTTCTCGGCCGGGCCCAGTGCCGCCCCGGCGACCAGCGCCGGGAGGTCGGCGGTGAAGCGGGCGGCGCCCAGCACCTTGGTCACTCGGGTGGTCACCGCGTGCGTGAGCGGATCGAGGAGGACCTGGTAGCACACGTCGCCGCCGGCGTACGCGACCGCGGACGGGCCGCCGGTGGACGGGCCGGACAGGCCGAGCTCGGCCACCAGGAAGCGGAAGGCCTTCGCGACCTCGGTGTCGAAGGAATTTGCCCATTGCACAGCCATGCCGACCCCCGATCCCGGCGGAAGAACGGATTAGATCGACGAAAGCAGATGCGATGCCCGGGCGCAACGGGTTCCTGCGACGATCTTGGCTGTGGTGGTGCGCACGACGCGGCGCGCGCGGGGCGGGCGGCGGGTAGAAAGGAGGGCATGGCGGAGATCGTGCTGATCCGGCACGGGCAGACGGAGTGGAGCGCGGACGGGCGCCACACCTCGTACACGGATCTGGAACTGACCGCGGAGGGTGAGCGGCAGGCCCGCGTGGCGGGGCAGCGGCTGGCCGGGCGCAGGTTCGCCGCGGTGATCTCCAGCCCGCGCCGGCGGGCGCTGCGGACCGCGGAGCTGGCCGGCCTGGCGGTCACCGAGGTGACCGAGGACCTGGCCGAGTGGAACTACGGCGAGTACGAGGGGATCACCACCGCGACCATCCGCGAGTCGAATCCGTCCTGGTCGCTGTGGACCGACGGCGCGCCCGGCGGCGAGACGCCCGAGCAGGTGGGCGCCCGGATCGACCGGGTGCTGGCTCACGCCAAGCAACTGCTGGCCGAGGGTGACGTCGCGCTGCTGGCGCACGGTCACTCGCTGCGGGTCACCGGCGCCCGCTGGATCGGGCTGCCGGCCAGTGGCGGGGGCAAGCTCACGCTGGGCACCGCGACGCTGTCCACGCTCGGCTTCGAGCACGGCAACCAGGTGATCGACTCGTGGAATGCCTGACCGCGCCCGCTGCCTGATGATCTGCCGATGACCCGCGGCGCGCGCTGGCTGGCCCTGCTGGTGGCCGGGGCGTTCTTCATGGAGATCCTGGACGCCACCGTGATCGCGCCGGCGGCCCCGCACATCGCCGAGGATCTGCACGTCACGGCCGTTTCGATCAACGTCGCGATCACCGCGTACGTGTTGACGCTGGCGGTCCTGATCCCGATCAGCGGATGGCTGACCGAGAAGTTCGGCGCGCGCCGGATCTTCAGCTTCGCCGTTGCCCTGTTCACGCTGGCGTCGGCCGGGTGTGCCGCGGCGACCAGCCTGCCGATGCTGGTGGCGACCCGGGTGTTGCAGGGTGTCGGCGGCGCGATGATGGTGCCGGTCGGCCGGCTCGTGGTGATCCGGACGACGGCGAAGACCGACCTGGTGCGGGCGATCGCCTACCTGACCTGGCCGGCGCTGGTCGCGCCGCTGGTCGCGCCCGCGCTGGGTGGGGTGCTCAGCACGTACGCCTCCTGGCGGTGGATCTTCCTGGTCAACGTTCCGCTCGGCGTGGTCGCGCTGGTGCTGGCCCGGCGGCTGGTGCCGGACGTGCGCGCGGACGACCCGGGGCGGCTCGACACGCGTGGGTTCCTGCTCGCGGCGGCCGGCATCGCGGCGCTGGTGTTCGGGCTCGAGGGGGTGGCGGCGGAGCGGCCGCGCTGGGCGGTGGCGCTCGGTGCGCTGGTGTTCGCCCTGCTCGCGCTGGCCGGCACGGTGCGGCACCTGATGACCGACGACCGGCCGCTGGTCGACCTGCGCATTCTGTCGCTGAAGACCTTTCGGGTGACGGCGCTGGGCGGGTCGGTGTTCCGGGCGGTGATCACGGCCATCCCGTTCCTGCTGCCGCTGTTCTTCCAGCTGGGGTTCGGGTGGAGCGCCGCGCGGGCCGGCCTGGTGGTGATCGCGCTGTTCGCCGGCAACGTCGGGATCAAGCCCGCCACGACGCCGCTGATGCGCCGGTTCGGCATCCGGGCGGTGATGCTCGGGTCGGTGCTGCTGTCGGCGGCGTGCCTGGCCGGGATCGCGCTGCTCGAGCCGGCCACGGCGCTGCCGCTGCTGCTCGGGCTGCTGGTGCTGAGCGGGATCTTCCGGTCGACCGGGTTCACCGCGTACAACACGGTCGCCTTCGCGGACGTGCCGACGCCGCGGATGACCAGCGCGAACACGCTGATGTCCACGGTTCAGGAGCTGGGCGGCGGGCTCGGGGTCGCGGTCGGCGCGCTGCTGGTGCGGCTGGGCGCCGGGGTCGGCGCGGGCGGGATCGCGGCGTACCGGTTTGCGTTCGTGGTGCTCGCGGTGGTGCTGGTGGTGCCCGCGATCGAGGCGTTCCGGCTGCCCCGCTCGGCGGGCAACGTGGTGGCCGGCCGGGCCGGCGAGTAGCGCCGGGGCGCGGGGGCCGGCCACCCATGCCGGCCCGGCGGCGGCGCTACGGCGGGGTGCCCAGCCGTACGGTCAAAGGGTTTTCAGAAGGGCCGTACGGTCAAAGGGTTTTCAGAAGGGCCGTACGGTCAAAGGGTTTTCAGAAGGTCTTCGAAGTTGGTGGTCAGGGCGAACGGGTCGAGGACCGTGACCGGGTCGCGGCGCTCGAGCTCGCCGGCCAGTTCCTCGCTCGCGCGGGTGATCCGCGAGCGCAGCGTGCCGTCGGCGGAGTCGGCGCCGAAGTCGTCGGTGGCGGCGAAGACGGCGCTCGGCAGGACCACGGCGTGCAGGTAGGCGAAGAGCGGGCGGAGCGCGTGCTCGAGGGCGAGCGAGTGCCGCGCGGTGCCGGCCGTCGCGGCGATCAGCACCGGCTTGCCGGCCAGGGTGTCCTTGTCGAGCACGTCGATGAACGACTTGAACAGGCCGCTGTAGCTGGCGGTGAAGATCGGGGTGACCGCGATCAGCGCGTCGGCGGCGGCCACCGCGTCGGTGGCCTCCTTGAGCGCGGCCGGCGGGAAGCCGGTGAGCAGGTTGTTCGCGATGTCGTGGGCGAGGTCGCGCAGCTCGATGACCGTGACGGTGGTGGTCAGCCCGCGCTCGGCGGTCGCCTTTGTCGCGGCCGCGGAGAGCTGGTCGGCGAGCAGGCGGGTCGACGACGGCTGGCTCAGGCCGGCCGAGACCACGACCAGGGAACGCTGGTTCATGCGGACACCTTCTTCGCGGCGAGCAGGGACTCGTGGGTGGGCGCGTCGGGGACGTGGGCGGGCCTGACCGCGGCGAACTCCTTGCGCAGCACCGGGACCACCTCGCCGCCGAGCAGGTCGAGCTGCTCGAGGACGGTCTTCAGCGGGAGGCCGGCGTGGTCGAGCAGGAACAGCTGGCGCTGGTAGTCGCCGACGTAGTCGCGGAAGCCGAGGGTACGGTCGATGACCTGCTGCGGGCTGCCGACGGTCAGTGGCGTCTCCCGGGTGAAGTCCTCCAGGCTCGGGCCGTGGCCGTAGACCGGGGCGTTGTCGAAGTACGGCCGGAACTCGTTCACCGCGTCCTGGCTGTTCTTGCGCATGAACACCTGGCCGCCGAGGCCGACGATGGCCTGGTCGGGGTCGCCGTGGCCGTAGTGGGCGAAGCGCTCGCGGTACAGCGCGATCATCCGCTGGGTGTGCGACGGCGGCCAGAAGATGTGGTTGGCGAAGAAGCCGTCACCGTAGTACGCGGCCTGCTCGGCGATCTCCGGCGAGCGGATCGAGCCGTGCCAGACGAACGGCGGCACGTCGTCGAGCGGGCGCGGCGTCGAGGTGAAGCTCTGCAGCGGGGTGCGGAACTTGCCCTGCCAGTCGACCACCTGCTCGCGCCACAGCTGGTGCAGCAGCGCGTAGTTCTCGATGGCGAGCGGGATGCCGGCCCGGAGGTCCTTGCCGAACCAGGGGTAGACCGGCCCGGTGTTGCCGCGGCCGAGCATCAGGTCGACCCGGCCGTCCGCGAGGTGCTGCAGCATCGCGAAGTCCTCGGCGATCTTCACCGGGTCGTTCGTGGTGATCAGCGTGGTCGCGGTGCTGAGCAGCAGCTTCTCGGTCTGCGCGGCGATGAAGCCGAGCGTGGTCGTCGGGGACGAGGAGAAGAACGGCTCGTTGTGGTGCTCGCCGAGCGCGAAGACGTCGAGGCCGACCTCCTCGGCGTGCTTGGCGATGGCGACGATGTCCTTGATCCGCTCGCCCTCGGTCGGCGTCCGCCCGGTGGTCGGGTCGGTGGTGATGTCGCTGACGCTGAAGATCCCGAACTGCATGACCCGCTCCCTCGAAGGTTGTGCTTACGGCCGCGTCAACGCCGCCGGCCCGGGAAGTATTTCAAATCTAAAGAACCTGCGCTGCGGTACGGGTCACACCGGATCAGAATCAGCCATCGTGCGACGGCTGCGGGCGGCCTGAATCGGGCCGGCTCCGCAGTGGACGATTCGTCAATTGCCGCCGGGGGCGTCGCGGGCGAGGGCAACCGCCCGTTAGCGTCGAGGCATGCATCGACCGGACGTGCTCGTCGTCGGCGCCGGCGCGTCCGGGCTGACCACCAGCCTGCGCCTGGCCGAGCACGGCTTGCGGGTACGGATCCGAGCCGAAAAGCCGCCGGCCGCGACCAACTCGGCCGCCGCCGGCGCGATCTGGGATCCGATCTACGCGGAGCATCCGCGGGTCGGCGTCTGGGCCACGACCAGCTATCGGGTCTTCTCCCGGTTGGCCGCCGAGCACTTCCCCGGGGTGCGCCTGGTCGACGGCGTCGAGGCGTCCCGCGAGGTGATGACCTCGCCGGACTGGGCGCTCGGCCTGCCGGGCTTCCGCGAGTGCGCCCCGGCGGAGCTGCCGGCCGGGTTCGCGCACGGCTGGCGCTACACCGCTCCGATCATCGACATGCCGCCGTACCTCGCGGCGCTCGAGGCGATGGTCCGGGCGTACGGCGCTCAGCTGGAGTTCGGGCACCGGCTGGCGTCGCTGGCGGAGGCGGACGCGCCACTGGTGATCAACTGCAGCGGTCCCGGCGCCCGTGAGCTGGTGCCCGACCCCACGGTCCGGCCGATCCGCGGGCAGCTGGTCGCGGTCGAGAACCCCGGGCTTCTGGAGTTCTTCGCCGAGCACACCGCGGGCCTCAACGAGATGATCTACCTACTGCCCCAGGGCCGCACGCTGCTGCTGGGCGGCAGCGCCGAGGACGGCTTCGCCGACCCCGAGCCCGATCCGGTGGTCGCCGAGGCGATCGTCAAGCGCTGCGGCGACATCTTCCCCGCGGTCCGGCACGCCCCGATCCTCGGGCACCGGGGCGGCATCCGGCCGGTCCGGCCGATGATCCGCCTGGAGCACGAGGACCTCGGCGACCGGCACATCGTGCACAACTACGGGCACAGCGGGTCCGGCGTCAGCCTCTCCTGGGGCTGCGCCGACGACGTCACGGCGATCGTGCTCGGCCTACTCGGCCGGCGGTGACGCCATCGGGAAGAGGATGGGGCTCAGCAGGTGCGGGACGCGCCCCTCCCCCGGCCCGTTGCCGAGCACCGGGAGAATCGCCTCGCGCAGGCCGGTGATCAGGGTCGCCCGCTCGTCCTCGGTGAGCCAGATCGCGCTCTGCCGGTAGCCCACCAGATCGGCCGCCGGGTCCGGGTCACCGTCCAGATAGGAGCCGAACTCGGCCAGCAGCACGGCCATCGCGGTGGCGAACACCCGCCGGTGGTCCTCGACCGTCGCCGTGGCGGCCTTCTCCGCGGAGATCACCGCCCGCTCGGGCCGCAGCCGGTAGCTGCGCTCGACGAACCCGCGCACCCGCTGCTCGCCCGCCACCTCAAGGATGCCGGCGTCGGTCAGCGTGCCGACCTGCCGGTAGACCGTGGCCTGCGAGACGTCGGGCAGGCGGGCGCACAGCTCGGCCGTCGTCACGGTCCGGCGGCCGGAGAGGGCGTGCACGATCCGCAGCCGTACGGGATGAAGGAGAAGCTCGACCGGATCCATTCCCCTATGTTCGCACACCTGATAATGTTCTCAGCCATGAGAACAATGGTTGACGGAGTGGCCACCTATCCGGTCGGCGACGGACCGGGCGTGCTCTATCTGCCGGGGGCGGGCCTGGTCGGGCTCGACTTCCTCAACCTCACCGAGACGCCGGGGGCGGCGCATCTGCTGTACGACCGGGGCGGCACCGGCTGGAGCGACCCGGTGCCGCTGCCCCGGAGCGCGGCCGAGGTGGCCCACGAGCTGAGCCGGGTCGCCGGTCCCGGGCCGCACGTGCTCGTCGGGCACTCGGTGGGCGCGGTCTACGCGCGCCGGTTCGCCCAGCTGTTCCCGGAGAGGACGGCCGGGATGCTGCTGCTCGACCCGGGTCACGAGGATCTCTTCGCGTACCTGCCGGCCGAGGCGGCGGCCCTCAACGACCAGATGAAGCCCGACCCGGCCAAGATGCCCGATTTGTCGGCAGAGCAACGCGACGCGGCGCTGGCGGCCTGGCGCAAGATCCTCACCTCCTGGCCGGCGGGCGTCCGCGACGAGCTCGCCGCCCACCACGTGGATCACTGGCGCACCGGGCTCGCCGAGTCGGCCAACCTGGAGAGCGAGGTCTACGACGAGCTCCGCCGCGGCGGCCCGACCCCGGACGTGCCGACGATCGTGCTCTCGGCCGGCGCCGGGAACCCGGCCTGGGCCGCCTTCGGCTCGCCGGAACTGATCCGGCAGGCCCTCGACGGGATCCTCCGGCTGCACGCCGGGATCGCCGAGTCGGTCACCCACGGCGAGCACCGGGTGCTGGCGGGCGCCACCCACCAGTTCGCGCACATCGAACGGCCGGACGAGGTGCGTGGCGCCCTCCGCGATCTGTTAGCGGCCCTCTAGCGACTTCACGTTGTCGCCGAAGGTCCACGACTTCGAGCCGTCCCAGTTGATCGACCAGGTCATCATGCCCTTGATCGAGCTGACGCTGTGGTACGCCTGGGACACCAGCGACGGCGTCATGTAGCCGCCGCCCGCCCCGGACTGCGCGGGCAGACCCGGGACCTGCTTGTCGTACGGCACCCTGATCGTGGTGCCCTGGATGGTCAGCCCGTTGTTGAGGCACTGGGTCTGCACGGTGAAGCCCTGCACCGTGCCGGCCGAGTACGAGTCGCCCGAGCAGCCGTACATCGAGCCGTTGTAGTACTGCATGTTCAGCCACCAGAGCCGGCCGTTGTCCACGTACTTCTTGATGATCGGCAGGTACGAGCCCCAGATCGAGCCGTAGGTGACGCTTCCGCCGGTCACGTACGCGGTCTCCGGCGCCATGGTGAGCCCGAAGTTCGACGGCATCGCGGCCAGCACCCCGTCGATGATCCGGATCAGGTTGGCCTGCGAGGTGGACAGCGTGCCGATGCTGCCGCTGCCGACCAGCCCGGTCTCGATGTCGATGTCGATGCCGTCGAAGTTGTACGCCTTGAGGATCGGCACCACCGTGGCGACGAACTTGTCGGCGACCGCGCTGGAGGACAGGTCGATGCCGGCCGCCGCGCCGCCGATCGACATCAGGATCGTCGCGCCGGACGCCTTGGCCGCGCACATCTCGGCGGGCGTGGACACCTTGACCCCGGCGTCCATGCCGTTCTCCCACAGGACCGTGCCGTCCGACCGGATCACCGGGAACGCGGCGGCGATCACGTTGTAGCCGTGCTGCAGGATCCGGCTGTCATTGATCGGGATCCAGCCCAGCCCGGGGTGCACGCCGTTCGACGCGCCGTCCCAGTTCTCCCAGTAGCCCTGCAGGACCTTCCCGGCCGGCCGGGATTTCACGGCGCAGGTCGAGCCGGTCGGCTGGGTCGTGGGCGAGGTCGTCGGCGGGGTGGTCGGGGTGGTCGTCGGCGGGGTCGTGGTCGGTTGCGTCGTCGGGGTGGTGGTCGTCCCGCCCGTACACGCCCCGAGGTCCTTCCACAGCGACGGCGTCGCGGCCGGGTTCCAGCCCGCGCCCACATAGGCGGTGTGCGTGACGAGCGCCTGATACAGATGCCCGTTGTAGGTCACCTGCTGCCCGACCGTGTACGTAACACCCTCGGCCCACACGGTGCCCGAGCACGTGACGGCCGCGAACGACGTGCCCTCCCCGGCGATGGCCACGGCAAACGCCCCGGCCGCCACCGCCACCCCAGTGACCAGCGCTAACACCCGACGACGGACGCCCATGGCAGTCCCCCTTCATTGACGAACGTGACCCAGGTCCCCATATCGTGGCGTTCACATTCGTAAATATCAAGGGTTCTTAACAGTGAGCGGAACACCCAGGAAGGCAGCGAAAGGTTTCAATACCCGCTCACGATCGGCATCGGCCACCGGCGAAAGCGGCAGAACGGTCACCGTGACCCCGCGCGCACCCAGCACCCGCTTCCAGGTGGCCACCACCCGGCCGTCGCGCACGAGCGTCGACTGGAACACGCCATTTCCCCCGGGGATGATCGCCGCGAGGTCATCGGGGGACGCCATCAGCGACCGGTCCTTGTAGCCGAGCATGTACTCGTCGAAGCCCGGCAGCGCGAGCCAGCCCGTGGGATCGCCGCCCTCGGCGTCGGCCGACAAGATCATCTCGACCCCCTCGACGTCCACCGTCGTGAGAGCGTCCCCCGCCACCGCGATGCCGACCTTGCAGTCGCCCATCGGCAGCCCGGTCCAGCCGGCGAAGTCCTTCCGGGTCGCCGGCCC
>Ga0307509_10012221_pt1 | contig 10300 bp, 12 predicted proteins | sample 10_EM_MG_FD_202245 | JGI IMG/M metagenome (GOLD analysis project Ga0307509, IMG submission 202245) | Populus trichocarpa ectomycorrhiza microbial communities from riparian zone in the Pacific Northwest, United States - 10_EM | ecosystem: Host-associated > Plants > Roots > Unclassified | place...
TCGGCAGCCATTCACAGGGGGATCCCTCCTTGAGAGATAGTGCGGTAAAGCGAGGACATATCGTGGGTAGTGAGCTTGTAACCGTTGAAACGGGAGATCTGGCAGGTGGCCTGCGCGATGGAATCGCGTCAGGCAAGGCCGTACGGTATGGCGTCGTAGGCAAGGGTGAATGTGTTCCGTACAACCGCAACTTCGCGCTGGCACACAAGCTCGTGCACAGCCACTGATGGTATCTACGTGTCTAATCTAATCTACACCGCGCTTGTTGCCAGTCTACCCAGGACATTTTTTCTCTGCGTACACCCAGTATTTCGAGTGCAGAAGGTTGAGTGGTGCATTTTTCCGAAGCAAAGAAAGCGCATATCCTCGAAGTTCGGGGTTTAACTGAGTTCTCGATTCAGAAAACTTCCAGCAAGACCACTGGGGGACTCGGAGGAAAGGCGGAGAAACCTGGCTGGAAACGTTGGACGCGCTATTTTCAATGCTAATGTGGTGTTGACAAGGGAGAAGGCAGCTTTGCATCGAAGAATCATTAGATACCGTGGAAGGATATCCGCTGTTGAAGTTGGATTAAGCTGGTGACCACACATAGTAAATCTGACGCGTATTATTTTACCTTCCACTATGAAATAACTGAGTGCTAACGCATATATGCAGCATATTGACGAAATTTCAGAAATACGTGACCATTCCGGTGACCGCGCCTCAGGTTAAGGTGGAACGAAACCCAGAGGTTTTCTTTTTACATCTATGTCGTCCTGAGAAAGGATGTGGAGTTGCAGGGTTGCATACAACTTGAGGGCTTCTTCTATATTTCAAGTTGAGCAACATTCAAATTATTAGCATATTTTTCAATTCAATGTATAAACCATATTGAGCAGCTTACGCTGACTCTTGACAGAATAATTAAAATGGCGTCGATCCGTGCCAACATCCTCAAGGTGCAAAGCATAAGCCATCGCTTCTCGTGAATCTTCTGAGAGCTGTACAAAGGCCGGTGCTGCGGTTTCTATTTTCTCAACCCAACGAGGTCGAGGAACATTTTTCAGCTCCGGAACGACCGAATTCACGCCAAATGGAATATAGGTGGTGGTGGTAGGGATTACGTGGTACATTACATCCTTATTCAACTTACAGATTCCACAGACGCGACGCGTTTATTGTGGTTTGTTGACTGCCTCTTTTCGACACTGGTAGACAAATTCTTGTCTTTTTTGGACCGTGACATGATGTGAATCAGCTGGTCGAAAGGTAGGTCCGAGTGGCGGATGTGTGCCAGTGGGTCGGTGTTTGTAGAAGGAGGAATGTGTGAGTGAGAATAATTGACAAGACGTGTACACGAGAGGGCACACCCGAATGATGTCACTCGGGTGTTTTTATCTCAGAGATCGGTGAGTCTATAAAGGCAGTCCCGTCCAGACGGCTCTATCACCCTCACCAAATTGATTTTCCCAATCATGACCCAGACCACCTCTTATGCATTAGGCGCCATCGTGCTTATTGTCTTGTATAAAATTATGCGAAAAGTGGGAAGTTTGACGTACTTCTTTCCATGCTTACTAACGCAGCATCTCCATAGCCGAAGCTGTTGAATACTCCGCCCATTGTTCCCATTCCGGTATGCCTCATTGGCATGCTGCATGATGGCGTATTGCCCTCAAAGTTGACCTCTTTCTTTCTTTAAGGATGACGCGCTATTTCGGTATCCACGCCAGGCGTATGAGACTGCTTTAAAGCAGTACGGCAGTGTCATCGGTGTTTACCGCAAGAACAAGGCATGTAGTCAATCTTTTTTCCCTGGCAATCTCAAACCTAACTCTCGTTAGCTGGAATACATCGTCGACGAGTCCCTTGCGTTGCAAGTCCTCACCAATGACTCTTTGTTTAGCGCAGAACGCGGCATCGCTACAGTAGTGTTCTTCGTTATTAAATCCGTTTTCCCCTTTGACCGTTCAATGAATTGGTAGATCTTGAATATGCCATTCCTAAATGTCCTCCCTTACAGCCTCATCGGTAGCCTAGATAAGCTTGTGAACAAGGGTGTCACTCCCATCTTAGAGAAGCTACTTTTTAGATGTACGTTGACACTTTTCAGTCTGCATTGATTATTGACACCCCTCGTTTTCCAGTGGGGCCGATCTTCCAGAAGTACATGTTTAGCTTGGCTGCTCAGGCCGACAATGCAAAGGAACCCGTTCCGATTGAGCTAGCTCATTCAGTACATAATGCTATGGCCGAATCCATGCTCCTCCTCATTATTGGTGAAGTACGTTGCTACTTCCAAGTTAGGGTATATATTTATCTGATCAGTGAAACTTTAGAAAGAACCGGATCCTGAACTTGTCAGAGCCGCGATTAAGGTTGCGTTCGACATTGCTATTCTTAGCGGCATTTATCAAAATATTGGATATTGGTCACGTACCTTCCCTTCGACCTGGAGAGCCTTCATTTGGTGAGTCGGTCACGCTTTCGTTCTCACTGTGATTTCATTCATCATTCCTAGGCTTCGCTCGATGATAATGATCCCCTGGACATTCCGTAGGATTGGATGGCGTGTCTGGAAGGACTTGAAACGTGCTCGTCATACTGGGAACACTGACCACATTGATCCTGTGAGAGTTTTTTTTGAATATGCAATGAGTAAGGACGTCTAACAGAAATGCTTAAGGACTGTCTGGTTAACTCTTATGTCAAAGATAATGGCCGCATTCCAAGCTTCACCGAAAGTATTTGGACCCTCTTTCTCACTCTCGGGTATGATTTCGAAGTCTAACTTCGGTTGACATGGCTCAATCTTGCTTCCAGTATCATATTTGCATCAATCCATCAGACGTATGCACTCCATTCCAATATCGAAGTTCTTCCGCTCATCGAGTCTTCACAGATCTGCTGTCATCAGTTGGGTTGTTTACGAGATGGCTGTTCGGAGAGAATACCTCCCCGCGTTACGCAAGGAGCTGTCCAGCATCCTGGAGACTGATCCCAACACAGGAAAACCCACCTTGACTTACGCCTCTTTACGTAACGCCGAGCTCTTTGACTCGTTCATCCGGGAGGTCTTGCGGATGAAAGGTGACACCCTTACTGTTATCCGGCTCACGACAAAGGATGCGCCTCTTGGTGGTTATGTGATTCCAAAAGGTCTTCCTTCCATCAGCTCAACGGAGACAGTCTCATTGACGAATTCCTATAGGATCTTTGATTACCCCCATCGCTACTCTTTCCCATGAGAGTACCGAAAACTGGGGAGAGGACGCAAACAAGTTTATAGGCGATCGCTGGGTTGGCACAGACAAAACGGCAGCAAGTGTCAGCGCATCTTACTGGCCGTTTGGGCTGGGACGATTTGCCTGTCCTGGCCGAGTTCTTGCGATTTCAGGTTTGATTTTTTTTTTGGATTTGTGATGTCTTCAGCTGCTGATGGCTCACTTTAGAAATCAAGCTCATGGTCCTGACCCTGATCTCCCGGGTTGATATTTTTGTGGAAGGGGGTAAATATGAGATCGTTGACCCTCTCAATACAGTTGCCGTGCCACCACGTGGTCAGCTCCTCGCTCTACCCTTGGAAAAGCCTCTTCTATGATACCAATAGTTTTTAAGGGTGGCTCCACCGAAAATTGGCAAAAACATCTTTCCTGTATGCTTTGATGTCGAGAGTACAAGTAAATTTATATACCTTTCTCCTGCACCAGCATTCTGTATATGTATACATGTATGTACCATTGAATACCCTAGAAAAATGTGCGATATTTCGAACAACGTACTATACATCAAAATTTCCCAGTTTACTTTATTGGGGTCATACAAGTTGCATACAAGCGGAAAAGTCCACCATTTAAAAGCGATATATTGGGGATCACCAGCTTGGCTCTGAGTATAATACTATGTATGTTCCACCAGTATAATGCTAAAATGCTTCCGTATTCATTGTTACAGTGCATGAGCAATCATCAATTGAGGATGAATATGGGAAGAATATGTTGAGGATCGACCGATGATCCCCCCCGTCGATGGAGGCACCCCTGCAGCAATCGCGCACTTATCAGACTTCTCCGATGATTTGTTGTCCTTGTCCTTGTATTTATCCTTTGATTTCTCCCTCTCCCTCCTTCTTCGAGCTCGGGCGGGGGGACCGGGATAGTAGCCCCGTCCTCATGTTATTCTTGGATCTCCTTCTCGTCGCTATCGCGCTCCCCAGATGAATTGCCGAAATTTAGCGCAATATTGGGAGAATGTTGAACAGATCGATAAGTTCGGCGGGTGAGAACATGGTGAGTACTTCACCCGTTGAGGTGAGAAGAACCACGCTCGTCATCGCGGGTCAGTTCTCGCCCCCCAATTTTTCACGAAATCCTACTTGTCTTAATATACGGAGACGCGCATATATACATGGTTCTAATATGATGACTCGGAGTCGTTCGCTTCGAGATCTGGGCTCATCAATCGAGGAGGATTATCGAAGATGATAGTAAGAGGATAAAATGCGACTGATTGTCATATTAACTAATCTCCCATTTCAGATGCCTCACCTCGCACATCGGAGTACATCGCGTTCGAAGAAGCTCGAGATGTTCCTGGGATGGCGTTGAGGTAAGTATCTGGTCACGGGACCAGGCAGGTGAGATCAACGTGACGTCTTGGTCACAATACGACGACATTTTCATTTGAACCAGATTCCTGGCCTCAGTGGCCTGTAGCGCTGAAGAACTTGGATGGAATAAGGAAAGGGGAAGACAAGTTGTCAGAACTCAAGAGGTACGCTTTCACTTACTAATGATGTGGTTCATAATTATATTGGTTAAAAATGGTTATGTTAGACTTTCTCCAAAGCCAACCGCGCTGGTACCTCCTCGCTCGCAGAGCACACGGTGCAGGCCAACATGGATACCTGAACGCGAATCTTCGACAACTCCGTCACCCAATTGGTGGGTCGTACAAGCATCGATGTATAACACATCGTCAGTCTCTCTGCGCGTTGTGGTCGTGAATTGCATTGAATGTTTGAACAGCTTCACGATTTTGTGGCATTGTAGCGTGTGAGACGAACATGGTGCGTGGGTGGTACAATCGGGCTTTGGTCTCTCGGGGTACGAGAACCAGCATCTTCAGGACTTCTCGTCCCTCCAGAGGTGCGTTAACACTCACAGATAATGAGGCCCCGAATATTAGCTAAAAAACGGATATGTTAGATAATTTGACTAGTGGATGCTCCTTGCCAGGTACTGTACATCACCTTCCACCTCACCCTTTATTTTCGCTGATACTCCCACATGGTTTACCGTGGCCATATCAACACCATTCTGGCCCTAACACACGATTTAGTTTGCCTTGAGATCAAGATGCGCCGATCGAGTTGAGTAGTATCGAAGACGACAGGTCGGTGACCGCGACTAATGAACACATGCATATGTACAGTCGGATATACGTTCATTTGAACCATAGTCCCGTTCGTCAATGCCTACCTCGCACGTTTACAACACGGTCGAACGAACGCGCGAGGTTCTTTGAATGTGTTATGTGCTTACACTGTCTACAACGTAGTAAGTTCTTGTCCATCATCGAATGTGATTGACGACGTTTACCTGCCGTTGTCGTTCTCAGTCTTGGTTCTTTGGGTGTCATTCGCGTTGATTCAGGTTTCGAATCTTCTCGAACCATCTCAACATTGGTAAGTGCATTGTATTCCACGTTAAGAATTCTATCTACAACCCTTTGTGGTCTCGTCTGAAGGCCTCCTTACGGTATTCTACTTGAATTTCTGGCGCTATTTTCTTATCCGCCCATCGAGCCGTCTTCACGTCTTCAAAGAAGCGGTGCGCTGCATGAATAATTCTCAATGGGCATTTGGGCAGCTGAATCTTAGATTTTGATTTTCTCGCAGCCGGCGAACATCCATGCTTCCACCTTAGCTCACAGATTGTCCTCGTCGTAAGGGTGGCATTTCCTCTCGATTCTCCGTCTTTTTTCGGCTTTCTCTTATCTATCATGTTCCAACATTGAATTCTAATTTGAGAAAGCGGGGGAAAATTGAACGTGCCCTCTGAAACATCCTTCCTGGCACCTTCCTGTTGTTTTTCTTTGGACCCTCTTGCCCGCGTTTCGACCCCCATGTCATCCTTAGTGGATTTACCCCGATTAGCGCTGGTTTCTCCCTTGTTCTGGTGGCGACTTGGGTATTTGCTGGTGGTAGGGTTGTTCGTGCGTTCGATTGTGCGTCCAACTTGTAGAGGGTACTCCCCATTCGTCTTTGGATGCCCCACCCACTACATTCAAACTTATCGCCTTCGCTCGGCATAATTAACTTTCCTGGGTTATTAACCCTTGACTTTGAAGTTACACTTGCTCGATGCTGTTTGTGGTGGAGGAGGTCGTTAAGCTTGGTGGAAAAGGTACTTTGGAGATGGAAGCGTACCGTCATTCCTGAGGGTTCTCATTAATGTCTGCGTCTCCTCTTCATGGCCCCTGCTCTCAAGTGGAGAGTTGAACAATCAATTTGACGTCCTCATCTGTTATGAGGTTGGGTAAAAGTGCCCAGAATTGGAATTGTCGTACCTCCAAGGATGAGGGGTGGAATAAGCGCCTCTTCATATGCCTCCCCCTCCTCTCGAGTAGGTGGAGTATCGAATGAATTTGAGCTGTAGCTCGGGAAATGAGGTTCCCAGTAGCCTTTCCCCCGCCTGGTTTTTTCTTCTTCATTACCGGAGGGGGTGGTCGTCTCTGTTGGAGTCAGCAGTGCCCCTCTCAAATGGAAGTGCATTCGCTGAAGAAATTCTATAACTTGAGATTACTTAGATGCAATATGATTTAACGGTAAAAGAAATATAGTGAACGAAGACAAAGGAATGTGTTCGCACATACGCTCCCCAAGTGACAAGACCCTCAGAACCCAACACTAACCTCAACCCTCGTGCCATCCTGTGACTCTTATATGCAACCTTACCCACACAGTCGCCATCCTCGGATGCACTCGACAAAGCTCCTATGCCCTTTGTAGATGCGGTGGGCGCTCCAAACACCACCGACGTGTAAGGTAATGACCCACAAGTATGCGACCCCGAATTCCATGGAGAATACTCAATAAACCCTGCCTGATTTTTCGCAATACCCTGCGTTCCACCTGGCAGCGTATACGTCCCGATATGTACCCTCTCACCCGCGGGATCAACCACTGTGCCGGTCCACGTCGTGCCTTCTATGTTACGAATCACGAGCTTGAAGCTATTTGAGTATGGCGCAGAGAACTCCACACTGCAGGTCACGCCTGGACCTCCCTCGGCGCCATCGGAGCAGTTGGTGTCAGAGGGGGTAGAGCCCTCGATGAAACTGGAGAAAACGGCATGGATGATGGGCTTTCCACGCGAGTTTGGACGAGGCTGGAGACCAGTGTAACCAACGTCTTGTTGGCCAATGAAATTGAATTGTTGTGCAAAGAAGTAGCCAGTGCCGTGGGGAGCTTTCGCGATGGAGATGGGGAAAGTTATGTCTGTAAGGCCGTTGTGTGGAACGTTGGTTATATTCCATGATATGCCGACGAGGCCCATGACGAAGCTGGGCATCAGCGCGGCTGCAGCAACTTACTATACGTCGTTCCACGGTGACGATGGAAGTCCAACTGTCCAAGTGTCAAATTGTTCGTTTCCCGCAGCAAAATTAATTGAAAGGGTAGACTTGTTCGCTTCCCATCTAACCACCTTCCGCCCAACTTCCGCCAGGAACCCGGGGTTTCTTGTGGTCAGGCCGTGTTTTTTTTTTTAGAAACCCAACAGCAAAAGCACTGCCGAGCGCCTACCGGATCTTTCCCGAATAATCACCACCGTATTGTTAGAGTCCGCACTGTTTAGCCTCATTTTCTCAAGGTTTGTCGGCGTAAATACCGCCTAAAAAAATATGTATTCATTCGCACACGTTGTAAACGATATTACTCTACAGGCATCATCCTTCCGTATTCTTCAAAGTATCTCACCAACGGCTTCAAATCTTCTTCCATATCCACACTCTCATAAAAATCATACGATTTCCCCATTCTCACCGCCAAAATATTTCCGCACCACTGATGCCCCGGTTTCCCTCTTGTAAGAGCCTCAACGCAACGGTTTACAGGTGAATCGTTCATCCCAAAGTTGTCATCGAACATGAAACAAAGGTTATGCTCAAGTGTCGGCCCATTGATTCCCCACTTGTAAACGTACTGAGGTCGCACGGCACTATGTGGTCGCTTGAACCATATGGCGGTGTCGAGCTTGTGGGATGGATCATCGTCTCCGGGATACACAAAGAAGTTCCAAGGAACCTTGACGAGACGAGGCTTTGTTTCGCTCTCGGCGAAGAGGATGGCATCGAATGTGTTAGTGGCGGTCTTGACTTTGAAGCAGTACTCTTTGTGAGATTTCCAGTCCTACGATCGAAACAGTAGCGTCAGGAGAAAAAAGAGAGAGAGGAGTTAGTTAGATTTTTGACACTGGGTGTAATATCTGTACCCCACCTTTTTCTGATGTGGTTCGTTACAGTAATACACGCTTTTGCAGCCCGAACAGGATTTCGAGGTGGGGGTGCCGCACATGAGGCAACTTCCTGTGGTCATCGTAAGGGGTTGGTGAGCCTGCGGTCTAACTTCAAATATTCGAGCTTTCAAGCTTTAAGGTGGTATTTGCAGATGGTGGTATGCAACTGGCAGAGAGGTTTCAGCGGAGAACGGTCGTGGGAAATCTGATATCTTATCTGCTGCACGTGGGCGGATCCCGATTATTAGTTTTAAATCATTTACCTAACTCACTGTTGCACTTTAAGTAGGAGAACGTTGCATTTCTAAGTCCCAACCTGAATATTCTCCTCGCCCCAGTATTGATAACATCCCGCCCAATTCCAGCGAGCTAGATCTTGACTCGAACACCAAAGAACTGCTCATCTGAGAAGATAGACGCAGAAAGAATCAGGTAGCTATTCAATTCCCTTCCCCGTACTTTACATCATTTCTTGTGCTCTGGCGGTTTTGTGGACGTGTGGGAAGCGGAGAACCACCGGCACAAGGGCGGAAGCCATAAGCTACGAAGAATAAATTTAGGAACGCAACTATTCACATCATGGGCTGTCTCGCAAATGTGGAAAAACCTTCCAATTGCGCTTTCAAAAACATCCCCCACGAAGTCAGCCTTAGGAACACAGCTCGTGGTCAACCGGTGGGTCGGCCGTCTTGCGGCTGTGGAACAGCGGAAATGTAGAGAAGAAATGAGAGTACACTTGTGTCCTTTCCACGATAGAATCACAAATTCCAGTCGAATGATTGTTGGGTGAATTTCAGGGGCGATCTGGTACAATGGAATTCTGTACACTAGATAACAAAGTAGGTTGTTAATTATCAAGTGAAAATAACCTCTAAGATAGTGCCAGGGGGGGAAAGGTCGCAAGTCCGAGCAAGTCACTACCAAAGTAGTAACACTTTGAGGTCTGAGTTGGGGTGGTTGGGAGGGGGTCAGGAACGAAAGTAATGTCGACAAAGGGTGTTACGCACGAGTTTAAAATGAACTGTGCACAACCTCGAGCGGGGAACTCAGGACGAGGCAACGAACGAGGTCTGAAAGTTAAGTGTGATCGATACGAGGTCAGTACTGATTTATGAGCATATGAAACGGAAGTGCACAGGAGCTAATGATTTAAATTGGTTGAAATGAGACCGAAATCAAATAACTAATGGAATAGCTCCAACTGATGGAATGACATTGCGTACCTCCAAAGATGAAGAAGTGGTCGAAACGGAATCGTTATGGAATGATCCACCCACGGACTGGGATTGATTAGTTTTTGCCTAGCATTCGAAGTGGTTTTTGAGGGGAGATTAGCATCGAGTCGCTCATGGGATGGCATTGCATACCTTCTGAAAGTTCAAAAATAAGGTCAGTATAGAACAGAGAGCTCATGGAATGTTATTACGCACGCCCTGAAAGTTCACAGTGGTTAAAACGAGGTCAGAATTAAACGAAACACTCATGTAATTGCGTTACGCACGATCTGAGAGAGTTCAAAGCGGTCCAAACGAGGTCATTATCAAATAAAGCGCTCATGGAATGGTGTTACGCACAATCTGAGAGTTCAATGTGGTCAAAAATGAGGTCACTGTCAAATGAAACACTCATGGAATTGCATAACGCACGCGCTGAGAGTAGAAGTAGTCAAAGCGAGCTCAGTGTGGAATCATGGAATGGGATGACGTACAAGCTGAATGTTCAAAGTGGTCAAAACGACGTCAGCATCGAATGAGAAATCCCATATAATATCATAACGCACGCGCTGAGGGGTTAAACAA
>Ga0307509_10012222_pt1 | contig 10300 bp, 10 predicted proteins | sample 10_EM_MG_FD_202245 | JGI IMG/M metagenome (GOLD analysis project Ga0307509, IMG submission 202245) | Populus trichocarpa ectomycorrhiza microbial communities from riparian zone in the Pacific Northwest, United States - 10_EM | ecosystem: Host-associated > Plants > Roots > Unclassified | place...
GATTCAGAGAGAGGCTAGTGACGAAGTTAAAGGAGAGAGGGTATCATGGGAGGAAAGCTGGCGGGCCGGCGTGTCTGGGGGGGGGCCGGGATGTGAGAGGTTGCGGTTGAAAGGCGTCCGCAGAACGTCAGCATGGGAACGTGGACTTTAGGCGCGAAGGGAGGAAGAGGCTGGGCGCTGGAGGGAGGGTTTCTGGGGGGGGGGGGTCTAAGGCGTCTGGACGCAAAAGGGCCGCGTCCAATGCATCCAGACGCTGCCTGTGGCGTCCGGACGCATTGGAGGCGGCCCTTTCACTTGCGGACGGAATGAACCCGGGCGGACGCACCCAGAACTCGAGTTTACGTTATAAGCGCCTGGAACGTCCGGCGCACAGGGTGAGCGGGGAGAGATGGGGCGCAAGATGATTTTTTTGCTGATGCACGCAGTGCAAGAATTGCTGGGGATTCGGCCATGTCGCCCCCAGATGCCCCGTTGCCGGTCCCATTTGCCCCATCTGTTCCCTCAACCACACCCGTGCCATGCACCGATGCCCCAACCCCACCTGCCCTGGAAGTGGCAACTTTAAGGCTACTCCTGGCTGTTGCTCTTCCTCACCACCGCGGTGCACCAACTGCGGAGGCCCCCACACAGCGACTCACAGGGATTGTGACTCCCGCCAGTCTCCTCCCCCTCTCAGGCGTTCAACCGCTGCCGAAACGATTGTTCTACCGCCGCCCTCTGGTGACGAGATGGACACGGCCACCGACGAAAACGACCTCTCACCCCCCGCTTCACCCACCCGCTCTCTCCCGTCGGTGTTCGAGATGGCTACTCCAAGAGCCAGACGCACAACGATACTTCCGGCCCCTCTAGGGCCCAACCAAGGCAACCGGCCGCTCCCTCCCGCGGAGCCCGTTAGCCCCTCTCCCATGAGCAGAAACCCGTGGGGCCTGGCCCGCTAATGCAGTACGATCATACGTCTCGGGGCGGGGAGCCGGCCTTCCCCCCCCCTCCGAAGCCCTTCACACTCGTTCAACACAACTGCCTCAGGAGCTGGGATGTGTTTCTTTGACTCTTTGGGTCGTTCACGCAACTGCCCCACCCTCCGTCCATTGTCGCCCTGCAAGACCCCCCAGTTTACAGGGGCAAACTTCCTTCCTTTAACTTGTTCACGGTTTTTTCCCCCCCTACCGGCAATGGCTGCAAGCCTCATGTTGCCTTTTACGTTTATAATTCATTTTTGGCTACTGTTTCCCTCCTGCCCCGGTTTTTCGGAAGGGGTGATGTTATGGCTCTGGACCTCTTCACCCCCGACGGTTTCTTTAACCCCTCCACGACTGGTTTTACGATCATAAACTCCTATAGCACGAAGGGTCGTCTCAACAATACCCGCTCCGTTCCCCCGGATGTTATTTTTCCCGCGTCCTCTCTCCCCACGCTCACGCTGGGCGACCTTAATATACACCACCCCACGGCGGACCCCCTCAGGGTCTTCAAAGAAGACGAGATCGCCACCTCGTCCCCTTACTTTGATAGGGCCACGGAATGGGGGTTTTCTCTCCTTAACGTCCCAGGTGTTTTTACTCGTTTCTCTATGTCCCTCATTGGGCGCCCCGCGTCCTCGATCTTGCCTTTGCTTGCCCCCTCCTCGCCCCTTATTTTTCAGAATGGTCCAACCCCCTCCCCTCCACCGGCTCCGACCATATCCCGATCCTCCTCCGCTTTGAAGCCCCCCTTTTTCGCCCACCCCCCCCCGCCCCCAACTGGGCCCTGACAGATTAGCCTACGCTCGAGTCCTCATTGAAGGCAGCACGCATATTGCCTGCCCCCCCCATTCCGACCACCCGTTCGATGAACATTTGGTTCAAAACAAACCTGGACAGAATAACGGCCGAGTTGGCCCTCCACACCCCGGTGAAACGGGTTACTTTTCGGTCGAAACCTTGGTGGTCCGACCTCCTCTCTCAACTCAGAAGAGCTTATAACTCTGCCCTCCACTCCTTGAAGGTAGACAGGTTTGATGCGGCACTCCTTGCCTCGGCAAGAGCTGCTAGGACAGCCTACTTCAAAGCAATCAAGAAAGCCAAGAGGGACCACTGGTCTGCTTTCTTGGCGTCAGCAACACCGCAGACGGATTGGACGGCGAAGAAGTTTGCCGTAGGCCGCCCCCCCCCTCGTTTCCCTGAACTACAGGGTGCTACAATGCCGCTGGAGCTCAACAGTGCCCTCCTTGACCACTTCTTCCCTGGCAAGCCAGCCAGGCATTTCGACTCCATCCTGCTCCCGTTGAGAGACTGCCCGGCGCTGGCGGTGGACGAGGTTGGCAGAGCTCTGGCCAGGTCCTCGCCATCGTCAGCCCCTGGCCCTGACATGACCCCCAACTCGGTATGGAAAAGGATACATCGGGTGGCACCGCACCTGATCCTGGACCTCCTTAGCCCACTGGTGGCCCACGGCTTCCACCCCCCCGCCCTCAAGATGGCCGATGGCATTGTCCTCGACAAGCCAGGAAAGCCCTCTTATGACTCGCCCTCCTCTTTCCGAGTCATCGTGCTGCTGCAAACCTTCTCAAAAATCCTGGAGAGGATCATGAACTCAAGACTCTCTTGTGTGGCCCGAGTTGCAGGCCTCCTCGAGCCCCACCAATGCGGCTCCCTGGCTGGCCTATCGGCCTCGGACGCGACCACCACACTGACTCACGAGGTAAGGACGCTCCAGATGGCCGGTTTGAAAGTTTCAACGCTTTTCCTGGACATCAAGGGAGGCTTTGACAACGTGAACCCCTCGATCCTGTGCGGCATGCTCAAAGCTAAGGCTGTAAACCCATACCTTGTCTCCAGGACCAGGTCCTTCCTAACCGGTAGGACGTGCCGACTCCGTTACCAAGGATCGCCAAAGGTGTTCGCCCCGGTCGCCGTGGGCACTCCACAGGGCTCCCCCGTCTCCCCGCTTCTTTTTGTCATTTATGTCTCCCAGCTCCATCAAGAGATCCCCGAGGGCCTCACCCTCTCCTAAGTCGACGACTTCGGTCTGACGGCTTCCTCAACGTCCTACAGGCGGAACATCCAAACCCTACAGAGGCGGTACGCGGTGCTGAAAGCCAGAGGGGCCCGGCTTGGCGTTAGTTTCTCAGTCCCGAAAACAGAACTTATCCACTGGAGGACGAACAGGGACAGAGGCCCTGTCTCCCACGCCCCAATACACCTAGACGGTTCGATTTTCCCACCCAAGGACGAAGTTCGATGGCTGGGGTACTGGTTCACGCCCTCGATCTCGACTACCCCACACTTCACCAAGAGACTGGCCAAAGCCCAAGCTGCTTTCGTGGCTGTCAAAAGGCTCTCCCCCCCGGGGATGGGCCTGCCCCCGTTTCTATGCCATCGTTTGGCATCCTCGCTTTTATTTCCGATCCTCAGCTACGGCGCGGACACTTTCAAACCTACCGTCCACATGACGAGGAAACTCTCGGCCTTCTGGCACAAGGTCCAAAGATGGACCACGAACTGCTTTGCTTGCACCCCTACTGACATCCTGGCTGTCCAAGCCTGCCTCCCCCCGCTAGGCCTCCTCCTCGCGTACAAACGGCACCTGGCCTGCCTAAGGGTGATGTGCTCCCCTCCGGAGATCAACCCATGTGCAGCCAGACTCCCAGCCTCCCTTCAGACGCCATCGTTAAGTCGCCACACCCCCGATCACAGAATCCTCTCCCGCAAGAATGCGGGTAGCCCCCTTCCGCTTCCATGGCTCCAGCCGAGGCAGCCCTCGAAGAATAGGGCCCACCTACCCTTGGACGCCCTCCCCCACTCGATGCTCTTCCTCCTAGGCCCCGACGGCCACGCCCCCCTTCCGGTCACCTCCCAGCACCTGTTGGGCGAGACATACCCCAGCCCCCCCCCGGGCCGCACCTACCCGCAGCTTAAGCTCCTATGTAAAAAACTCCTCTTGGAGGAGTGGGAGGAAGTAGCGCCGAGCCCCGAAAGATACGCCTACCGCCCCTCACTAAAACCCCATCCGTTTATGGGTCTCTCCAAATTCGACGCAGGTCGCCTTCACCAGATGAGGTCTGGGAAGAGCTACCTCCGCGCTCACCTGTCCTGGGACGACCACGCCTCTACGACCTGCCCCAGCTGCAGAGAAGTACCTGAGGACTTCGAGCATGCCATCCTCCACTGTTCAGCGAAGGAGCCCGCCAGGACCGGCCACCTTCAGGGGGTCACTGAGCTTGGACCCGACGCCCCTGTATGGTCCTCGGCAGCCCTCCTGGGCGCCCTCACCCACTTCATCAGGTCCACGGCGACAGCTTACCCGCCGGGCATGTTTTCCCGCCCAACTTCCTCTGCTGGTTCGATTTCTTCCCGCTCTTCTAATGTAGTTTCCTTTGGTTATTTTATGTCGTCTCAGGAAAGCTAGGTTTAAAGTTGTTGTTTTTCATGCTATCCGCTGGTTTAGGGAGGGTGTTCCTTACAGTACTTGCTTTAATTTCGCCCCCGTATGTGGGCCTGGGACCGGTACGGACCCCAGTTGAACAGTTATGTTCCGGATGTTTCCTTTGTTAGTTCGTTTTGGATTTTGGGTTTTGTTTTTGCCATAGCTAGCGCTCCATCCGATTTCTTGTACCGTAACAACGAATATATAATATAAAAAAAAAAAAAGAAATCAAAAAAAAGAAAAAAAGCCCCTGATTTCCTTCCATCTTTCTCTTCCGCTCCACCTCCAGCGATTGAAATCTCAACAGCATGGGAAATCATCATGAGAGTGTCCTCCACCTCTGATCTCCCCCGCCCGTGGCAACTGCTCGGGGGGTTATCACGCCTTCATCCCTTTACTGTCTCTGGGGCCTTTGGCCTCCCCTCCCGGGGGTTTTGGATTCCTTTCTGGTTCCGTTTGTCTTTGTTGAGCACCCTCGCGTTGATGTTCCTACCCTTTACCCCCCCCTTGGCGACGCGTCTCGCTTAGCGATTTGCACGGTCTGCAACCCTCCTTCCTCCTTCAACACACGGTCGCTAGTTTCAGACTATCGGTGAAGTAGTTGCCCTGGTGGCCCTGCTCTCTGGTATTGCACTCTCTCCTGAGTTGCAGGATCGGTACGGTCGGCATTCAAAAAACTATGACCCCATCTCCGTCCTCCGTGTTCGTACTTCTCGGTTGTTTGGCGAGCCTTCCTCCTCCCGCTTCCCACGTGTCAGACCCGCTTGCACCGTACTGCTACACCCTCCTTGTTGGCACCTTACTGCCGTCCAGCTGGCACCTTACTGCCCCGTCCCCATTGCTCGTACCATTACTGCTGAGTGGCTCTCCTCGCCGGGTGGCTCCACTCGCCCTCCTCATCCGCTCCCGCGATTTACTCTACGGTCGCAAACCTCGCATTAGGTTACACTGTGTCATGGTATAGCACTACCTCCGTGGCTCATGCTAAAGTCCGAAGCGTCGCCGATTTTCCGGGCACCCAGCCCGTGACGAACGCCTGCCCCGCAGCCGATTAGGTAGGGGTTATTGTTTAGGCATCCGGCAACAGTAGTTTTATCTTTCCTCTCCGTCGGCACTTGGTGCCGTAAGAATCCTTTCTTTTGTTTTGGGGGGCCCGCCGAAGGGTTTGTGTCTTTCCCTGGTTTCCTTTCTATACTTGTCTTTCCTTACGTGTCTGGAGGAAGGTATTGCTCCGTCTTGCTTTCGTCTTACGTGCTATCAGGGGGGAGGATGTGCTCTGGTTTGGAGGGGTTTGACTTTTCCCATCAGGGGGTGAAGCGGGTCGTTGGATTGTTTATAGGTTTTGTTTCGGTCATAGCTAGCGCTCCATACTGTTTCTTGTACCTTAATCAACGAATACATGATCATAATAATAATAATAAAAATAAAAAAGCCCCTTATTTCCTTCATTCTTTACGCTACCTGGTATTTCTTTCACGACTCTTGTACTTCAGAATATAACGTTTTCCATTCTGATATCCAAGTTCCACGCCAAGAACCCACAAACCCTAACCCTGATCTATCGTTACACGATCAGTCTTGACCTGAGATTGTTATCTCCGAACCCTCACGCTAAACGAGTGTTATCGTTTAGGACCTTCCTGTCATTGTGTGCCTTGGACTAACGTCCAGTGCCAAGACCCCATTACACAAGGTAGCGTCTAACAAGGATCCAACCCACACAACACTATGTCTCGACGTGTCGAACTCCCGACTGCTGCGTTGACTCCCTTGACCGAATTGTCGGCGGTTACGAACGATGAGTTTGATCAACTACCTGAAAAGCGGATTAGACAACAACTCCGCACTGCGCGCGATCTTGCCACTTCACTCAATGGGCTCCCCGCACTTTCTTCCATTTCCCGACAAGGTACCCCTGCCCCCCTCGAACAAAACCCTCGCTTCCAGCAGCTGCAACAATGCGTTCAAAACCTAACCAACGAAAGGGAAGCGCTTGCTGAAGAACGAGATGCACTTACCGAGGAACGTGATGCGTTACTTACCGAGGGACAAGGACTGGAGGCAAGGTACAGAGCCATCAAGACTGACCTAGAGTGCGACAGAGCCACCATAGTTACCCTTAACACCGCGTTGACCAACACGAACACTGCCCTGGCAACTGCAACTGCTGCACTTGCAAACGCAGGGGAACCTGCTCCGCCAGCAGGCGAACGACCCCCTAAGCGAGAATCAATCCCCAAGCCACCAGAATTCGACGGATCCCAAGACCAACTTCGCCAGTTCATCGCACAATTACGTACCAAATTCCTCGGAGATGCCCACAAGTTTGTGGATGTCCAACATCGGTTGGCATATGCTGTTGGGTTCCTGAAAGGGAAAGCTTACGAACAAATCCTTCCACTTATTGATGAAGGAAACATTAATATAGCTGGTGTGGAAGCCCTGATCACCCTACTCGAAAACGCCTTTGGTGATCCTAATAGGGTCCGGACCGCCAAACGGAATCTACAAAGTCTACGTCAAGAAGAACCGTAACTTCTCTGACTACTTGGCAGATTTCCAACGATATGCTGCCGAGGTATCTTGGAACTATGCTGCTAAGCGAACCTCGTTATACGAAGGATTGAGCGCCGAACTCAAGGACGCTCTTGTAACCCTGGACACCCCCGACGAACTCGACCAATATATCATATTCCTCAAACGTGTGGATAACAAGATCCATGCCCGTGCGGCGGAACGCAAGGGGTCATCTTCCACATGGAGATCGCCTACCACGACCACGACCACGACACCAAAGCCGGCTGCCCCTCCTACGACTACTACCACCGCTACAGGTACTCAGGCGGGCCCCATGGACCTTTCAGCTGGACGACGCCGTCTGTCATAAGCGCAACGCGAAGATCGCATGCGACGCGGCCAATGCTTCTACTGCGGGGGAGCCAACCACATGGCTCGACAATGTCCGAACAGACAAAGACACCTCAGAGCCAACGCTGCTGCCATTCGTGCACCGCCGCCAGTGGTTCCTGAAGATTCTCGCCCCGAGTCCGAACATTCGGAAAACTAACTGTCCCATGTACAGTCCAGGGCACTGTCATGGGACAAGAATCCCCTTCTTCGTTACTTTCTTTATCCGGTTTATCTCTTGACGACATGAAGAATGGGGTTGAAGCTAATCATCTGGTAATGGCATGTACGATTGTTGACAACCATAACGAGATTAGATCCCATGCTCTAATAGACTCGGGAGCAACTGGATATGCATTTATCGACAAGGCTTTCGCCGAGCGCCATAACTTTCCTTTGTTTGAACTTAAAGAACCACGACCTTTGACGGTCATCGACGGACGGCCTGTGAGTTCCGGAGCAATTACTCACATTACCAAGATCGGGTTGTCGATTAACAACCACCATGAAATGATTCCTGCTTTCGTTACCACGCTTGGGGGATACCATCTAACACTCGGTATACCCTGGTTAAAACACCACGATGTCAAGATTGACTTCGCTTCTAACTCCCTTACTTTCGAATCTGAATATTGTTTGAAGAACTGCGTTAACGACATTACAATGGCCTACGGAATTGAGGAAGAATTACCACATTTCCTACGGGCTTATGCTGCACAATGTGCTCTCGGACATAAGGTTCTCGACAAGAATGAAGTACTTCAGATACTTCCCAAACAATACCACGAATTTCTTCCATTATTCCTCGAGAAGACAGAGGATCAACTACCACCCCACGGAAGATTTGATCACGAGATACCACTGCGCCCGGGGTTTGTCCCTCCTTTCGGACCAATTTACGGTCTTAGCCCCCCTGAGTTATCAGCCCTATACGAATGGCTAGACGAAAATCTGGATAAGAAATTCATCCGCGAATCATCCTCCCCTGCTGCTTCCCCGATTTTGTTTGTTAAGAAAAAGGAAGGTTCTCTACGCTTATGTGTTGACTATAGAGGACTTAACGAGGGAACGATCAAAAACCGTTACCCTTTGCCCTTGGTCAAAGAAACCTTTATGCAACTTTCACGAGCAAAAATATTCACTAAACTAGATATTCGCGGGGCCTACAACTTAATCCGCATGAGAGCAGGTGAAGAGTGGAAAACAGCTTTTCGTACACGATACGGGCTTTTTGAATCACTCGTTATGCCCTTTGGGCTTACCAACGCCCCCACTACCTTTCAAGCATACATTAATGACGTGCTACGCCCATTTCTGGATAGGTTTTGTACAGCATACCTTGACGATATCTTGATATACTCTGAGAACGAGGAACAACATATCAAACACGTCAAGCAAATCCTGGAAGCTTTAACGAAAGCTGGACTCCAGGTAAAACCTCAGAAATGCGAATTCCACACCAACAATGTCGAGTATCTTGGTTTCATCATCACTACGGAAGGCCTACGAATGCATCCCGCGAAGATTACCACAATCATTGAGTGGCCCATCCCTAAGAAATTACGCGATGTCCGCTCCTTCTTAGGATTTGGAAACTTCTACCGGCGCTTTATCCAAGACTATTCTCATCTGGCCAGGCCACTAACCCAGCTAACCAAAAAGGGTACACCATTTGTATGGTCGGATCTTTGTCAAGCCGCATTCGAAAGATTGAAGGAAGCCTTTACAACGGCCCCCATCCTGATCCACTTTGATTTTGATAAGGAGATAGTAGTGGAAACCGATGCCTCCGACATCGCCTCTGCCGGTATACTATCCCAACCCGGATCTGACGGGCTTTTGCATCCCATTGCCTTCTTCTCAAAGAAACACACACCAGCCGAATGCAACTACGACATTTATGACAAAGAGTTGATCGCCGTGGTACGGGCTTTTGAAGAATGGAGAGCTTATCTAGTTGGACGGCCTGTTACCGTACGGTCGGATCATCAGAACCTGCGATACTTTAGCACGAAAAGGTTCATCAGCAAAAAAACTCGATTTTGCATCCACACGCATCTGAACGCACCCTGTAGTGGAGTTTGCATCTGGTCAGCATCCTGTGCATCCCATGAATTCAGTTTTAAACTTCAAAAGCCAAAATGGACATGTAAATGTTGTCCGTTAGGGCTGAAAATTCATTTTTGTCTACGTAATTGTTAGATTAATCTTAAAAGGAAACGGGTTTTTTGATTACATAACTTCAAAAAAATTGTAAGACAGAACGCAGCCTGAAGATGCAGGGTGCGCTGAAATGCAAATAACGCAAACTGATTTGTTTTGCTGATGTTACTCAATCAACGACAAGCCCGATGGTCGGAATTCCTGTCACAATTCACCTATACGATTGAATTTGTACCTGGCAAAGCACATGGGAAGGCAGATGCATTGACAAGGATGGTGGGACAAACAGAGGAAAAGGTATTGGAGGACGAAACGCATAGGACACAAGTGGTTCTCAAGTCCCAGTCCCTGGGTTTGTTGGCGGATATCCCGCTTCACTTTAGAGCGTCCCCTTTGAATAAACTATGGACAGAAGCCTATCAAGCTGACCCCCTTCCAAACCAGATACTCACGATGCTGACACAAGGGGTACGACATAGCCGCCTGATATCCCTAGCCGAATGTACCAAAGATGGTAATCAACTGCGGTTTCAAGACCATCTTTATGTCCCCGCTCACGAACCTTTGAAACTGGCTATCATTCGGGAAAATCACGACACCCCTGCTGCTGGTCACTCCGGCAGATCCAAAACGCATGAGCTAATCACGCGACAATACCATTGGCCGAGTATGCGAAAAGAGATCGCACAATACGTTGCCAATTGTCATATCTGTCAACGAAGTCGAACGACTCGTCACGCTCCGTTTGGTATCCTTCGACCACTCTCCATTCCATATCGACCATGGCAAGATATATCAATGGACTTTGTAACCGGCCTGCCTT
>Ga0307509_10012224_pt1 | contig 10299 bp, 5 predicted proteins | sample 10_EM_MG_FD_202245 | JGI IMG/M metagenome (GOLD analysis project Ga0307509, IMG submission 202245) | Populus trichocarpa ectomycorrhiza microbial communities from riparian zone in the Pacific Northwest, United States - 10_EM | ecosystem: Host-associated > Plants > Roots > Unclassified | place...
TTGATTTCTCTTCTTTTTAGCCCATGTAGGCCCATACAAGTCGCTGGGTATTGGTACGAGGCCTTTTAAATCCTCTGTGGACTGTAGTCCTGGTCAAATGAGAAGACACGTATGTGGCTGGCTAATTCTTTTTCTTTTTCTTTTTTTTTTCCAGTTAAAAAGCTCGTTGCCGTTGGAGTTAATTTTGCACTGCCATTTTTTTGTTGACAAGCTGATAACAAAATTAAGGGACTAATTAGACCGTCTTTTACATGAGATGTAAACTAAATTAAACTTTTAATATTTTTGGAGAATTAAACCTATGATCTCTTGGATGAAACAAATACCAATAAGTTAGGTAACATTTAGTTATTTTCCTGAATAAAAACAATAGAGAAAATAATATAATAGAGAAGACAAAGATAAAATAATGTTTAGTAATGATGTACAAAATAAAGTATAAAACAATATTATTTTTTTAAGATAGAGAGCTTGCTTGGTTAAAACATGATCTCTCATTTCTCAAATATAAAAACTAAAATATAAATAAAATAAAGTTTTATACAAAAACTAAAATTCCTAAAATCAAAGACACCAGACAAGAAATGAATAGAAAATATGTGGATTAAATAGTATTTTTCTTGTGAAAATAACATAGGCCACGCAATTTTTTTTATTTATATGTTTGATTTTTTTTAATTGTTTATTTATGCTATAAATTAAAACCAAATCTCATTAAATTGACCTCCAACAAACCTAACCAAAACCTCCATTCCCCAAGATCATGCAAAGAAAATAAACCATGGACTCAAAAAACACAAACACTCAAAACAGCACACAAAAACATAGTTTTTAGACTCAGCCCGGTCTAAGACCCGGGTTCCGGGTTTTGACCAGGTCAATTCTTTTTTTTAAAATCAAAATGACATTGTTTTAGTAAAAAACAAAATAAAAGTCAACGGTTTGCAACTGAGTTTTTTACCGGGTCACACCGAGTTTTTTCTTCCCCTATTTTTTCTTTAACTTGGCTAGGTTTCAGCTCCGAGTTGATCGGATTCTGAATCGACCTGCCAGGTTAGGCCGAGATTCAAAACCATGCACAAAGGTATGAAAAAAAATATGATAAAAAAATACTAAAATCCATATGGCTTTGTAAGGAGAGGTACAATGCTATGCTGCGCAATAAAATGCCCCCAGGAATAATGTTTTCTTTAAATAAATGAGAACTGACCCTTGAATGTAACTATAGATCAAGATCATTTATGTCCTCTTGGAGTTAGCTGAGTGCACTTTTCAGCTTTGACCCCCACCACCCACAAACATTTCAAAAGATTCACCAATTTCCTTTTGTAATTCGAATGACTAATAGCTGAATTCGGTTTTTGGTCTTCCGCGGAAAGTAGCACAAAAAAAATTATTTTGGAGGGTGTAGGAGAGCGGTCCAGTGGATAAAATAAAATAAAATAACCTGATTATCTTAATACAAATTATTGAAAACATTAAAAGAGGTAGATGCAGAAAAATAATGTTCACAAACTCACATGTGACTGTGAACTCATTGTTCATTTCTTATTTTTATTTTTCCATTCTCAAATTTTAATTTTATGTGATTTGATCCTAGTTAAAGGTAATTGTTTTTGATTTCTTAAGAAATTATAGAATTGGAAGAAGAGGGGCTAAAATGAACAATGCACCAAAAATGGGTGGCGTGCCAGGGTTTTTGGGAAGAATACACTTAGGTCCTCAAACTTTAAAAATAATATAATTTATACCATTTAAATATCTCCAAATCATAAATTCAATTTTAGTATAAAAGTTAATTTATATTATTTTTTATTTTTAGTTAAAGAGATGAGAGAGAGAAAGTTATTATTCACACCATTTTTACCATCAAAATGATTTTTCTTTGTGTCTCTGTTTCCATGCTATGAGAGAGGCTTAATAATGGTTGTTTAGAGTCTTAATGTTGCTTGAAAAACAAATCTAAGTTGAGAAAACAAAATCTAACTCGGTTAGATTTTGAGTTTTTGATAAAAAAATTTGAAGTGTTTTGAGTTGATGAATTAATTTGTAGGTATGCTAATGATGTTACTTGAAAATTGGATTTTTTGAGGAAAAAATATTATCTTAATTTTTCAATCATTATAGTAATAATTAGAATCTAAGCTTGTTTTCCTTAGCAGGCAAGGTGTCTTTCAATCATTTAAATAATGAACAGGATGTCAAAGGACGAAAAAGAGAGGAACCCACATCGGAAGATACAGACAACTTTACCATTATCAAATACTTTGTCCTTGATTATAAGCACAGTAGCTTCTCCCCCTGCATGATGCTGTTATGGGGTAATTTTAATATTAGTTTTTATTTAATTATATAATAATTAAAATCAATATTTGTAAAACTTAGAAAGATTTAGATTTTAAAAGAAAGATTTTTATTAACAATGTTCTTTATAACAAAGATTCTCAATAATTTAAATAAAGAAGTAAGAAAAAATATTATTAACAATGTTCTTTTTACGGGCATAGGAGGCCAGCCCCGTAGCTTTTTCAGATCAAACGACCTCCGGTGGGGAGGGAATCTTTCAAGGTAAACAGATATGAGATATGTAGGGTTTGGGTTGTTGATTTGTCGAAGAGCATGTTGAGGATGATGGTTAAAAGGTAGGGTTTTGTGAAGGGGTGAAGGAGGGCAAAACAAATAACATAACGGAATAAAACTTAAAAGTAAAAATCTTTGGATAGGAGATTTTCTAGAGAGAGAAATGATGACAAGTAGAGAGAGAGGAGTACTACTCGTATATACATATCAGTGAGACAGAGAGAGTGAGAGAGGGAGGCTGCATTCAACAGATGATCAGTGTAGCAATATCCAGGGAAGGGGCTGTGTGCTGCTTACAACAAAACAATTGCTTTCCTCAGGTAAAGGCACTCAGGTTCTTTGTTTCACTATATTTGGTCTAATACAGATGAAATGTTTAAAGTTTTCAATTAAGCCTTAATTTAGCGGTTCTTACTTCTTAATGATAAATGAAGTTCGTCTTTTAGGCTTTAACCCTCATGAGTTCTCAATTACTTGGCTGATCTCCCCTACCCTGCGAGGTTAATAGTTCCATTATAATTAAAGATTAAGATTCTCTCGTAAGATCACAGCTGATAAGCTGTGTAGGATATCCATACATACTACTTCCGAAGGAATTGTGTACGTAGAAATATCCCAGAACACAACTTTCCTTCGGAAAAGGCAATTGCATTGCTTCAGCAATAAATATTCCAAAATGGTTCTATACTTGTCAGAAAACAGTTTTGGCTTTTTGCAGAACAACACTAAAACAAGATGGTCTTTAGCTAGGAAGAGTTGTTTTCGTGGTTTTATTCGCTTGGGAGTGTTTTAATCTGTTTTGCCCAGATTTTCTTATATTTTGTTAGGTTTTTTTGCTGTTAATTGATGACAATCAATTATATAGTTTGTTTCCTTAACTGTTGTTCCTTTCAATTTAGGCCGTATAAGTTATGTTTTCGTGGTTTTATGCACTTGGGTGTGTTTTAATCTGTTTTGTCCAGAATTTCTTAAATTTTACAAAATTAGGTTATGACTCCTTAGAAAAACAAATTGAAAGCTAAAGCTGGAGGACCAAAAAACAATAGTGTATATAAAAAAAAAAGAATAAAAGAATTTAGTATATGATGATGTTCTTAGTTCTCATGAATTCTGCCTCATCTTCAATGCAACCAATAATAATAATAAATCAATGAAATACCCAGATAGATCATTACATGATAAAAAAGAGAATTCACATTTTTTTTCATAAAACATTCAATTGACAATCTTGAAGCAGAATTCTTACTTCCCATGACATAACTTAATCCCACATCTCCATTTGGGTTAATTAAGGCCAGTGGAGGTTCAACATTCATAATTTTTTTAAAACAAAAAACTAAACACAGAACAAATTGAACAAATAAATTGCTAGAGCTGAATCAAAACAATGATAAATTATGGATCCACATGAACGAGATCATATCATAGATAATGTTAAAAAAATATTCTACATGACACACCTATATAATCTACGGATCAGGATGATGGGAAATCAACAATAGCCATAATACACATGTAATCTCCCATGATTTGCTCTGTATTTTTCAATCAACTACATGATTTTTCCTTGAAAATAGTTTCTTATACAGTTGTTTTGTTTTGATTTGTATGATCTAGTCTTAAAACTTGTTAAGAGTGGCTGGAAAGCAAAACTAAATCGTTTTAGATGTGAATTGAAATGAATGTAAGATTGTAGCAACCATGGTACACTTGATTTGGAGATATATTTTTATCGCCAGTGATTCAATTGGCTGTCTCTCCAGGACAAAAATCTGTTGACAAATGGAAAACGATATTAATTCCCCAAGTGCTTCAAATAAGGATATTGGCATGGCAACACGTTCAAATAATGAAAACAGGATTGATAAGGCAAGTGCTTCAAACACGGGAAAGGAGATTGAAGCGGCAAGTGCTTCAAATGTTTTGAAAGATCTAGCAGATGGGATAGCAAGGTTCAAACCTGGAAAATGTCCTGAGCACTGTATCTACGAGGTACCCCGCTCACTTCGAAGCATAGAACCGAAAGCCTACACTCCACAAGTAGTTTCACTAGGCCCTGCTCACTGTGGCCATGAGGAACTAGTGTCAATGGAGAAGCAGAAATTGAGATATTTAGCAGAATTCATGGATGGGAAGAAGGTGACATTGGACGATCTTGTGACCATAGTTCAGAAGAATGAAATGGAAATTCGAGGCTGTTATAACTTCAATCGTAGCAGTGATGATTTTGTAAAGATGATTCTGTTGGATGCTGTATTCGTCATCGAATTCTTGTTGCAGTTCTTTAACCTTTTCTGTGAAGAAGTTCCTATATTACCTGAGCCTCGGATGGTGTTTGGTTTACAAGTGGACTTGATACTACTTGAAAATCAGCTACCTTATTTCATTCTGGAGAAAATATACGAGAAAACCTATTCAGACCCTGAAACACAAGCTAGCCTTACTTTTCCTGAGCTTGTAGCCTTCTACTTTGGACATTACTACAGGATTTCAGAGAGACCAAAAGTCAACTCAGTAGGGATAAAGCATTTCACTGATTTTCTGAGATATGTTATGTTGAACGAGTCCCTGGAGACATTACCTCGTCGTCCTTGTACCATCAAACTGAAATACAGTGCAACCATGCTTCATAGAGCAGGATTGAAGTTTGAGGCAACTGAAAACAGTTGTGTACTCGACATAAATTTTGTCAACGGAGTGTTGAAAATGCCACGCTTTGAAGTAAATCAGAGCTTCGAATATGTGACACGAAACCTCATGGCATATGAGCAGTGCCACTACCCATATAGCACTTACATATGCAATTACTTTATGTTAATGGACCATCTTATCAACACCGAAGAAGATGTGGATTTGCTGGTTAAAGTGGGGGTGATTGATAACTGGCTAGGAAACAATGCCATGGTTGCAGATTTGATTAACCGGCTTTGCGAGCAAATTAGTGAGTTTTTCACTTGTTATCATGATCTTTGTGTTGATTTGAACGCCTACTATGAGAACAGGTGCAACCATAGAAAGGCAACCTTGAAACTTGTATATTTCAGCAATCTTTGGAGAGGTACCGGAACTGTTGCTGCAGCTGTCCTGCTGATCCTCACTTTGATACAGACTGTATGTTCAATAATGTCACTTCTAGGTCCAAAGCAGCTGATCTAGTTTTATTACTACAATCAGTATATGGTTATGGTTTCCCATATGGTCTACATAATTGGTGTATATGTCCATAGAGTTGCTTCTATAGGCTCGAAGCAGGAGGTTTAAAGCTACTGTAGTAGCAGGATTGTTTTCCTAGTTTTTGTCAGCCTAATACAGTGTTATATTCTGCTAAAAGCAGTTGGATTTTTCTTTTACACTATTGATCTCATCATCATCATCATTGATAAAATATTAATCTCATAGTTACATCGATAAAAATTCAATTAATTAGTTTAACTCTGTTGGTTTTTGGTTCTACTAATAACTGCGGACCCGAGGGCTTCATGGAAGTTGAACATTCCTGTTCGTTGCCCTAAATACATGTTTATGTGATGAAGAGGAAAATGCTCAGCATTTCTGCACCTTATTTAACATTCCTTAAGACCTCTAATTAACATGGCTGCCTATATCATTCATTTTTTCTTCAATAAGTTTCTACTGTCTAGGTTACTACTCTTCTATGGTTGTGTTAATTAGTCCTTGTAAATTCTTCAAGCATTTAATCCTTCACGCATGACGATGGCGAGTGTAAATTTGTCCAAATCCTCCACAAAGGTGGTTAATCAAATCTGCTACCATAGCGTTGTCCTCTAGCCAGCTGACAATACTCCCTCTTCAACAAGCAAATCCACATCTTCTTCAGTCTTGACAAGTGATCGCATATGTAAGTTGCATTTGGATAGTAATGGAACTGCTCCCAGGCCATATAATATTTCGAATTGTACATTCGAAAATGTTTCCAGTGACCAAGCGTGGTATTTTCAACACCCCATTATCAAATCTTATGTCAAGCAGATGGTTATTATCAACAACTACAAACTTAACTCCTGCCTTAAGGAGCGTGGTTGCATTATATTTGAGTTCAATAGGAAAATCAAGGTTGCGAGGACTAGGCTCAATCAACATAGAACACCTTACCAAATCAGTGAAATGTTTTACTTCCCTTGGATGAGGTTTTGCCTCCACTGCAGGCACGTAGCGATGTTCAAAGTAGTTATAGATAAGTTGAAGAAATGTAGGGTAATATCTCTTGTCATACTGTTTCTCAACAATGAAGTAAGGTAGTTGATTTTCGAGTAGTATCAAGTCCTAAGATAATTTTTGCTTTCTCTGACGGTCCAGACTCTTTACGATGGAGATTTGTTGAATTCTGCAAGATGAACTTGATAGTGAAGACAGCATCCATCAGAACCATCATTACAAATTAAGTCATGACTACTAAATACAAAGAAAGCCCATCAGTTGAAGTACAATGAAAAACTGCAAAGGAAACGGAAACTACACAAACAATACAACGAAGGTCAGCAATGAGAGAAATAAAATTACACCGGATTGGGGCTAACTTGGTCCACTTGGAGTACTAGCGCAAGGCAACGACTGCACAAATTGTTTGTACAAAAGTGAAGAGGAGCAAGACAGCTGCACTAACAGTTGCAGTACTTCTCCAAAGGTTTCCAAAATATACCTCTCTAAAGTATGCGCTATTTTTCAACCAGGAGTTCTGGTAGTGTTGATCCAGCTGCTTGTAGAGGTTATAGTAAATGGAATATTCTTCAGAAGTTTCTGCCGAAAGTTTGTCAATCAGATTCTTCACTGAAGCACCATCTCTGTCTGTGTCAATGATTTTATTTTTAATGAGGAGATCCACATCTTTGGTTTTGGCAACAAGAGTATCAAGTAGCTTAACGTAATGGCAGATGTACTCTTCTCCTTTATAATGACACCGCTCCAAGGCAATGAGGTTTCCGAAGAGAAGTTCAGTGTGGTGGTCTATCCGAAGACGTGGTATACGTAACTCACCTTTTGTAGAAGAAAATTTTACGTCAAGTAAGCATTCATCTCGAAATTCCTTAAAATTAATCGCTGCCTCATGCAGCTTGGTTGCGCTATAAAATTTTCCAATCGGTTCGTCACTCCTCGGATCTGGATGGTTGACGGATAATGAAGATCTGACCAAATCGGTGAAATGTAATATCTCCTTGTCGCTCGGCTTGTATGCACTCGCATTGTACCTATTTAAGTACTCGTAGGCAAGATCTCGAAAAGAAGTATAATTTCCTTCGCCGTCTTCAAGAAGATGGTCATATAATTTCTCAAGAATGAAGAATGGCAACTGATTCTCGAGCAGCAAGAAGTCTTGTCGAATCCGAAACCTTAACCCGTTTCTACGCAATAAGGAATCATCTCCATATTTTTTAAAATCTTTATTCCTCAACAAGTACTCCAAGATGAAAACAGCATCCAACAACACCATTTTCGCAAACTGATCATTTTCTGCAACTTCATGAGCACCATCTTCATAACATCGGCGGATCCTCTCTTCATCCTCTTTAATGGTGTTCCAAATTTTCTCCAGGAACTTCACTTGTTGCACCCTTGTTTCCCCTACCACCCTGTTACAAAATTCTTTCAAATATCTCACCTTTTGCGTTGTCATGGGCTGCAAATTCTTCTTGTCACGGTGAATAGGACCTATAGAAACTTCTTGAGGAGTATAGATGGCTTCATTTGATTTCCGAAGTGCATCAGGAACTCTGTAGATACAATTCTCATCATTTAGAACTAATTTCACGATTCTATATTCTGCTCCAGCTTCAAGATCTAGATCCGAGTACAGTTTTTCAATTTCTGCCCGTTGAATGAGCTTTTCTGTGTTGTATATGTTTTGAACAATATCCTGCTCAACAAAATTTTCTGCATTGTATGGATTCTCAACAATATTATCTTGGTGAAAGAATGTTCCAGAAGGAATTTCAGCATCCTCTCCATGGTAGTCTGCAGCTGAAAAATACGAGGAATGAATTCCGGCATTATCTCCATGGTAATCTTGAGTATCAAATGAAAAATATGGCGAACGAATTTCAGCATTAACTCCAAGGTAGTCTCCACCACTTGAGAAATATGGTGAACGAATTTCAGCATTATCTTTGAGGTGTTCTTGATCAATAGAAAAGTATGGTGAACGAATCTCTCCCATCTATGAAATTTTGCTGTCCAGTAACATAAATAAACAACAGTTACGTACTACCAATAAACAACAGTTACGTACTACCACCTATACAATTATTAATAAAATAATTATATTTTAAATTAAACTAAATAATGACTATTTAATTTTATCCAAATATTTATAAACATCAAAATTAATTATAAAAATTATAAAATAACTTAATAAAAAATTAATCTCACTACAAATTAAACTTTAATGTCAAGTGTCTTTTTTTGATATTATAAATATTTATATAATAGCATTAGAAATTTCACTAAAAAAATTTATCCACTATAATTTTCACTTAATTTACTATATAATAAAAATTTACATTTAAAAAAAATTATTTTTAATACGAGATAAAATTTATTTTTTTTTATTTACTTACAAACTAAACCAACTTAAACTCAATAATTAACAAGGAAAGGAGTATACCTCTTAATTAATCATTTTTTTTAAAAGATACTCTTAATTAATCATTAAACCCGATATTCACACGAGGGTAGGGTCAGGTTGCTCATGGTAATTTATTTAATTAATGAGTTTTATTAGACAACTTATATTTAATCAACAAGGTTAACTAATTAGACAACTTACATCATGCAGTAATTTAAAAACTAGCTTTATTGAAATAAAAAGAAATTATATGCTGAATAAAAATAATGAAAGGGAAAAAAAACACAGAGAAACCGAGTACCTGGCCTGTGAAAAACAGTAATAATATTTTACAAATGGGGATCAAACAGCAGAGCTTCCTCTGATCCTGGACGCAATATACACTGCTTTTGCTGAAAATGGCAGCCTCTCTCACACTTCCATTCTCTGTAACTTGTGCCTCTTGTGCTTGTTATATATAGGAGGAGGAGTCCTCCCCTCTCCATTACTCTCATAATTTATTTCACTAATGTAAGAATTAATTAATTAAGAGCATCTTTAATTGATTGTTGGTGTCAATATTTTAATTAATACGTTCCAAAACAATTTCTATTTTATGCCAAATTTTTTTTCTCTCTATTACAGTTGGCCCATGTGCAAGGAAAGCACTTCAATAAAAATATTTCCACATAATTTGTTTTTATTTACCAAATGTTCAATTATCCACTTTTCTATATATGCATAGCAAAAGAACAAAAATATGGGAGCACCTTAGCCTCTTGTAAGAATAATAAAAAGGCATTGCCTAGAGTTGTTTACACTAATTACAACACCAGAAGAACAATATTTAATTTTCATTTCATCATATTAATGTAAAGAAACAAAAATAACAGTTCACACATGGGGACAACCTTACCCTTGACCTTAGACTCTCGAAGGCCTTCATTGAAAATTTATTTAAGAAAATTCCGAGGGATGTAACTTAATTATTCAGATTTTATATTTGTTTTCTAGAAATCATCGGTTCAAGTTCTGTAAATCTTAAAGTCACTGGAGATTTATATAGTCGTTAACTTCAGGACCCGTGAAATTAATCAAGGTGTATGTAAGTTGACCTGGACATCCATGTTAATTTAAAAATAAAAAATAAACTTAAGTTT
>Ga0307509_10012225_pt1 | contig 10299 bp, 14 predicted proteins | sample 10_EM_MG_FD_202245 | JGI IMG/M metagenome (GOLD analysis project Ga0307509, IMG submission 202245) | Populus trichocarpa ectomycorrhiza microbial communities from riparian zone in the Pacific Northwest, United States - 10_EM | ecosystem: Host-associated > Plants > Roots > Unclassified | place...
CTTTTTAACGCAAATGGCGCTCATTTAGGGATAGTGCGCACCTACGTGGCTACGCCAGGTAGTCATTTCCCTTGGCACCTACGGAAGCCCATAAGCATTTCGTCGAACGATGAAGGCGATGGCAATGACATGAGGTCAAGTCTAGGGTGTCCCGATGGACGAACGCGGCTCTTCAGCATGGGGTATCGCTTGGTGATTTCATCGTAGAAAGCTGTCACGGTGGGGGCACCTTTTGCATATAGAGTCAGAGTGCCAGTGCCACGGGAGCAGACTCGATGATTTGGACTATGCCATTCGAGTTAAGTTGATCTCGACACCCTTCCGCTGTTGCGAGTGTATGTTGATTCGGAATCCACTCCCAATCTGGGATTCACCATGAGAGTTTGGCTGTACAACACAAACCGCTACGACATAAATGCATATATGTATTCGTGGGTGTATTCCCCCTGCCCCTCCCTCGTCACCCACTCAGCAAGCCATTAAAGTCCAGTAATCAGTAATCGATCTTTCTGGTTCAATCGCCATCACCCCTAAAGCCCCCTTATCCCGCACGTACTCTGCTCCCGCGAAGATGATTGGGCCAGCCGCCATCATTGTCTAGCTGTCGTTGGGGGGGGGAGGGAGCGGATGTGCTCGACGGTAGGACCCGTAAGCTAAAGCGAATATATTAAAGGGGTGATGGGGACATTCCATGTCCCGCATCACCCAGTTTCGGTCGTATTTCTTGATGATCAGCTTCCCGTCTTGCCGATGCTGTATCTGCAGGATTTTCGCTTGACTCACCCATTGTCCTTCTAAACGATGAACGGAAGGTTCGTATCCTAGAGTGGAAAAAGATATCGGTCATGAAGATGTGCATCGGAGGTCCAAGGACTGACAATTTCGTGGGAGCTTGATAGCTATGTACGTTGGTTGGGGTCAGCAAGGGAAAAAGGGTTGCAACATCTGGGAGACGTCTTACTACAGGGCGTTGAGGGATCCCTAGTCTCTCCATTTTCTCACTGATAACAATGTTCTTAGTAGCAATTAGGGGATGCTATAAGCGCTCATACCGGAGGTTCCGAATCAGCTCCTTGTAGGTAAGGCTATTTCCGGACTCTATCATGGACCTGATGAATACCTGCGAAATTTGTGGCGTGGCTTAAGCCGTTCAAGTTGCAATCAGTTGAATGAAGCTTACTTGTCGAAGGGCGCCCCCCTTGTCCGTTTCTCGTGAACCGCCACCATCTTTGCAGGCACCAAGAGACACCTACAGAATCATTACAGGAGACATACTCGTCTAAGAAGACAGGACTCACGACATCGGCGTGGCTTGACTTCGACCGCAAAATTCTTAATCTGTCTGGATGTCTGAATTGTTTGACGACACCATGCTTGTCATACTGTGCAGGATATCTCATTGAGAGTCAGAGCCGCCACGGGAAGGGCATGCATACAAGATAGGGAAGATCTTTAGTCGGATGTGGTAAGGTCAGTAAATCACATGCTTTGGACACCGACGAACCAAGGAGGGTCCCAGAATGAGGACACTACGGGCTTGTCAGTGTGTTCACGGGTCAGAGGAAAACTGGCTCACGTCGAAAATGGCCGTCAAGCGACACCTTATGGGAAGAGGCATCACCAGAATGTTGTGCATGACCTAATGGATCCAAGGAACCGATTGGTAAGTAGGTACGCTGTTGTTCAAAATAGCTTACGTCGTCGACAATGATTCCAGGGGTGTCAGGATTCAGGTCCAGATCGTTGCCCAAGTAGTCCACGGCGCAAATGCCTAATGTTTTCGTTCATTACAGGAATCGCACTGCAAAAGCTTGGAAAGAACGGACACTGGTCTAATCCACTGGCCTCGTCTCCGTCCAGGTCCTTGATCTCGATAGCGTGACCAGAAACTGATCCGGGAGTCGATGAGAAAAAAACATCAATTTGTCAATTTACGGACTCAGGCTATATGATCACGCACAGAATAGGAAGAATGAGTCGTGGAGTTGCGCATCATGAACCAATGCCCTCATCTCCCTTAACTAACGAAATGTAAGGGTAAGGATATGGGCAACGCCTCACACGTGGGACCTACAATATTGTCCTTCGTTGGATAATGCCACGGCTGACTTTCGTCGGTCAGCATTGTGATATGTTCGTGTGCAAAGCCCAGGTTGTCTAAAGGGTGCATAAGAGGGATATTATGATGCGCGGGGAATTACAGTACCGCAAAGAAAGTTTGCCATAGCCTTCGCGTCCTCAACGCAATACCGTAATCGCCAGGCGGGATCCGGATGGAAAGTGTAATCGATCCCAATCTTACACGCTTATGAGAATCAGCGTCTGGGGCCTACTTTTTCTGCCACGTACGATTAGTGCTTTTCGCTTCGTTGTGCGGGAAGACATATCGGGTTGAGGGAAGCGAATCGGAAGAACCTCGGCAAGTTCATCGACACGAACTGGGGGAACGGCAGCGGTGGGGGACTGGAACAACCTGTGCGCAGATTCTTGTTCCTCCTTCCCGATCCCGAGTAAAGTTTGTTCATATGTTTCATCCAAGGGCTCAGGCAACTCATCCAGAGCACGCCTAATATCAGTTGGTGAACAACAACGCAAAGTTTCCAGTTGGCGATACACCCGTCGAAACCTACATGTTTGGTAATGAGAGTGCCAGGACATCGCGGTCATGATTACTCACATTCCATCTGCTTTTCTCGAGAGCGTGCCAATAACCATCTCCTTGTCCTCCGGCCTCCATGTTTGCATTCGGCGATCCAAGCTAACGACATTGTAGATGTAATCAAGAATATCTCGCTTTTGTCCACCTTGGTCGTGGAGGGACATGTGGAGTGATGTGAGGGGCTCAAGAACGGTCCGGATGTCGATCTCTGGTCGACTTGTAACACATATACGTATGTTTGGGAGGCCCAGACTAACAAGATGCTCCAAAAGATTGAGAACTTCTTCACGTGCAGGTGGAAATCCAGTTGTAATGGGACATTCATCTATTGCATCCATAATGATCCACCTCATCGGTGCATCTGGTAATCTAAGAATTTTCTTCAGAGATTCAACGAGTGCTTCGTTGTCGGGTTGCTGCAATCCCTGATGGTTCTCCAAATAGAGGTCAGAAAGAATTTCATAGCAGAGATCGGAGGTGGCACAGAACTGGGAAAGAAGTGAGGCGAGGAAGCCACGGATGCCTTGCTTTGCATTATCCTCAGAATCAAAGTAATAGTAACCCATCAGGGCTAGTCCGCGATCGCATTTCGTCCTGATTTGTTGAATTACAGTTGAGCTAGTTGGAGCATGAACATGCTGCAAACCCATGGACTTGCAGTGACACGTACCAAAGAACAGTCTTTCCAGATCCTGCTACAAGTCCATATGGCCGGGGGGCGTCAAAAGAAGCAATGGATCGGAATGTAAAACAGGCATACGCTTTCCATGGATCCACAACAATGATCCTGTTGTATTCCACTTCTCAAATGTGTCGCCCTGGATGAACCATTCAGCGGTTCCATGGTGTTGGGCTCCGCGAGCAATATTGTGGTTTTTGGATGGATCAGGCGCGGAGAGCCAACTCCGGATATCCTTCTGTAAATCGTTACCTATGAGGCAAAATCAGTCTGGATGATACTACAGTTGGCAGGAGTGATAGCTCACGCTTCATCTTGTTTATCTGGCTTGTCACCTCTTGAATCGTGACTAGTATCCACCGTTAGTCTCGTGGAAACTGATCGCATGTCAAGCATACCGAGAGACTGCCATATTTCCTGCATGGATGTCGTGCCATCTATCCAAACGGACCTGTGAGCTATCAGAAGCTGGTGGAGTGAAAGCTGCGTACCACCAATGACGAGCTTCAGGTTGCTCATAAGACCATGTACAACTTGAAGTGTCTCGGTTCCAGTCATGCGAGCCTCATTGAGGGTGAGGCGCTCGAGTCTATGGAGCATGTCCTCGATCTCACACTCTCCCAACAGTTTCCTTGCAAACTTTTTCTAGGGAGAGGTCACAAACAAAGCAAATATAATAATATAGAATGACCTACTGAGTCGTCGCGCCTTTATCTGCTTAGTTGCTAGGGAAAGTACAGACAACACCTCCACCATGATTTTTGTGACTATACCTGACATTGACAAGGAAAGTGGGATCTCGGTATAAATTTTTAAACGGTTCAGGAAAGTCCCGAGGCATTCAAACACATCAGCTAAAGCATCGTAACTTGCACTGATTCCAATAGCGGTCTGGAATATGAGATGTTACAAGGATAGAGATGTAGAAAGTAAGGTTATACACACAGTGATGAGCACATCAACACCGACAAGGATCGCTTTTGTTGGTTGGAATGGCACCTGGAAAGGGAAGTAAGGATACGTTCAGATGAGTTGATTTGCTTGGCTCACCATCGCAGCAGCCTCACCAAGAATGCCAGAAACTACATGAAGGACTTGTACTACCGGTTTAAGACAGTTGATCAACTTGCGATTTCCATTGCGATAGGCCTGGAACTGCTTTGCCTTCTCTCCGAGGATATCAAGGATCGCATCGGCAGAGTCACAATTTTGGAGGGCTTGTGCAGAGGGATATCGAGCGAGGTCTATGCCTGTTTGTTTGGCATAGTCAGACAATGCAGCATTGAGAATGGATTGAAGGTTGGAAGAATTGTCCGCTGTCGAAGACATAGCCGGAAGGGATGATGGGTACTTGGGGGAGAAGTGCGCAGGCAGAGTTGGGTGTACAACGCCTTCCAGGTGTGGTCATTTATTGGAAATGGAAGTGATGACTGTACCAGTGAATCAATGGGTATGACTGGGATATTCTGCACCCTTTTAGGCTGCCTCCCTTAGGTCGGCGGTGACAGGTCCGAAATGTGACAATCAAGATTCAATCTTGGGACTAGGAACGAGTATTGCCAGCAACGAGAAATGGGGTCGAACGTTGAATTAGTGGGTGTGTGAGAGCTCGAACATATATCGGACATATTGAAATGTAAGCAACTGTATCGGTACCGAGAACATAAACCCCCCCAAAACGGCGCGTAAGATCGACGTTAGGATGCAACTGAGAAAGCGAGAGAAAGTTGAGAAGCGGGGTAGAAGAAAAGAACTCAAAAGATGATGAGAAAAGGGAATATCAAAATCTTGTTTTATGTATCTCCGTTGGTTTTGGGCGCGGCGCCTTCTCTTACTAACCCGGCAGAAGCAAAGCCACGACGAGCGAATGCCCCACCACGAGGACCTCCACGACCACCGCGGCCACGGTAATGATGATGTTCGCGCGGGGGGTCGCGCTCAGATAATTTTACTTCAGGTTTTCCGCCATTGAGTTCCTGAGGGTGAAACAGTCATTGGATTGCTACGACAGAGAGAGCGGAGGAAAGCGTCAGACATACCTCTTCATGCTTTTCGAGCCCAGCTTTCATGGCCTGTTCGTCACCGAACTCGACATAGGCGAACTTACGCTCACGCCCATTGAACGGAGAGGCGAAGGAAACCCGCACGATCTACAAAATATGTAAACCAAGGTGTTCTACACGAGCTGAAGCCCAGACGAGGATACGCACCCCACTCTTTGCCTCTCCGAAAAAGTCGCGCAGCTCCGTCTCGTTTGCGGTGTTGGGAAAGCGCACGAATAACGTCCAAGGGTTTCGATTTGGCTTGCGGCTCGTTGGCGTGTGGATACCAGTGCTGTCTGTACGTGGGCTCTGCGGACCGGCGTCGGAGCCCGGGGCGGGTGATCCACTGGTGTCCAATTCGGGTTTGGGAGGCGTGGTCGTCGCCTCGGCGTCGTCCTCCTTCTCACCACTACCACCTTCGGCATCCGCATCGCGCGCCGTGTCCTTGTCGGCACGATCACGATCATGATCCTTGCGGTCTCGTCTCTTAGGCTTGTGCTTCTCCGACCTCTCACGTCCACGATCGCCCTTGTCCTTCTCGGCAGAGCCGGGGGTGGATGATGTTGCAGAGTCACTGCCATTCACCTTGGCGACAGGGGGCGTCTGGTTTCCGGATGCGGGCTCGGAAGTAGAAGGTACAGGTGTGTCAACCTCCTGTGGCGTTGCCTTGAGCATAACAGGAGCCGGCGTTTGAGCCTTGATAGGGGTCATCGATGTTGTCGTTTGTGGGGGAAATGGTGGCTTGGTAGATGTTGGTGTGGGTTGAGTATTGGGTGATGCGGAACGACGATAGGCATAATTGAAGCCTAGGGGTAGCGAATAAACATGGAAGAGGATCTAAGGGTTTGATAACATACCTTGGCTCTTGAGCTCCGCGCTAACACGGCCCTCCTTGATGTCAAGAATCAGTGAACCAAATGCTGCATCACACAAATTCCAATTCCAGCAATTCTTCCAGGAAGGATCTTCTGTTCCAGGGGGTCCCCCTCCAGGAGCAGGCTGCCCTATCGCGAGTGGCACACGGTCGACGACGGACAAGGCCTTGTCGAGGAGGACACGCTGATGATCGTCGATGACGGTGTCGACTTGCGACTTGACGGACTCCCAAACACGGTTGAACGCATCCTTTCCATTGCGCAGCTTGTGCCTGAAGGCATCGTAGTCGCCCTGCACACTAAACTCGTTCCATGAAGAAGCATAGCGGAAATGAAGGCCGGCCGAAATGGTGAGGTCTGCTTTGAGGACGAGGGCAAGGGAGGCAATGATGCCTTCGCGGCCGGGGCTAGCGTGAGTGATGAGGAGGCGAGTTTCTGTAGGGTCGTAAACTCGTTGGGCGGTGTCCACTAGCTCGCCAATTTGGAGAGTGGTTGTCCAGATGGTGCCATTGCCGCCAGCGATTGTCGCACTCCCCTCCCCATTGTCAAACATCTTGTGAGGAACAAATGCGCCGCCGAGGCCAAGAAGTCGTAGTTTGATGCCGCCGACGTCGAGGCAGCGAGTGGTGGCTTCATCAATGAGGTGGAGGTTCTCAATGTCGTACGTTCCAGTGCGCAGCTTTTCGAGGATGAGAATATCCTCGCATGCACCTGCCACGGTAAATACTGGTACTTGCAGCTTGATCTGGCCGGACAAAAGGGCTGGGAATTCGGACAGCATGGTGATATTGACATTTTGACGAATTGTGGCGGGCGAGTTGTCGGGGGAAAGTAGCTGTTGGCGCTGCCCATCAGGGATGAGAGGAGAGTACATCGTTAGATGACGAAGAGTCCGATCATGTATACGTTCGACACTGGTTGCCTCTGTTCGATGAGTGGTCGGGGTCAGCAACCAGAAAAAAGAGGAGACTTTACGGACCAAAGAAACCAAAGTCGCCTGTATGGATGATGGCCTTTGCGTTTGCATCGCGCGCGCGATTATTGAGGGAAGAGAGATTTCCACGGATATCAGCGACGCAGAGTATTCTGCCATGGACTGTGTCTATTAGTTTTGTCTGGGTGTTGACTTGCTGGGGGCGAGGACTAGGACCAAGGCGTGTTGAAGCAGATGCGGGTCTAGAGGAGGGTTGCTGCATTTTGGGGGTTGTTTGAGGGATGAGATGAGGAGATAGCGATGTGGACTGCGGAAAGGAGGGCGAGGGGGTGAAGAAGCACGAAGGCGGGTCCCACACGGCGCGTTGGGATTTCGCGAGACCACCAACGATTCTTTTCGGCTTTACCCGCGACGACACACGCTCACTCGCACTCGTTTCCATCCATCGCAATTAATGGTCAAAATGTAATGTCGGTGACCATCTCATTCTCGTGTAGACCACTCATCTCACGGATGCTGCTCTTTCGCGCTCAATCTATGCACCTGCGGTCCGAACCTCGCGAATTCCACTAGCGCGCTAGTCTAGGTCCAGTGCACCATGTGGTACCGTACTTGCGGTATGACAGCGACCTCCGACACACTTTTGGAGATATCCCCGTGGCACCATCAAATGATGGATCATGAGAGCATACGGTTCCACGAGGTACAGTACATGAGTCCCTTTGGGAAGTAGTAGACAGCTGCCATTGGACAAGGGAGAAAGAAGTCCTTTCGTATCCTTTGGGACCAATCTCGAGGGGTAGGATCAATATCCCGCTCTGTGGCCGTAGAAAATTGGTTCCTTGGTGGGGCCTACAAATGCATCAATCACTCCCCTAACGTCGCCACAAAAATATCCTTGACGTGGAGAAACGCCACATCTATCGAGGAACATAGATGTCGAGCTGGTAGTACGTTCTGAAAAATAAAATTAATCTGCGCGTTGATAACCCAGATGCGCATCACCTAGCATCCAAATGCACTTTCGCAAGATTGTGGCCAACCTGGTGAATTACTACATTTCATAAAAGGGGGAAACAGTTCTGGGTGTCGCGGTGCCTATCGCAGTTAGGGCGACGGAGTGCAACCATGGGCACTCTATTGCCGCGAGCGGTCCAATCAACAAAGCACGTATCTGGGGACAGCTCCCGTGCATATATCGAATATCCACCGTTGTAATCTGCGTGCATCGGGGAGGAGCAACGCCCGAGCAGATATGTCACAGGTCGGGTGTGGAGCGGGTGCTGGTTGCTCTCGACGATCACGAGGTAATGGGATCGTCGTTGGTGGGGATTCCGAGAGAGAGATGCTGACGCCGACGACTTCCCAGTAAAGTCGCGCTCCATCAGACAGTTTACGGCGAGTGTTGAAGGTCGTAAAAAGGAGCCGAGCGCCGAAACGCGTGATACGTGACGCATGACCGCTGTCAGTTACGGTCCTGCCAGTTACGGCCTTTACGGGTTTTGCGCTTGGGGTTCCGGAGGCGCGGCGGTGGAAGTTGTGGCGGGAGGGCAAACGCCGCAATCAAGCGGGCGGGCCGAAAAAACACGACACGCGCCGCTGGATACCGACAGCTGGATTTTAAGGGCTGCCCGTTTGCGCGTTCTCGCCCCCATTCCCCCTAGTTAGCCGACGGCAGCGAGAGAAGCGCTCAACGTCCAACAAGATTCGAGTTCAGCGGTTGATCAACAACATCACTCAAAACCCGCATCACCCACTACCGCAGCGACTGGTCTTGCTCACTTCCGGTCTTTCGCATCCACTCCCGCCTTTCGCTGTTGTCCCCCCTCTCTTGAGCATTGTCCCCCTATCTCCTATAGAGCCGGCTCTCTTTCCACTCGGCGGCCGATTCCTCCTTTTTTTTTAATAAAAAAAAAATGGCTTTGCCGACGCTTGAAGCCCGGAACTTGCACCGCATTGGCAGCGAGCTAGGATTCCTGGAGGACACGTTGGCTCTCCAACCTGCAAGCAAACCCGAGCACTTCCGCGCGTGGATCGTTTGGCTTCGTGATATGGACAAACAATGGGTCAGTCTTCTTTCTCGTCCCGGCGCCACCGCCCCCCTATTTCTGACCTTTGCCACCACCCACTTATCCACAGAGCGAGTACCGTGGTATCCTCAAGAGCGTTGGCTTGCAAGAAGCACCGACCGGCGAGCTCCTAGAAAGAGAGCTGAAGGTCCTGGGCCGTAAAAAGGAAGCGGAAATGATTTATGACCGACTCCGCGAGTCTGTAGAGGCTTCCAAGGGTCTTGACCATCCAGGTTCCGCGCCAGGGAGCACAGAGGAGGTGGAGTACTCGGCCATGGTCAACGACAGTACAGACGCTGAGGGAGAACCTGACACCACCGCGTCCGCGCCTGCTATTGCAACTGAAAATACCAATGGAGACAAGGCCCCGAAGATGCAGGCCCAGAGCGAGAGCAAAGTCAAGCCTAGTCCAGCCCCAGAAGTGTGTGTTATTATCTTTGCGGGGTCGTCGTAGTTCTGACTCGTGCACCACCCAGGATCACGATGAACTCCAGGTCCGTAGTTCGCGTCTGCCGGCTCTTGGCAGGAACGTTGAAATGACGCCCGCTTTTAGGAGGAAGAACTCGCAGACGGCTTCAGGAAACGACCCAATCCCTGTGACCTCTGCGCCAGGCGTGGACGCAGTTGCATCGGCAAAGAAGGGCGTGCTTGCCTTCCCTGCAAGGAGCGCCGCGTTGCATGCTCACACGTGGCCAAGACACGCAAAGATGTGACAGCTGGTACGCCCGAGTCGGAGCCGCAAGCACCCGAGGCGCGCCCCCCGCAGCATCAGTTCAGCAAGCGGCCGCGCCCGCCGCCCGCAGACGTTCGTCCCGGCCCTGCCGTCGCGTCCGCCAGTTCCGCCGGCCCATCTGCGCAGGCGGGGACGCGATCGCTCAAGCGCAAGTTGAGCCGCGGCCCGGCCATCCGGTCCTTGAACGCGCCAGGCGGCAAGCGCGTGCGCGTCGACCGGAATGAGGACAGCGAGGGCGATCCGTTTGGCAGCGACGACGAGGAGTTCATGGAGGCCGCGCGTGCGGCCAGGACGGTGGCTGGCTGGGA
>Ga0307509_10012226_pt1 | contig 10298 bp, 13 predicted proteins | sample 10_EM_MG_FD_202245 | JGI IMG/M metagenome (GOLD analysis project Ga0307509, IMG submission 202245) | Populus trichocarpa ectomycorrhiza microbial communities from riparian zone in the Pacific Northwest, United States - 10_EM | ecosystem: Host-associated > Plants > Roots > Unclassified | place...
GTATGGTTGCTAGGCAAACTGCGCCAGGGTGCACCCGGTGCGTCCGGACGGAAAAAGGTAGCGCCCGGACGAAACGAGCCCGGGCGGAAGCACCCAGAACTGGAGTTTACGTTATAAGCGCCTGGAATGTCCGGAGGACCGGGCAAACAGGATGCAACAGGGCGCAGGGCAGTTTTTTTGCTGATGATAACATGTTTGCACAGGGAAGCTTGTCTTCCCCCACTACCTGTTCTTATACTTCACCAACGCCGCCTTGCTGGCCTGAGGCTCATCTGCTCCCCTTAGGAGATAAACCCTGCCACAGCGCGTCTCCCTAAGTCTGTCCCAACCTTCTCTCCCCACCGTGCCGCTTCAATAGCGCGCGGGAAGGTTACCTCCCAACCTTACCTCTTCTTCAACGTCGACTGGCGCTCTGCTCCGGACAAGGCAAAGAATCTGAGGTACTGACACAATGCTATCACAGCCTTGGCTAACACGGCCGTCCCCCTCATACACGACGTCTCTACGCTACCACCCATCTCCCTCCACTTAACAGACTACCTGCCCCCAGTCCTGGGGGTTGTCCCCTCCTATGCTCGCCTCAAGTTGAGGGCTAAGCAACTCCTCCTCTCCGACTGGTCTGCCACCCCAGCCCCCCCGTACTATCCCTGTCCGCTCTCGACGCCCCCCCATCCCTTCATCGGTCTGGGCAAGTTTCTTGCGGGCAGAATACACCAGATGCGCTCTGGGAAAAGCTACCTTGCGGCTCACCCCTCATTGGGCAATCCTGATGCCGACACCTCCTGCCCATTGTGCTTCGAGGCCCCGCAAACCTTCGAACATGCCATCCTTTCCTGCCCCTCCTCCGCCTTCTAGAGATTCCGCCTCCTCCAAGGGGTCTCGGACTTGGCTCCGGAAGCCCCAGTCTGGTGCCTCCAGCAGCTGCTTATTGCCCTGGCTGAGTTCATTCGCACCACCGCCACTGGTTTCCCCCCTGGGATGCCCCCGCTCGCTCGCTCCCTTCACACCCCCCCAAATCCTCTTCTCGCCTCCACCTCTCTTCCCGCCCCTGGCCCTCGAGACTAGTTAGCGGTTTATGACTTTCCTTTTAGCTTTGGCTGCTTCTGTGACGCTTATTGGTCGCGTTGGGGGAACTGGTTATGGTTATTTCTTTTGTTGATTGTTAGTTTGATTTTCGGTTTTGTTTTGGCCATATCGTTAAAGATGCATGTCATTTCTTGTACCGTAGAAACAATGAACATATGATTTAAAAAAAAAAAAAGAAAAAATACAAAAAAAAAAGAAGAAAAAAAGATCACAATAGTTAGACATGAACCATCTCCCCTACACCTCCGGCGATTGAAATCTCAACACCAGGGAAATCATCATGGGATCCATCACCACCCCCTCTCCTCCTCCTTTATGGCTTCTGCCTAGGGGAGTGATGCTCTCACCCCTCCTCTCCCTTTGGGGTCTCCCCCCTCCTCCACAGGGTTCTTGTTCCTGTTCATCGTTGACTCCCGCTCACGAAGTTGAGTTCTCCCCCCCTTACCCCGTACTTTCTTTGCACCTCGCTTAGGTTTTGCACTGTCGGCATTTCGCTCTCTTCGTTCACGGTCGGCGCTGAGCTCTCCAAGCCCTTTACGAAGTACCTTTCCGTCTCGGCCACGTGGTTCTGTCAGGGAACACTTCGGTTAGTAACTTCAGCATCTCGTCTTCGTTTCACATTTGGAACAGCATCGGCCGCGGTTACTCTAGTCGGTCGTCTCAAGCGTTTGAATTGCCTTTCCCTCCCCATGCTTCCTTCACCACCCTCTTGGTCTTCGTCCCGTTTCTCGGTTACAGCTACCTCCTTTCCCCTCTCTCCGCCTGCTCAGCTGGCACCTTACTGCTCCCTTTCCGGTAGTCGATCTTTGGTCACTATAGAAAAACCCGCCTCGGTTACGCCCATCCTTTTCGCCGTCGCTCATGCCACTTTGGCACACCCTCCGGTAACCCCTCATCGGTGTCACCTCCATCTACCTTTCCATCTTGCCATTGGGCATCGCTTGGTTCCCCGGCATCCCTCCGGTGTTCAGGTTGACACTCTCACTTCCTAGCTCAGGCTGATACACGTCACTTACCAGACATAATTTTCCTTTGTTAGGGGTTTATTCATTCCTTATGTTTTTATACTTTCGCAGTGGATGTCACTAAGGGTTCTTCTCTCTTTCCTGCTTGCTTTTTTCCTTTCTCATTCCTTCGGATGTACAAGTATATTCGTAGGATTTGGTTGTGCGATGGGCGAGATGTGCGGTTGGTCTTATACCAGAGGGACTTGGGGGTTTGGATGTTTCCTGGGGTGAGGAGGGTACGGTTTTTGTTGGCCATAGCATTAAAGCTGAATGCTCTCTTTGTACCTTAACAAATGCAAAAAAAAGAAAAAAAAAAAGAGTTCACAATAGTTAGAGCTCTTCATGCAACAATCTAAGTAATACACCACTCAGATACTGGGGCACGGGCCAAGCCCATTGACAGTGACCTTCCATAGGTGCAAGATGTTCGCACTACCTACTACCCTTATCTCTAGGTTACCTCCCTTGTATGCGAGTACTCTATTCCTATACGATAGGAGCTCCTATGATCACTACACCTATGACAAATGTAAGATGTTAGTCTAGAATGATAGACTGCGTAGACTACGTAGACTATGTCAATAGTCTATGATAGTCATATAGTCGTTTCCCGTTATGAACACTGCCCGGAAGGCTGGTTTGTTACAATCACCACTATATCTTCATCACTCACTGCCCTTATGTGGCTGCTCATCACAGGCTCTGGCATCCTAACCTCTTTTTCCTCAACCACAGCCTCTACCACACCCTCCACGGGCACAGCCACCTACTCCTTCTCTACCTTTCTATCCGCCTCCACTACCAACTTCTCAATCCTCAACTCCTGTCAATGACACCTCTTCAGCAACATTGAAACCATCTGTCGACCTCCTTCTCCAAGTCCGGAATGTATCCAAAGCTTTCACTTTAATCAAACCAGACTTGGGAACCTTAGTCACTGATAATAATATAGAACCTAGCTTAGCTATTTTAACCAACACAGGTAACTTATGTATGATGAGGAACAATCAATATGAGATGAAAGAGATAAATCTATCTTCCAAACGATGGAAAACTAATAAGTAGGAATCTCAGAAGTTAAAGACTTGAGGCCATTATGAGATGGTTCCCAAGGATCACCATTGGTCAAAAACTGAAATGTGATGTGTCACTGAAAGAATAATTTCAATGACTCTTTTTGTAGCTGACGTGGGCCATGTACCAGGACTTATCAGATGCGGCTGTACTTTCCCTTAAGCGCCGGAAATGGAAAAAGTTAATATGTGGAAACAAAGTTTCTGTAGGCGGCAGGGTTTGTTTTGCGGATTAACCTAAATTTACTCTTGGGATACTTTATTATCATGCCTTGTATGCTCGAATTAAATTGAGAGCAGAATACGAATACCTTCGTTCGACGGGCCACGGGCCAAAGCCGGTGAAAGGCTACGCGTTATGTCACGCGTTTGAGGCTCCGGAAGATCGATTATGTAATACGCGCTGGAGAAAATATTCGCGTTTCCCCACCTTCACCAATTAGGGCAGAATATGCTTTTGGTTTCGTGGATGGAACAGAATCTATTATTAAATTCTCTGGAATAAGCTGTTCTTTCCCAGTTTTTGTCTATTCTTCTCTAACTATAACTAGGCCGCTAGACCCACCACCCTGCGCCCTGAGCATAAACGTTTTCTCTCGTCAATATTCTATTCTCTCACCAGATCCCCCTCATCCAAGTTTCTTCTCCCAACCCTCCAGCAAAGGTCCTGCCGCTAATCATTACCCATAGACCCTCGTGCAGTACTTCCCACTCTTACCTACCTCCACTCATCGTCGCACTCCCACCACCACACTCATTACCAACCCATATCCCCCCGTCTTGGTGCCCTCATCTACCCCCTCCTTCCCTCCTCCCAGCTGGAACATTGCCTCCTGTCCACGTCTGCCATGCCGCCAGCCCGTCCCCGTCCCAACCCCCATGACGACTCCCGCTCTGAAACCTCCATCAGCAAACTTGACCGTGAGAGATCCATCGACAAACGCCGACAACAAAATGCCCCTCCTCCAAGCTCCCAAGAAAAGCCCTTGAACGGCGGCACCAGTGTGGGCGGGGCTGGAGTAAGTGGAGCTAGCACGAATGCTAACGGTACCCACGCCCATGAAGGTATCGAAGGAGTGAGTTCATTTCCCCTACCCCCTGTTGCACCTCGAGACCTCTCTCTGTCTCTAAGCATTATCACGAGATATTAATGAACGAACGAGTAAAACGGGTTAGATGGGCTGGTCAGACATCAACATACGAACACTCCATGGATACCGTTACGCCTACAGGCTTTCTATACCAAGTTCTAGTGGGGGCTTTAACAACACTGTGCTCTCTACAGGCATCGGACGGAGGTCACCGGCGAGAGCGAGAGTTCGCATCGGAAGGGAGGCTCTAGCCACCGCGGTTCGGAAAAACTTCAATGCACAGCCGATTCAGGAGAATGACGTTATCGTGAACTTTTTGTATTCCGTCAAGAATCAGGGTATGTCTTTTCCTGATTTCGTTTATTCTCACGGTCTAATGAATCGCGGATCCACAGATAAACGATTTAGATTGAAGTTTCCACCACCGATAAGTAAGAAGAACGAGGTCTGATCCCGTGCCGCTCCCTGTCGGGGGCTCACTTGCCCCGCGGGCTGGGTCTACGGATCTCCCGCCGATATTTGGCTCCGTAGACTTTGTTCCACCACCACCATCACGACGACAAGTTGTGCAAAGCTTCTCTTCCCTGAGCTCACGTGGTTCACCTGGTGGGGATACCTGGAATGTATATAACTACCTGCCCCCACCACCCTCTTTCCCACTCTCATTCTCTTACATTGTATGTATCCCATGTCTCGGTGTTAGGGATTGCCTTGGCGCATAGTCATCTTTACTGTAATGCGCATTAATTTGAATTTTAACACTTATTATCGCTATCTATATGTTTTGGCTTGGCGGAGTGTCGGTAAATTTTGAGAAGGAAGAATAAGCGACTAACCATGCCAAGGTGGTGACGGAGTCACAACCCTGATTGCTCGCTTGCTCGCAAGAAGGGCACTCTCTTCCCGAGAGTGCCTAAATAGAGTGACGGCGCCCCGCGTAGGAATCAAAGTTGGAAGTTGGAAGTTGGAACTCATGGCGAATATTTGAGAGGGAAGAAAACTTCTTCAAAGCAAGAAGTTTGTGTCATTGGGTATTCCTTGTTGTTCTCATAAATAATATATTTTCGTACATAACATACAGGAAGCATCCCAATCCAGGTTCTCTATCCTACGGCAGTACATATCCCCGAGGTACACCAGCTCTTCCTGCCTAGCCCATTGTACATATGGGAAGTACCACCCGTGCAACGCATAGGAAAACCCCGAGCATCCAACTAACATCACAGCAATCACCAAAATAAACCACCCAACTAGGGTACTACAAAAGGAATCCACCTCACTAACTCCTCCAAACACTACCATGCACAAGATGCGCGCCGACATTCAAAGTTCATAATCTAGCAAACTATATCAGCAAAAAAACGATTTACGTCAGGCAGAGGCAACCCGCGTCCGGACGGATTGTGTCCGCCCTATGCGTCCCGTGCGCCCTGACCATCCGCTGGACGTTGTTTCTCATCCCAGGCGCCTGGTGCCTCTCAACGCCCTTATCCCCCCTGCCATGCACCCAGCGCGCTTGTTGCGGCCGCCCTCCAGCCTGACACCCCCCTCATCCTTCCCCTCTTCTACTGCTCGCGTCTGACGGCCTCCGGCGTACCCATACCCAATTCCCAGCACCCGGACCACCTGCCCCCTACCTTCTCCCTCTGGCGCCCTAAATCCGCCCAGTGGCATCTGAAATCATCCGGCTCCTTTTGACGCGGATGTCCTCGAGCCACTTTTATCTTTTCCTACCGGCGCACCACTCATAGAGGTATCACGATCGTCATTCTATTTCTTTTCACAACGGTAGTATTATCTACTAGTACAAATTGCATATAGAACAGTTCAATATATTTCATTAAATGTCCGCAGATTGACTCTATAGAGCAATTCACTACACTACTATTCCCGTGGCCGAATTGAAGCCAGACCCTTAAGGTGGTATCACCGAAATGAAGGCTCAGAAGGTTGGGAAGGTGTCAGGTGGAGGAAGGTAGAACATCCGGAGGAAGGGTAGAACGTTAGGAGGACGAAATGGGTATGGAGGAGAAACAGAAGGGAGAACTTCCGCCGTATAAGGAAGGATACACAAAGGGGGTCTGGCGGACGTATAAGGATGCGGAGGGTCTGGCTTTACTTCGGCCGCGGACCAATCCTCAAACGTCCGCCGATTAACCAAGTTATACTCATGCGGCCAAATACGCAATCCTGGAGAATAACTTAATATATCTCATTAAACATCTGCAGATCTATCCTGTGATTGACTATCCATTGCCTCTCCCTGCTGGTAATTACATGCGCCTGCCCGATCACTGCTCCTATACCGACTATTCACATATCTCGACCATGGGGCCGCTTGCTGACTCGTATATGTCCGCTTCCGCGGTGAAATCTACCAGCGCCGACGGGAGCGAGTATGTGTACCAATGCCAGGCGATGGACATCTCCAGCCCCGCTCAGGAGGTTTCTTATCTTAAAGAGTGCTAACAATCGTGCTACTACCCGCCCTCGCAGATCCCCATAACTTTCCTCTCCGCCAGCCTGGACCCATATCCAATCGTTTCTAGGATCGCCGTTGCGGAAGGCCTTTGTTCTGGTGCAGTGGGTGTGGTGGATCAGGAAAACGTCAGCTTCCTGAAAGTCTGAAACCGGGATTTCAAGTTGTGTAAATTGCTCTACGGAAAGTGATCCCAATTCCATGCGGTCGGAAGGCAGCCGCTTGCCGTCCGCTATTGTCTGCCTGATAAAAGGTAGCATCTCCTCAATCATGTCGGAATAATTGATGTTGAGGGCTCTGCATAGTTCGGTCAGAGTGCCGATGTTCTCCATCATGCGGCCTTGGAGAAGTCGGCGAGGCCCACTCCGGCTTGAGGCCGGTGTCTCCATCCCACCATTCCCCATTACGAACGCATTCTCGGCTTTCGAAAGTGCTTCTGTCGTCTGCAACGTCATTCCCAGGGCGTGCTTGCGGCCATAGTACGACAAGATCTGTCGGGCAGAGTTATTCTTGTTTGACCTGCGGTAACCCTCTTTAATCTGTTCCTTATGTGCCAGCTCGCCCATCTCAGTAGAATACATCAAAATAGACCCAAAACGTCGCAGGTGGGAGACAAAGTGACTAAGGTAGTGCATCTTGATGAAGTTGAAGTGGTTTTCTCGCTGGATCAAATCTGCCGGCCGGTTAACCCTCTGAAGCCAGTTTTGATCCGCCTGCCGTCGGCGTTGGGCAGCAGCGATATGGTGGGCTTCTTGAGCAATCTGATTCGCCATTAATCTCCTTAACTCCCGGTCCTGACGATTTACCTCCGCGCGTGTAGACTTTGAACTGCGGAACTCAAGAAACATGTCCTTCATCTGGTGAAATGTCTGCAGGTACCTTTCCACATAGCCGAGTGTATCCGGTGTATGACTGCGATATTGAGTCATTAGGGAGAAATCAACCAGTGCACCAACACACTTCAAGGCGATGTTGAAATCCTGATGGTGAGAACTGTCCAGATTTCGCAATGCGGACGCCAATACTGCTGAAATGCATCGACTGAGGTTGCGCATTTCCTTTCCCTGCCATTATGTGACTTCACAATAGGCCATTTTTGGTACACTGAATCCAGGATAAGGCGGAATTTCTTTCCAGGCATCGTTGAACGCCTGCTGCCGTTTATGCTTTTCAGGAACCCTTCCACCCATTCAATCATATGTTTGAATAGGCGGAGATAAATGTTGTGTAAGAGGTCCGGCTTATGTAGGTCCGCCGGGTTTACTCGGTAGAGTTCAGTGAATACATTGCGGCCTATTTTCACGCCCACCTGCTGAAAGTATTCTGCCATGCCAGCCTCTCCAGACTCTTGCTCCCGTGATTTTTCCCAATAGTAAGTATAGTCGCGGGCCTCATATATCCTCCGCGGATTCCCAGCAAGCTCCTTGGATCGAACCTCACACTTTCGGCACGACTTGCTACCTATTCCATGCAAAGCTGCACGTTCCGCATGATCCGCAATCCAGGCCGACAAAATGGGAAAACACAGGCGTGTTTTGCCATCTGCAAAATCCATCACCGTGCCTTCTTGGACAACCTCCTGTAATGGTGCAAGGACAAGATCGAAGAGAGCCCGTAGAGCATCGGCGTTGGTCTTCCTCTGGGCTTTGTCCGCGCGGCCTGAATCACCCGTTAACTTTGGAGGCACACGCAGCAATGCCAGAAGCTGGATCGGCATCTTGGCAGGGCTGTTTCTACTCCTCAAAAGGATATTGCCGATCGTCACGTATACCGGCCAGGCTTTCTTATCTCCCGAGAAATTGGTAAGCTGAGTCTGGTCTGACAATCCAATAATGGGTACGACGGTTGACCCGGCTGGAAGAGTTTGCTAATATAGATTAAAATGAGAGATTAGCATGGGAAACACCGACCCCTTAAAGCCTGTCAGAACCTATTTCATACCTGTGTATCCCACCACCAGTCCGCCGTATGCATCTCAGAGTATAATCGCTCTCCACTTGAATCGTATTCCAGTAGAGGTGCGTAGACCATACCTGATCTATATGCGCCCTGGCAGACCAGGTAGCCGACGCAGTCGAGGGCGTTCCTATAATGAAAAGTAGTTGTATGTCGACCATCGCCAATCACGGCTTCGGTCCACGTCAGCTATTCACCAAACGGGTCCAGTACATCGAGGTACTGCTGCAAAGTATATGCAGACCTGAATGACCGGGCATCCATGCCACCCAAACCTTCTGCAAAGTAGGCGTCCATTTGGGACTTGGATAGCTTGCTCCGGACTAAGCAGCTCGCCAAATTAAAGTCCGCTTCCGTAGAGAAAGGGTTCCATGGGTCATCTTTCATGGACTCATTAAGTTCGGTAGAGCCAGCAACATTACCGAGTGCTCTGCCAGCGCCTGGAATACTTTCTTGACTGGATGGGCGCCCGCGGACTGGCGGCTGGGAAAAGTCCTCCTCGTCTGAATCGTGTTGCATATGACCAGGGCCATTACTTGCTGCATAGGAATCTGCAATCTCCAGCATCAGAGCGGATTCGTAGTCCGAGTCGGCCTGATCACTGTTTTCATCCGGCGCGAAGGCCCGGAGCGCTGGTAAGGTAGTGTCCACAATTGCACGGAGGGATAAAAGAATATCATGAGGCATTGTTATAAGGTGCTTTTCGTATGCAGCGGCCTGTTAATAGCGTCGCCTGCAATAAGGACACTTTGTTGAGAGTGAGGCGATCGTGTGTGGTGTATCTCTTTCAAGTGGTCTGGAGGAGAACTAATGGGCTGTAACGGGGGCACCCTGTAGAGAGGTGAACTCTAAGGTTGTGACCGCACCAAACACTCAAAGTAGAAGATAAAGATGAGGTAAAATAATTCAGAAGAATGAACGGTAAAACTTAATATAGTTAAGCTCGAAGCTTCACTCAATTTAGTTCTCTCGAGGAAAAGTTGGTTGTTCAAGTAGAATGCCAAACGCTTAAACTTAAGTAGATATCAGATTTAAGCCTTTGACATTCACCACTACTTCCGACCTTGTGCGAGCACCCTGTCCTGCTCAGGGTCTGTCCGAGGTCTACCCTCCATCAGGATTTATCCTGCCGGAAGTGTCGGACCAACTCGGGTACACTTAACTCCGTCAATAGGATCTGAGTTTCTGCAATGCAGCTCCAATACAACCGCAGGTGGAAAAACTCTTCCTATCGAAGTCATACCAGTGGCGAGCTGTTATGACAACAACCGGAGTCAATACCTACGTGGTGGACTTACTGGCCCAGTGGCAGTTTCGTCTATACTAGCTATGCAGTCTATCATTTAATCTACACGACTATCCAATGTGATAAATTGACATCCAAGCTCCCCCGGTGAGATGTAGCCGATGGTTGGCTAAGTGGGCGCTACCCATAGCCATCCTCTCGGGACATACTCTACCGTGATAAGACTCATACCTTTAGAGTCCAATAACAACCCATAGTAATGCTACAAATCAAGGGGAGAAGGTCCGGGCTGGTTACTGAGGTATTTGTCTCGAAAGCACCCTGGCCTTCTGAGACTACCTGAGTACCACTAGGAAGACT
>Ga0307509_10012227_pt1 | contig 10298 bp, 4 predicted proteins | sample 10_EM_MG_FD_202245 | JGI IMG/M metagenome (GOLD analysis project Ga0307509, IMG submission 202245) | Populus trichocarpa ectomycorrhiza microbial communities from riparian zone in the Pacific Northwest, United States - 10_EM | ecosystem: Host-associated > Plants > Roots > Unclassified | place...
AAAAAAAAATTTCATTGATTTTTTTCTCGGTTTCATCATTCTACAGTTTGATTCCTGGTGTTTGATGATCATTATTTTTTTAGTTCTCTTTTTATTATGTCGACTCGTTGATTTTCTTCGTTCTTTAAAATACAATGACAGCGCTTTAACATCGTTTTTTACGTTGCAAAGAAATTGATCCAGCTCACAGCGAAGTATAGGTCATCAATCTAGTAAAAGCTAAAACAAGAGGGTGGAAACACTGTAAATTGTAAGTGAATACATTATTCACTAGAACAATATTTTTATGGTTTTGCTTTTCCCATCAAAGAACTTAAAACTAGTTATTAGAAGCACTGAGGTCTTATCACAATACCCCTTAATCATTACCAAAATGACCGGAGATAAATTAAAAAAATATTCATTTTAAAACCACAATGAAATAACCAAAATGCACTTTAAAGTAAAAAATTTAAAACTGGTGTCAAGGGGCTTTTGTATTTTCAGAATGGTTTCTTCAATATTATCAAGTTAGTTGGGAGAAAATTTGGTATTTGAATAAATATAAAAATTAATAAAAAAAACAAAAAAAAAAACATAGTAAAATAACCAAATGCCCTTCAAAGCAAAAGATTTAAAAGTGGTCAAGAGGCTTTTTTTTGCATTTTCATTATGAGTTTTTCATTATTATCAGATCAGCTAAAGAGAAATTTAGTATTTGAATAAATATAAAACAAAAAATAAAAATAAAAAGTGGCATGTGCCATTGTGTGGGAGGCGTGTAAGGCGCCTCATAGTGGCTAAAATCCCTTTTTCTCCGTATCGTTAGAAGCATTCATGTGTCCTCTTTCTTGTAGGGCAACACATGTGGTTAGTGGTGATACGATTTATTATTGGTTACACTTTTTTTCCCTTCTCTCTCTCTACTCCATGTGAAATTTGTGTTTACCATGCAAGATTTTAGAGTCATCCTTTGATTTATGAGTATTGCCACTTAAGTCCTTATTCTTGTGATTTTTAATTTTTTTTGTTCTTTTGTGAAATTTTAATTTGTTTTTAATTTCATTATTCAATCTCAATTTGGGATATGTTATTTTTTTTAATTTGATCTTCATTGTTTTGATTTTTTTTTTCCTTTTGTTGAAATGGGTTTTCTTTTCAATTTAATCTTTCAATAAAAATTCTGCTTTTGTTTTTTATTTCATTTTTTATCGTTATTTTTTTATTGATTTAAATTTTTTTAATTCTTTTATTAAATTAATTCTTATTTTTAATTTCACTCTTGAATAAAAAATAAAATTTATTTTGCATTTCGATTTTGATCCTCATTCTTTTAATTGTTATTTTTTATTTTGAATGATTTTACATAATTGAAATTTTTTTTAATTTCATCATTCAACATTTGATTGATTGGGAATTGAGTTTCATGGTTTTTCCAGATAGGGTGTTTCCGATTTAATGATCCAGGTCACGGGTTTAAAAAGTTAAAGCAGGTTGACATTGTTTTTTTTTTGTACTTATTTTATTTTATACTTTCATCATTCAACATTGATTTAAAAAAATAAAAAATAAAATTGGCTTTGTTATTTTTTTTGTTTTTATTGGGTTATCTCGATTTCATGATCTGGGTCATAGATTTGACAGAATAACCAAGGTTATAAGTTTGTTATGCTAACTTAAATTGATTCGGACCAATTTTTTTAAGTTTTTTTATCTAATTTTATCTTTCTCTATTTAATGAGCTAAAAATTAAGTTATATTGTTTATTATTTTTTGAAAAAAAAATCTCAGATTATCATGATTATTTTTTTAATTTGATTTATTTATTATGTAAATTTTTTCTTTGAATTTCGTGTTTGTGGCTCCAAACATCATTTTTACAAAAGAAAAAAAATTTACCACGTGACCTATCATGGGTCCACACCTGTCAAAAACTGAAATCGGGAAATGCTGGCTTACTAATTTGATATTAATGTTTAACATGAAGTCCAAACTGCGTTAATTTTGCTAGTAATGCAACCAGACCACAAAATGGGAACAACCTTCCCCTCCCCCTCCCCTCCCCTCCCCTCCCCGAAATTCATAATGCATATAAATGGCTTTGCCATAAAGTTCAATGTCGAGCTCTGAATTTGCCAAAATCTGGAAATATAAAGCCATCATAACCGGAGACTAGAAATCGATCATTAAAATTGAATGTTGAAATTTCCATTGAAGACAATAAGAATCTGCATTATCATTCATAAGCAGTGCCATCTTTTCCCCATTTTTCCAACTAAACAAAGGTGTTGCCAGTCCAATGAAGCTAATGCTGCTCAAGAAAACTCGTGCTGGAATGCAACACCGACTCGCCAGCTTGTGTGTGTATCTATCTATCTCATAAATTGCATTCAACTATCTGTTCTCCTTTTTGCCTCCAACGAAGTGATTCTACTCCTTAGTCCTATCTGAAAGTATAATGTTGGGGTGTACATACATTGTATCCTGCCAAAACTACGAAAAAAGCTAGAAGATCTGCACAACACAATCTTCCAAAACCCATTTCCATGCAATTAAGTAACAGTTTTGATTGAAAGGTTCTACACAAATATCCACTCCAAAGGTCTTGCTCCAGCACTCTTCAAATGGGCATCATTCAGAAGTTGAAGAAGGTATATGTTCAGAATTTGGTGAACTGTACAGTATCTATGGGGACTGCCTTCCACATCTCAACTCTGCATCCCGCCTTCTCAGTAACCACAATTGAATAACTCCATAATCTTTGATTGCCAACAAATACAATTCAACCTAATTTTAAAAGAGATCACTCCATACAGATTCATCTCCTTCACCACATTTTTCATGAACAAATTTGATCTTCTCCACGGATTTGCAGATTCCACTGCAGCTCCAGTCAAAAGATGCAATGCACACGTTGCCAGCCAGTGCCTTCCACTCGCAGTCTGAAGTGGCAGAGTTAAAACACAAGTAACAAGTTTGAAATGGAGAAGAAGAGTAGAACCATATAAATGCCTAGTTGTTCCAGACATGCCATTTGCGAGATTAAATTAAAACCAATATTCAAGCTCGTAACAATCTTAAGCATGAAACATAATTCATTCTTCTTTTTACTTATTAAATCCTGCCAGTGATGCAATTTAGAGCAATATATGCTGTTCATACTGATATTTTGAGAGCAATACCTGGTGGTGTCCCACAGCACATGTTGCGGTCATCAATGAGCTCAACCTCAAGACCAATAAACCATGCACCAAGAGACACGTCTTCATTAGCATACTTATGCAATATGGGCCTGCAGTAACAATCAGCATCACAACATAAACTGTCTTGAAAAACACCAAAAAAAAAAAACTGAAATTAATTTTCAAAAAAAATAGCAAAAATAGAGCTCCACAATCCATATGTGGCATCCCAGCAGGTGAATCAGCCAACCAAATTCCTAATTGAAAATTCCTAGCCTCACTGGTTAATGGAGATATAAGTGGCCAGTTCTTTTGAGATAGCATATATCTGCCCAGTTGCGTGTCGGAAGTAGTTGTTCCCCTCGACTCCAAATTTCCAATACTCTGGTTCATGATACTTGGCATTCCTAACGAATAGAAAGGAAATTCAAGATATATGTAACACTAATAACACCAATTTGTAGAGACAAAAAGATAATGAAAATCAATATTCTCATCAGTATAGAGAGGGCCTAAAAGAATTACCTTTGGGAAAGAACAGGTCCAGATTTCATACATCCAATGTACACCCTGGGCTTTGATCGATGGCGAGCAAGTGTGGAAGCTAGCATACCTACAGAAGAAAGAAGTGTGTGTGATCATCTCAGGTAGTGGGGAATATTTTATAGAATCTATGTTTACAAGGATGCTAAGAGCCAGTGCGTACCCAGATTAACATGAACATCATCATCCACCTTGACATAAAACTCTGCATCCCACTTTGCAACTGCTGTGGAAAAGAAATTTTTTGTTTTTGCAGACAATTCATGGTATCCTTCAACATGCTCCTATAAAATTTAAAATAATGAGAACCAATTCCTGACATGGTATATTGTATCTTTCAAGATACAGAAAAAAGCATCATCGTTTTCTTACCAGCCTAAGGAAATCCTTATGCTGAGCATCTTCTGAATCAATGGCTCTGTCTAAAATGCTGTTGGATGTTGCACTGAAACAAATACATGCAGATGTCATCAAGGTCAATTCCAATTCAATACAATAGAGAAATTTGTGCAGATATATATAGTAAGATACAACCTCATGTCAAGTCAACTTATGATGTTTATATTAGTCAGAGCATTCTAATGCAGCAATTTCAGGATCAACGACTTGCAATTGCAAGTTAAATTGCTGGATACTGCCATTCAACACACTACAGAAAACCACACAGACAGGAAAAGAGAGGAATAAGGAGGAAGAGGGGAAGGTGGCAAAGGGAAATCCCTACTTCCCTCATCCTCGGAGTCTAACCTTTAGCTAAAACCAAGCTCTCTAACATTGACCATCCATCTGTTCCAGAAGAAGGATTATATCTGAGGGATTATGTGTTGGTAAATAACTAACATTGCACAAAGATGTAACTCTTCAAAAATACCACCTGACAGCATAAATATAAGAACAACCATTGCAGAGAGTGGTTAATTACTGGCATGGGCAACACAAAGCCTTGATGTAAGAGAAATTATGCAATTAAAACAGTCAGGGCTCATGGTCGCTCTGTATTTAATTGCATGTATCCCTCCTTTTCCACATGAAATGGTCATGGATGAGAATGATGATAGAGTATCATCATTAAGTCTAGCTACAGCAAATAACCACCCCACATGCAACATGAAGATTCAGCAAAAATGTGTTCATACATTAGAAATTGCCTCTTGGAATAGAGGCTGATGCACTCATGAACTATGTTAAATGAAGGCAGTAGTTTCACATGCTTAACAAGATCAAGTCTTCTAAACTACAGCCAATAAAATTCTCTCCTACAGATGGTGGCAAAGGAACATACAGAAACTTCTCAGACTTGCACAATAAATGATTAAAGGGGGCAAAAGACTATAAAACTAATTCACCTTTGGCCAATCATGAACCGGACAATAATACCCTTATCACGCTCCAGTTGCATAAGCTTCTTCCCTAATCAAACAACAAAACAATTTGCAAAATTACTAAAACCATCTAGCTAAAACACGCAGTTTTTCATAAACAAACAAGAAATGCACCGAAGACAGTTAAAACCTTGAGGCATCCAAGTCTCTCTAATTGAATCACGTCTCTTTCTACTACTAAAAGCAGTATTGATCCCAATAACCATGAAAACTTTCTGCTTTGCCGATCCGTCGCGAGACAAGGTTGACACAGCAGCAGAGCTATCCAGGCTCATCTCTTGAGAACTCCTAGATGCTGCTAATTGCATTTGAAGCATCGCAACTGACTTATCTAATGATCTGGAAGGCATCCAATAATTCCACAAAAGTGAAACCGATGTTAACAAAGATGAAAAAGTCAAAATAAAAAAGGCTAACTTAAGGTCAGTGAAAGAAACACTAACTGAATTGCTTCATGAGTTTTCAACACTTCGTCCATTGCATCGTTATTATGCGAAAGATTCTTTAAAAAGAAAAAGAAAAAGAAAGCGATGACTTTAGAACCAAAAAGAAAAGAAAAGGTCAATCAAAAAGGTGGGCAAACTAATTTTGATGAATTGTGATAGAAAAGATATAAATAATAATAATAATCAATTAATTAAAAACCTTGTTAGTTGTGGAATCGTCATTGATGACTTGCAATACTTGTTCATGTCGACGCTGGGATAGGAGCTGCTGACCGTTGGGTTCAGCTGAGGAATCCCATAATCTGCACACACACACAAACCCGATTCGAATGAACAGATTTGACGTCAAGTAAAAACTATATAAGAAAAAAGATAAAAGAAGAAATGAAGAGGGAGGGTGTACCTGTTAGAGAAGAGAGTTCCAATAGCGAAGCAAAATACACAGAGAAACAGAATCCATTTTACAGATGCTTTGGTAGTGACTCGGCCCTTCATTGTTGTTGTGAGAGAACTAAATAATTCACCATAACAGAAATTAAATTTCTAATGCCACCCTTCTTTTTGTCTTTCTATTATGTTCTTAGCAGACTGGAAGAAAAAAAAAACAAGACAGAGAATTTTTTTATTTTTCTTTTACTTTTATTACATGTTTGATGAAATTACGCCCTTTGACCGTCAAACGTTAGGCATAGATGTGCCACTTTTTGTCGTGTTGGTCAGAGGATGGATCTCTCTCACGTCGACGACGCCTCTTCCTCTCCCAGTCAATCACGCCACGACTCATGATGGTTTTGTCATGGGTTACAAATATAAACGGGTTGGCCCGATCTTAAACAGTCTGATTTCTACGGTGAAGATCTTCCCGTCTTTCTTTCCTACTCTAGTAAATGTTAGAAATATTGCATTTATTTTACCTTAATTAAAGGCTTTTAATTTATTTTGAGGCGTAAATGTTTGAAAAATAGACGTAGGTAGTTCAACTTTAAAAATAATATAAATTATATAATTTAGATTTTTTAAAATTTATAAAAAAAATTAATATAAAAATTTATTTTTATTATTTTTTCAGCCTTTAGTTTCTGTTTTTAATATATATATAGATTAAGTATAAATTTAAAAGAAAAATATTATTTAACTCATTTGAGTTCATGATCCGGATCACAAAACAAGTTAAGTTGCAACACATTGACTATTTTTTTAAATAATTTTTAAATTTATATTTTAATTAATATCACTCATAAGTGGATTTTTTTTATTTACTTATTTAACTTTTTTTATAGAGATTTTTTAAAAAAATTATTTTGTATGTGTTTAATTTTTTGAGCGATTTTTCATATTAGTGTAATATGAAAAATAATGTTTGAAAGAGATTATTGTAATTATTTGTATATTTGATATAAAAAAACATATTTGAATGATGTATTTTAAAAATTAAAAATTATTTATTCATGATAGGAAAAAAGACATAAATATTTCCTCGTTTATCTTTTGCTTTTCAAAGAAATATTATCTTTCTATTTCAATACTTAATTAGTATTAGTGATTTTTTGATGATTTATATTTTATTAAGCATAAGCAATATTCTGATGTTTTTCAACTTAAAAAGCTACAATATAATAAAATATATCCGTAATATGAACACTGAAATCCTGTACATGACATAACACTGATTACAAAGCTAGTTTGCAGCTAAAATCTTATCCTATCCACGAGAGATTCATATATTTTATTTCTTCACAAATACCAAAAGCATAGGTATTTTTAATGTAAACGTGTCGTAGTTCATTAGGTAGTTTAATTTATTTTAAACCATGTTTAATGTAAAGCTGCCATAAATGATTGTTGATTTTGAGGGAAATAATTATTAATCTACGACCTCGTGTTTGCTGGCGTGTTAAATTAAGGAAGAAAACTTAGTCAACGTTTTTTTTTTTATCTCTTGTTGAAAAGGCCCAAGGCCTGATGACTATAAAGGAAGCCCACGAAGCCCAGTTACAACTGAAATTTGAAACTTATCGAAAGCTTAAACAAACAATTAAACCCTAAGCTAGCCAAACCCGGGCATTCATTAAAAGAGGTGGAAGGCAAATCATAGGCAGAAAATTCAAGTCCTTTGTTCAGTGGTTGGATTTGTTCGCCGTCCGATGAGCAATATGACAGCAACGAGCAACCTCAATCAGCATCCACACTGTTGATCCGAGATTTGTCCTCACCGTGAATGCCTTGAAAAATGGGATGGGAATCCCCTAATCCTATGTTGATGTAGACACAATTTTTAGTAATTGAAAATTAAGCATGTTTATAAATATTTAGTTTTATTAAAATATATGATTGGGTATAATTTTTATAAATATTTAGACATGTAATGCGGAACGAGACTTGATAATTTGACGCTCTGAAAAATACCTTTAATGTTGAATAAATCTTACAGGGTTTTTAAGCTTGATTCAACAAAACTTTGTCTTTTATAAATTTCAAGCTAAAATAAATAAGATTTGAGAGTTTTTAAAAAAGCTTCCATAACTGAATAGCTTGTTTTGAAAAAAAAAATTGTATCTCAGAAAATTCTCTTCTTTTTCTTTGTCTAAGGTGAGGTTCTCTATTTATAAAGATTTCTAGATACTCTCATATCATTTTCTAATGTCACGTGATATTATTTTATTGATTGATTTTTATTTATAGGATCTTGTATTTATTACAAGATATCTTAAATATCTCTTCTCATGTATTAACCTTTCAATGACCAAGAAATACATAAAAGGCCTATTTCTTTTCCAAGTCATTTATTTCAATTTTATTTTATCATTTTATGTAAAAATAAAATAAAAATGAAACATGGAGAATTTTGATTGGTAGAAAGTTTTTATTTCTACATATGCCCTCTTGAAACAAGTTTACTTAGACTTTAAAATAAGTGGACATGTCTCGAAAAAAATATTGTTAGGAGGGTTCTATTCTTTGAATATATTTTTCAACTAAAATCTGATTTGATCATATTAAATTCTTACAACGAATTAACATAAATGTTTTTACTGTGAAAAATAAAATATAATTGTCAAAATTAGAAATTTAGATACCAATTTTCACTGAAATTTTATCAAATCAAACGATAAAATTAAAGTTGAATGCCTAATTCGAAGCAACAATATATTTTAGGGACCAAATAAAATTTACCCTCAGTATCCAACAATTTTGACCGTCCCGTAGACTTCTTTCTTCCATTAAAAATAATTATTGTGGGATCTTATTTTAAATGTGTCATCATCTTGAATTCCATGGCCTTTTCCTTTCATGATATTTTGATTTGCGGTTGATAAGTTATGGCCCTTCAAAGATTTCATGTAGGGTGCTGTTTGGCCCTTTGAATTTTTTTTTTTTTTTTTGCTAAAATTGAGTGCGGTTTATATTTTTTGGATCGTTTTGATGTGCTGATATTAAAAATAATTTTTAAAAAATAAAAAAATATTATTGATATGTATTTCAGCACGAAAAGCTATTTGAAAAGCAACTCTAATCAAATTACTATTTGAAATGCTGTCAATTTGCTTTGCAAAAGTTCACACGTCCTAGTCTTTGCTTAACGGCCTTGAACGTGGCAATAAACAGCAAAGGCGAGGATAACTTTTTTTTTTTTTTTTCTTTACCAACTTGGTCTCCTGACTTTAGCTTCAATTGCGAGTCTTTAAAGATAGGAGATTTATAACTTGGGATAAAATATTAAATTATAAAATTAAATTTAAATATATTGTTTGAAATATAAGAAATCTTAACTATTTTACTCTTAATTCGAAACCATGAATAAAGAAAATCAATTCTAAGAACTTGGAGGTCTCCCCTCTTGATTGTTTTTATTGATTTTTTATGAATTGAATTTTATTTGGAATTCAATTCAATACCTAAAAAGTTCCAAGCACGTGAATGTATTTAACCATGTTAATTGAATTTAATTCCAATAATTCCAAACAACTTGTTAGGAGATTTTATACAAGTAAACTGTCTCTCTTTAGGGGTATTTGAGAGTGTAGTAGTGGTTGCTTTTCAAAGTATTTTTCGCTTAAATGTACATCAAAATAATCTTATTATTATTTTTTAAAAAAAATGTTACACTAGTACATTAAAACAACTAGAAAATATTAAAAAATAATTTTTATGAACAGTGAAGCTCCATGATCTTTTTCTAAGTGTTTTAGTTTTACTAGGTTATTTCACATACTATGTTGCACGTCGGGTCAAAGATATTTTTGAACACAAATAAAAATATCAAAAAATAAAAAAACTCAAACAAAAAATAAGTTTAACTATTCAGCTAAACACACCTTTTATATAATTATTTAACATTTGATTGATAGCTTGAGACAAAATATATTAAAATAAAGAAAACAAAGAGATATATCTTCTTATGTATAAAACAATATTTTATATTCACATCTTTGTTTTTAATTTTTATTATATATATATATATATATATATATAATGTTTTTGTTGTAAAACACTTGAACAGGGACAAACTCAACAGTATATGTGCAGTCTCACCACTCCCTCGTGGTTGATTCGCGTGCTGTCAATATTTATTTTCGTGATAATCATTATCATCACTGCCAATACAACAATGTCAATGTACGAGATTTGTCTTCATTTAAAGAGCTGCGCTGCGAGTAACTGTACTGGAAAACTGTCGTCTTAAGGTCTCACTTGAGTACCTGCTGTGCTGCTCATGCTTTTGCTGTCACAAATTCGAATCTTGGTCTTTATTTCGCTCCATTTAT
>Ga0307509_10012229_pt1 | contig 10296 bp, 13 predicted proteins | sample 10_EM_MG_FD_202245 | JGI IMG/M metagenome (GOLD analysis project Ga0307509, IMG submission 202245) | Populus trichocarpa ectomycorrhiza microbial communities from riparian zone in the Pacific Northwest, United States - 10_EM | ecosystem: Host-associated > Plants > Roots > Unclassified | place...
TCGACGCATCGTCGCCCGCGGCCGAAGCGAACATCCGCCGCGACGTGCGACTCCTGGAGCGGCGGATCACGGCAGCGTTCGGCTCCCGTGCCGAACGCCAACGCGTACTGGAGGTTGACGGATGACCCTGGACGACGTCTGTTTCTACGGCGCGGCCGGGATTCTGGTCGTGGCCGCGGCATTGGTGCTCGTCCGGACCGTGATCGGCCCGAGTGTGTTCGACCGCGCCGTCGGCCTCGACACGCTCTCCGCGATCTGCCTGGCAGCGATCGCCGTGGACGCCGCACAGCATCACGACGGCGAATTCCTGCCGATCCTGCTCCTGCTCGCGCTCGTTGGCTTCACCGGGTCTGTCTGCCTCGCGCGCTTCGGAGGTGGAGGCGAGCAGATCTCGGGCGAGGACGGCTGCGTCGGTCCCGATGACCTCGACCCGCTGGCAGGGGCACTGCCCGAACCGCTGGCGGAGACCGAGTTGGAGAAGCGACGCGAGGAGGGGCTGTGAGCGCCGGGAAGATCGCCGACGACATCGGCGACGTCGTGATCCTAGGCGGCGCTTTCTGGTCGCTGATCGCCGGGATCGGACTGCTGCGGCTGCCGGATGTCCTCACGCGTATGCACGCGGCCACGAAGCCGCAGGTCCTCGGGCTGCTGATGCTGCTTCTCGGCGTCGCGCTGCGGTTGCGCACCGCCGACGACATCACGACCCTGATCCTTGTCGGCCTGTTCCAGACCTGGACCGTCCCCGTCGCCGCGCACATGATCGCCCGCGCCGCGCGACGGTAGACTCCGATGACCATTTATTTCGGGAGTCTCACATGCCGTCGCTGCTCGCCGTGCTGGCCTCCGCGATCTGGGGCAGCAGCGATTTCGTCGGCGCCACGCTCTCCAAGCGCTGGCCGTCGACGGCCGTCGTGTTCCTCGCCGTCCTGCTCGCGACCTCCGTGCTGTTGCTCGGGATCCCGCTCGTCCACCCGCCGTTCGGCGCCTACCAGTGGTACGGAGCCGCGGCCGGGGCGGGCGGCGCGATCGCTCTAGCGTGCTTCTACCGGGCGATGGCGGCGGGCCCGATGTCGCTGGTCGCACCGCTCTCGGCGACCAGCGCGGCCATCCCCGTGCTCTGGTCGATCACGCGCGGCGGCACGGTGAATCTCGTGCAGGGCGTCGGCATCATGCTCGCGTTCGTCGGCGTCGTCCTCGCCTCGGGCCCGGAAATGCGCGAGGGCAGCCTCGTCAGCCGCTCCACGCTGCTGTTCACGCTCGCCTCGGCGATCGGCTTCGGCCTCTATTACATCTTCTTCGCGCTCGGCTCGGCCACGAGCGTTTACGGCACGCTGCTCAGCCAGCGTATCGCCGGCGTGCTGATCCTCGCGCCCTTCGCGCTACGTGGCCTGCCGCAGCGAAAGAGCCTGGTCAACGGGCTCGACTGGTCGCCGATAGTCGCCGTGCTCTTCGTCTTCAACAGTCTTGGCGACGTCGTGGCCAACGGCCTCTACGGCGTCGCGACGCGACACGCGGGCCACAACCTGCCGGTGGTCATGGCGCTGTCCGGGCTCTACCCCGTAGTCAGCACGGTCCTGGCGTGGGCGCTGCTCAAGGAGCGGCTGCGCGCCGTGCAGAACATCGGAATCCTCGCCGCGTTAACCGGCGTGCTCCTGCTCAACGCGTAAGACCGGAACTAGACTCCGGCCTATGACGACGACGTCGGTGCCGGTCACGCCCGAACTTCACACGTACATCCTGAACCACAGCTCGCCACGCGACGACGTGCAGGAATGGCTCATCGAGCGCACGGCCGAGCTCGGGCCGATCGCGCGTTTCCAGATCGCGCCCGAGCAGGGCGTTCTGCTGACGATGCTCACCCGCCTGACCCGCGCGAAGGTCGCGGTCGAGATCGGCACGTTCACCGGCTACTCCTCGATCTGCATCGCGCGCGGCCTCGCCGACGGCGGCAAGCTCATCTGCTGCGATATCAGCGAGGAGTGGACCGCGATCGCCCGCGAAGCCTGGCACCGCACCGGGCTCACGGAGCGCATGGACCTGCGGATCGCCCCCGCCCTAGACACCATCAACGCGCTCCCCACTGAGGAGCACATCGACTTCGCCTTCGTCGACGCCGACAAGAAGCCCTACTGGGAGTACTACAGCGCCCTGATCACCCGCATGCGTCCCGGCGGCATCATCGCCTTCGACAACGTCTTCCGCAACGGCGACGTCGTCGACTCACGCCGCGCCGAAGCAGGCAAGAACGGCGACCCCGACCCTCAGGCCCTGCATGAGTTCAACGGCCGCCTCGTCGCCGACGAGCGCGTCGAGGTCGTCATGCTGCCGATCGCGGACGGACTGACGATCGCTCAGAAGCGATAGCCGGTTCATTCCTCCGTCGCTGCGTCATCGGATGTGGTCGCCTGCGCCGCGCTCTTCGCCGTCCAGTACGCGATCGCGCGGTCGCCCAGGCTCGCTCCCGCGCGGCCGCCGCGCTCGGGCTCGGTCGTGCTCTCGGACCTGTGATCGAGCCGCATGATGGCCAGCGGCGCCCGCGCCGTGACCGGCTCGCTGCGGTCGAACGCGACTACGGCAGAACCAACGATCGTCGCCTCGACGACGTAATCGGCCAGCTGATCGAAATTGGGGCATGGGCGCTCGAAGAATCTGAGCGACATCTCCCCGACGACAGCGCCTTCACCGCCCTGATCCCGTACATCGCTTTCCAGCGCCCGGCGTGCCTCCCGCCGCGCGTCGTTGACCAACTGCGTGTACCCGACCACTTCGCGGTTTCCGGTCGCGCCGATTCCGCGTCGCGTCTGCTGGAACATGCTGTCGTCGAAGTGGATAGCGGCGACCGAGATGCCGATGACCAGCGCGAACGGCATCCAGCCCGAACGTAGAAGCCTCGCGAGATCCTGTCCGGACACGTGGGTGGTGAACGGGGAATCCGGGCGGGTCAGCGATCTCGCCCGCATCGCGGTGCCTGCCGCGGTGAACTCCGACGTGTTCGTGAAGAAGCTGGTGGCATCCATCCGCATCCCGATGATGCCGTCGCCGCCGAGTGCCTGACACTCCGTCACCGCACGTTCGAGCGCGACCTTCCATCCCGCGTTGACCTGCTCGACGAGAGGATTGTGCGGGCTCACACGTGTCTTGGAGCTGCTGACGAAGCAGCGATTGGGGCCGTACGGGCCGAGGACGCTGAGGTACGCCACAGTCGTTCCGAAGACCTGACCGACCGGATCGAACCCCGCGACCTCCGCCGCCCCGAACTCGCCCACGCCGGGGAAACTCCACCCGCGCCGGCGCCGCAGCCGGTTCAGCCTCGAGATCCGCGGATCGGACACAGCCACGTATTCATGCTAGTAGGGCTACTGCTACCGTCCGCCACCGCACGACTGGCGGATGACGAGGCGCGTCGGGGTGAGGATCGGCCCCTCGGGCGCGGGCGCAGGCTCGTCGCCCGGCGCGTTGTCGACGAAGTCGAGCAGCGCGGTGACGGCCGCCGCGGCGAGGGCGGGGGAGTCCTGGGCGACGGTGGTAAGGGTCGGGCGGACGAGCCCGGCGGCCTCGATGTCGTCGAAGCCGACGACGGCGATGTCGGCGGGGACGTCGAGGCCCGCGTCGGCGAAGGCGTGCATGGCGCCGAGCGCCATCTCGTCGCCTGCCACGAAGACCGCCGTGGGGCGACGGGATTTGGAGAGCTTCGCGAGCCTCTTGCCGCAGGCGTAGCCACTGTCCATGAAGAAGTCGCCGTTCTGCACGAACTGGTCCGGCAGGTCGAGGCCGAGTTCGCCGACCGCCTGCCGGAAGCCCTCGACGCGGCGCGCGGCGGGCATCAGGTCGGGCGGGCCGGTGATGGTGGCGATGCGGCTATGACCGAGGGCGTGCAGATGCCGGACCGCCTCGACGGCGCCGGTGCGGTTGTCGGAGGTGACGCAGCCGGCGCGGGGACCCGCGATGTCGTGGTCGATGGCGACGCAGGGCAGACCGGACTCGACGAGCTCGTGCAGCGCGGGACGGTGGTCGTCGACGCCCATGACGATGACGCCGTCGAGCTGGAACTGCCGGGCCGTGTCCAGGTACGCGCGCGGGCCTTGCCGGTCCACGTCGACGTTGAGCAGGATCAGGTGGCGGCCGACGTCGTTGAGCGCCTGCTTGAGGCCGACGAGCAGGGAGAGCAGGAAGGGGTGTCTGCGACCCGCGCTCTCATAACCGCTGTCCCACAGCAGGCCCACCGCGTCGGACCGGCCGCGCACGAGCGCGCGCGCCGACTGGCTGGGCCGGTAGCCGAGTCGCTCGGCGGCCTGCTGGATCTGGCGCCGCGTCTCGACGCTGACCTCCGGATGCCCGTTCAGCGCCCGGGACACCGTCGCCACGGACACCCCGCACTCGCGGGCCAGATCCTTGATCCCCGCCATCGCTGATCGCCCCCAGTGCCGCTCGCTCCGGTGATCGAAAACGTTTACGGCAGGTTACCTTACTTCGCTCAAGCGCGGACGGTTCGTGTCAACCACGTGCTCCGTGCGGCTCGACGTACAGTGCTTGCATACAGTACCCGAATACACCGTCCCGATCGCCGAGCCGGGTCATCGTCGTGCCGCCACCCGCCGGATCGAGCGAGGTCGTGGCGTCCACGGAGATCCAGCCGTCGTCCGGAGCGCGCAGGAAGCAGAGATTCAGGTCGAGGTTGCTGAACAGGTGGGTGCGGAAGTCGAGCGCCGAACTGAAGCCGCTGCCCCCGTCGGCGATCAGCACGGCGGTCTGGGTCGTGCCCGACTCCTCGCCGGCGACCAGCGGCATCCGGGGGCGCACCCAGACCCGGCACGGACCCGGCGTCGCCGGGCCGCCCGCCACGTAGCGGAACTCCATCGACGCGATCCAGCCGTGGTTCAGGTGGCGGCTGAGCTCGTCGTCGGGTTCCCGCGTCCGGAGGGAATCGGGTTCCGGAAACGGCTGTGCGGAGGCGGGATCGGGGACGTCGGGGACGAGATGCGAAATCTGACGCCGCCACCAGGCGCGGGCCGTGAGCACCGTGCGGCCGTCGGCGACCACCTCGGCGGCGAGCAGTTGCGCGCGCTTGCCCGGCTTGACGATCTCGGTCCGGACCGTCAGCGGGGCCATCGGCACCGGGGCGAGGAAATCGACGGACAGCCGGGCGGTGTGGCCGCCGTCCGCGGGGGCGAGCCGTTCCAGTTCGTGCAGGGCCAGCGCGCTCGGGGCGCCGCCGTGCTGCGTCTCCGGGGACCACGGGCCCTGGGTCGCGATGCTCGGGCGGAACCTCGCCCCCTTCGCACTACGGTCGATGACCTCGTAGAACGCCGACATGAGCCCTCCAAGCCGTTACGATTTCCGTAACACGGTGTCGGAAGTACGGTACGGTTACGGAAACCGTAACGTCAAGGAGGAGCGATGACCGCCCCGCGGCCCGGAATCCCCGTGCGCGGCTCGCAGACCGGCCGGCCGCTGATGGCCGCGCTCGACCTGCTCGGTCGCCGCTGGGCGCTGCGGATCCTCTGGGAGCTGCGCGGCGGCCCGCTCGGCCCGCGCGAGCTGCGCGCCCGCTGCGATTCGATGTCCCCGAGCGTGCTCTACCAGCGTCTCAAGGACCTGCGGCAGGCAGGTCTGGTGACCCAGGTCGAGCAGGAGCGCTACGAGCTCACGCCGCTCGGGCTCGCGCTCGGCGAGGCGATCGAGCCGCTCAACCGCTGGTCCCGCACCTGGGCGACGGAATGGGGCGTGCGGCAGGAGCGATGCGAATGAATCAGACCACGTATCGACGGCCGCCACGCGTTGTCGGCGCGGGCCGCTACGGTATCCCGCGTGACTACCGATGAGCTGACGATGCCTACCGATCTGCACCTGCCGCCGCTGCCCGAATCCTGGCAGAAGGTCCTCGGCGAGGAGACCGCGAAGCCGTACTACGCGAAGCTGGACGCCTTCGTGGCCGCCGAGCGCGCCGCGCACCAGGTGTTCCCGCCGCGCGAGGAGGTCTTCGCGGCGCTCGACGCCACCGCCTACGAGGACGTGCGCGTGGTGCTGCTCGGTCAGGACCCTTATCACGACGACGGTCAGGCGCACGGGCTGTGCTTCTCGGTGCGACCCGGTGTCCGGGTGCCGCCGTCGCTGCGCAACATGTACAAGGAGCTCAACGCCGACCTCGGGCTGCCGATCCCCAAGGACGGCGACCTGCGGCCGTGGACGAAGCAGGGCGTGCTGCTGCTCAACACGGTGCTGACGGTGCGCGCCCACGAGGCGAACTCGCACAAGAAGCAGGGCTGGGAGACGTTCACCGACGCGGTGATCCGGGCGGTGAGCGACCGCGAGCAGCCCGCCGTGTTCGTACTCTGGGGCGGCCCGGCGAAGACGAAGAAGGCCTTGATCGACACCGAGCGGCACCGCGTACTCGAGGGCACGCACCCGTCGCCGCTCTCGGCGAGCAAGGGCTTCCACGGCTCGCGGCCCTACTCGGCGATCAACGCCGCGCTCGAGGAGCTGGGCTACCCGGCCCTCGACTGGTCGCTGTAGCCGCCGCCCACCCGCCGCGAGACCAGGCCGAAAAAAGCGTCAACCGTTCAGCGTGATCATGCGTCTGTTCCCATGGAGGTAATCGATGACCAAGGGACAGTTCGCCCTGCTGACGGCCGCCCTCGGCCTGGTGACCATGGGCGGGGCGGGCTATTTCGCGTACGCGAGCTCGACGTCGCACAGCTCGGGCTCGAACGGCGCGTCCGCGAACGGCCAGCCGACCGGCGCGAGCGGAAGCACGGGCCTCGCGCCGAGCGGAGGACCGGGCCCGACGTCGGATCCGACCAGCTCGGGCTCCACCGGCGAGCTGAGCGGCGGCAAGACGCCGTGCCAGAACGGGGAGATCCAGGTCACCGACCAGCCGGGCCAGGGCGCGGCCGGCACGATCTCGATGGTGCTGGTCTTCCAGAACGTCAGCAGCCGCACGTGCACGCTGCACGGCTACCCGGGCGCCGAGCTCACCGACGCGGGCGGCGCGCACCTGGTGGACGCGGCGCGGGTGTTGCCCCCCGGGCTGGCCAAGGCCCCGAACGTGGCGTTGGCGCCGGGGGAGCAGGCCACCGCGCTGCTGCTGTGGAGCGACGTGCCCACCAGCTTGGGATGCGCCGGGCAGAAGGCGGTCCAGCTCCTGGTCACCCCGCCGAACACGACGAAGAGCACGGCACTGTCGATCTCCGCGGGCACCTCGGTCTGCGCGCAGTTCCGGGTTCGTCCGGTACTGACCGGGGTCACCACCGGCCAGTAGGGCGGCTGACGTCGCGTCAGCCGACGCTCTGGCCGATGAGATGGCCGATCAGGAAGGTCGCGGCGGCCGCGACCGAGGCCAGAGCGAGCTGTCGCAGGGCGCTGCGCCACACCGGCCGCGAGGTGAGCCGGCCGACCGCCCCGCCGCCGACCAGCGCGCCGAGCGCGGCCAGCACGAGGGCGAGCCAGAGCTCGTGCGCGCCGAGGAGATAGGGCGCGAGCGGGATGATCGCGCCGACGGTGAACGCGGCGAACGAGGCGCCCGCGGCCGTCCACGGCGAGGGCAGGTCGTGCGGGTCCACGCCGAGCTCCTCGCGCACGTGCAGCGTCAGGCCCTGGTCCGGCTGCGCGGAGACCTGCGCGGCCACCTTGCGGGCCAGCTCCTCGTCCACGCCCTGCGCGACGAACGCGGCGGCCAGCTCCGCCTGCTCGCCGATCGGATTACGGTGCAGCTCGAGCCGCTCCTTGGCGATCTCGGCCTGGATCAGTTCGTTCTGCGAGGTCACGGAGACGTACTCGCCGGTGGCCATCGAGAAGGCCCCGGCGACCAGGCCCGCGATGCCGGTCAGCGCCACGGTGTGCGACGAGGCCCCGGCCGCGCCGACGCCGCTGATCAGCGAGACGTTGGTGACCAGGCCGTCCATCGCGCCGAATACCGCGGGCCGCAGCCAGCCGCCGCTGACGTCCCGGTGGTGGTGCGGGGGCGGCGGTCCCGGACTGCGCGCGTGCGAGTGCTTGTCGGCGGCCGTGGTTACCATGGGTTTCATGATATCGGAATAAGGCCGGACCGCCTAAAAGCAATTCCCTTAGGAAAGGCTAACCTGAGTCATTCTTCGGGGGATTCGCCCGCGGGCGTGAAGTCGCCGACGGCGCTCGTCTCCCGGCCGTTCAGCAGCCGGTCACGGATGGCCTCGAGGTCGCTGCCGCCTTCGTAGTCGAAATAGAGATCGGCTCGTCCGTCCTCCGCGAGATCCGTCAGCCGGGAATTCGGATCGTCGAGGTAGGCGACCCGGTGGTGATTCAGAATCGCAAGAGAATGACTCGAATCGTTCCGATAGGTCCATCCGAAATAAACCACCCAGGTCACCCAACCGCCCGCGTGCACGTGGTGGTAGCGCGAGTCGTCCACGGCCCGGAGCGCCCGCTCCAGGGTCGCGTCGTCGGGGAGGTCGAGTTCGGCGAAGTGCGGGGCGTTCCCGTCGTCGCCCATGTTGATGCTCGCGCGCGTCATGGTGATCCGCATGGACGGCGACGTTAGCGAGACGCAACTGGATCCGCCAGGCGCGGCGTCAGCGAGGACATGAAGGTACTTATCACTGGTGGTGCGGGATTCATCGGGAGCACGATCGCGTCGGCCGTGCTAGACCACGGCGGAGTCCCGGTAATCCTGGACAACCTCGTCACCGGGCGCGAGTCCTTCACCGAGGGCCGGGCGTTCTACCGGGGCGACGTGGCCGACGGCGGGATGATCGACCGGATCTTCGCCGAGCACCCGGAGATCGAGGCCGTCGTGCACTGCGCCGCGCTGATCGTCGTGCCCGACTCGGTGAGCGAGCCGCTGCGCTACTACCGGGAGAACGTCGGCAAGACGATCGACCTCTTGCAGCACCTCGAGCGCAACGGCTGCCGCAGGGTATTGTTCAGCTCCTCGGCGTCGATGTACAAGGCGGGCGCGGACTTCACGGTCGATGAGGACTCCGAGCTCGACCCCGGCAGTCCGTACGCCGCCACGAAGACGATGGTCGACCGCATCCTCGCCGACGCCGTCCGCGGCGGCAGCGGGCTGCGCGCCGTCTCCCTGCGCTACTTCAACCCCGTCGGCGCCGATCCGAAGATGCGCACCGGTCTCCAGCTGCTGAACCCGTCCCACGCGCTCGGCAAGATGGTCGACGCGTGGGAGAAGGGCGAGGTCTTCCGTATCACGGGCACGCGGTGGCCGACGAGCGACGGCACCGGGATCCGCGACTACATTCACGTGTGGGACCTGGCCCAGGCACACGTCGCCGCCCTGACGCGCTTCGACCGGCTGGTGGGCGGCGGTGAGCCGGGCGACCGGCCTGCGCACACCGTCATCAACCTCGGCACCGGCAAGGGCGTGACGGTCCGCCAGCTCGCCGAAGTCTTCGGCATCGTGACCGGCACCCCGCTGCGCACCGAGGATGCTCCGCCGCGACCGGGCGACGTGGTCGGCGCCTACACCCGTTGCGACCGCTCCGCCGAGTTGCTCGACTGGCGCGCGAAGTACGAGCTCGAGGATGGAATCCGGCACGCGCTGGAGTGGCGTCGTCGGCTGCTGGAGATCGCGGCAGAGGGCTGATTCTGCCCTGGTGGGCGGCCGGAGGGCCTTGACAGAGTCCTCCGCGCTGTCTATCAAATGCCTGTGACAACGTTGTCCTCTCGGCGCGCCCTCGGCGCCATACTCACCTTGACCGCGATAGCCGCACTCACCCTCGGGACGCTGACCGCCCCCGCGTACGCCCAGGCCGCCGCCGCGAACCCCGCGGTCGTCGGCGATCCCGCCTCGCTGGTGGATCCCATGGTGGGCACCGGAAGCGGCGGCGCCGTGGTCGGGCAGGTGGACACCTATCCCGGCGCATCGATGCCGTTCGGCATGATTCAGTGGAGCCCCGACACCACGTCCCGGCCCGACGGCGGCGGGTATTCGTACACCGACGCCAGCCTCACCGGCTTCAGCTTGACCCACTTCTCCGGCCCTGGCTGTGCGATCGCGGGCGACTTCCCGATCCTGCCGATGACCGGCGCCATCCCGTCCGACCCGAGTTCCGCGTCCGCGGACTTCGGCCACGGCGGCGAGGCCGCCCACCCGGGTTCGTACTCCGTGACCGCCGGTGGTGTGCGCACCCAGCTCGCCGTCACGCCGCGCACTGGCGTCGCGTCGTTCACGTATCCCGCCACCGCGCAGGCGCAGCTGCTGGTCAAGGTCGCAGACAGCGCTAACGGCGGTTCGGCCGCGAGCTTCCAGACCGTCGGCACCGACGAGATAACCGGCGCGGTGACCAGCGGACACTTCTGCGGCCA